>Ga0207686_10001894_pt1 | contig 11586 bp, 6 predicted proteins | sample KBSM24metaG_FD_184396 | JGI IMG/M metagenome (GOLD analysis project Ga0207686, IMG submission 184396) | Miscanthus rhizosphere microbial communities from Kellogg Biological Station, Michigan, USA - KBS M2-4 metaG (SPAdes) (version 2) | ecosystem: Host-associated > Plants > Roots > Rhizosphere >...
AGAAGGAAATAGTACATTTGTTCAAAAGGGAATTATACCTGCAAATACTGACATATTAAACAGCCCTATAGAATACCTTAAGGGAGTGGGTCCACAGAGAGCCGACCTGCTGAAAAAGGAACTGAACATTTTTACTTTTAATGATCTTCTCAATCATTTCCCTAATCGTCATGTTGATAAAACAAAAGTGAATTTAATACGGGAAATTGACCCATCAACAGATTATATACAAGTAGCCGGCAGCTTACATAACATAGATATTATTGGAATAAAAAGTGGCAGACGAATGGTGGCAACTCTGCGTGATAAAACCGGGACACTGGAGCTTACCTGGTTCCAGGGAATTAACTGGATCCAAAAGATATTGCAACCCGATGAACAATATCTTGTTTTTGGAAAAGTAACTTTTTTCCAGGGCCGGCCTCAAATTGTACATCCTGAAATGGAGTTGCTAACAACAGAAAAAAAAGATGGAAAATCTTTTCTTGAGCCTGTTTATCCGACTACAGAAAAATTGAGATCAAAAGCACTTGGGGGAAGGCAAATTAGTAAGCTTACAGAAGTGCTGATGAAATTACTAACAGAAAAAAATGTTCCTGAAAATTTACCGGATAATATTTTAAATAATCTAAAACTTGTAAACAGGTTCAGGGCTTATTCTCAAATTCATTTTCCTGCGAACATGCAAGAATATGACGAAGCGGTGAAACGCTTGAAGTTTGAAGAATTATTTATAGCACAACTCAGGGCAGCAAGATTAAGATCACAGCGTCATCGTTTTTCCAAAGGAGTTGTTTTTGAAAAAGTCGGTGATCTCTTTAATACATTTTATACAAAGCATCTTCCTTTTGAGCTAACCGGCGCACAAAAGAGAGTGATCAAAGAAATAAGAAAAGATACAGCTACCGGGAAACAAATGAACCGTTTATTACAAGGCGATGTTGGAAGTGGTAAAACAATGGTAGCTCTGCTTACAATGTTAATAGCTGCAGATAATGGTTTTCAAAGTTGCCTGATGGCACCAACAGAAGTGCTGGCGCAACAGCATTATAATACTCTCACTTCTTTCTTAAAAGGTATGCCTGTTGAAATTGGATTATTAACAGGCTCAACAAAGACTGCAGGTAGAAAACTGGTCCAGCAAAAATTAGATGATGGTTCTTTACAAATTCTTATCGGCACACATGCAGTAATAGAAAAAGCCGTGCAGTTTAAAAATTTGGGGATCGGGATAGTTGATGAGCAACATAAGTTTGGAGTAGCACAAAGAGCAATGCTTTGGGAAAAAAATCAAACGCCGCCTCATATTCTTGTTATGACAGCCACTCCAATTCCACGAACATTGGCAATGACCGCTTATGGTGATCTCGATTATAGTGTTATTGACGAATTGCCGCCAGGCAGGCAGCCTATCACTACTGTTCATCGTTATGAAAAAGACCGGTCGAAAGTGATGAGTTTTATAAAAGATGAAATAACTAAAGGCCGGCAGATCTATATTATTTTTCCGTTAATAGAAGAGAGCGATAAAATGGATTACGAAAACCTGATGAAAGGGTATGAAAATGTGAAAGCCTGGTTTCCGGAACCAAAATACTGGATAAGTATGGTGCATGGCCGGCAAAAAGCTGAACAAAAAAATAATAACATGCAACGATTTATTACTGGTGATACGCATATTATGGTTTCCACTACCGTTATAGAAGTGGGAGTGGACGTCCCTAACGCCAGTGTAATGGTGATCGAAAGCGCTGAAAAATTTGGATTATCTCAATTGCATCAATTACGTGGAAGAGTGGGCCGCGGAGCGGATAAAAGCTATTGCATTTTATTAACCGGCCAAAATACAGGTAATGATGCCCGGGAAAGAATGAAAATAATGACATCGACAAATAATGGATTTATAATAGCTGAAAAAGATCTGGATATGCGAGGACCTGGCGATATTGAAGGAACAAGGCAAAGCGGAGTATTAAACTTTAAGCTGGCAAGTATAGTCCAAGACAGGTCTTTATTGGAAGTAGCACGGCGTTTTGCAGAAGACATAACGGATACTGATCCTGAATTGAGTTCGGCAGAAAATTTGCGAATCAGGAAATACTTTGAAATAATTCAAGGTAAATCTGCCTGGAGCCGTATATCTTAACATAAGTTTTAAAATTTTTCCATTGTTTTTGGTAAATTGAAAAAAATATAACCATTGATCCGTTATCGTTACATAACCCTGTTTTTACTTATCCTATCAACAGCAGTTAAAGCCCAGAATATTGAGTTCATAGAGAATAAAGGTCAATGGGATAGTCATGTAAAATTCAGAAGTGAAGTACCGGGGGGAAGCTTCTTTATCCGTAAGGGTGGATTTACCGTTCTTCAGCATAATGAAGAGGACATAAAACAAGTAAAGGAATATATACATGGTCCCGGAAACGATCAGAATAGAAGAAACTCACCTTTGGTGTTGCATTCACATGCTTATGCAGTAGACTTTGCGGGAGCATCAACTAATATTGAATTAGTTCCTGATAAACCATTAGAGTATTACAATAATTATTTTATTGGCAATGATACTTCCAAATGGGCGAGCAATTGTAAAATTTATCAGGGCGTTACTGCAAAAAATATTTATCCGGGTGTTGATGTTCGCTTTTATACAGATAAAGGCAACATGAAGTATGATATCATTGTAAAACCGGGAGCCGATATAAGTAAGATCATATTGCGATATGCAGGCGCCGATAATCTTGAAGTAAGAGACAAGCAGCTTGTTATTAAAACTTCTGTAGGTGATGTTAAAGAATCGGATCCGTACACATATCAGTATGAAAATAATCAGCGCAAACAGATTTCAACGAAATATGTATTAATTGGAAAAGAGATCAGGTTTGATGTAAAAAATTATAACCGAAACGAGGTTCTTATAATAGATCCGACATTAATTTTCAGTTCATTTACAGGGAGTGCCGGGGACAACTGGGGTTTTACAGCAACCTACGGGCCAGATGGAAGTTTTTATGGCGGTGGTATTAATTTGGCATCTGGTTATCCTTATACACCCGGAGCATTTCAAACTGTTTTTGGAGGAGGAAGTGGTCCTCCAGGTGGGGGCACTGATATAAGTATTTCAAAATTATCTCCCGATGGCACTTCAAGGATTTATGCAACATACCTTGGGGGCAAAGGTAATGAGCAGCCACATAGTCTTGTAGTGGATGGAGGTGGAAATTTAATAGTTGCCGGTCGCACAAACTCGACAGACTATCCTCTTAAAGGCAGTGGACAGATTGGTATTGGTGGTGATTATGATATTGTAGTTACAAAATTTAATGCAGCCGGATCGGCGCTGATCGGTTCGGTCAAGATCGGCGGCACAAAACAAGATGGAGTCAATATTGCAGTGGAACAGTATGGCTCATTGCAACGGAATTATGGGGATAATGGCAGAAGTGAAGTGATTGTAGATGGAGCGGGAAATATTTACGTGGCTTCTTGTTCAATGTCTTCAGATTTTCCCACAACTGCCGGTGCATTTCAGCCCAAACTCGCAGGGCCACAGGATGCTGTCGTCTTGAAATTTAATGCAAGTGTTTCGCTTTTATTTGCAAGTTATCTCGGTGGCGGTGATAATGATGCAGCATATGTCCTTTCGTTGGCGCCTAATGGTGACATTTATGTTGGCGGAGGTACAGAAAGTACAAATTTTCCGGGTACTTCAGCCGGAGTTATACATTCAACGAATCAAGGAGGTGTTGATGGATTTGTATCTATTATATCAAATAATGGTATTGCAATTGTAAGATCGACTTATGTTGGTACAAGTGCTGCTGACCAGGTATATGGTATCCAGTTTGATAAATTTGGTTTCCCATATATATGTGGACAGACAGAAGGCACTGCTTGGCCGATAATAAATGCAGCATATAGTGTTGCTGGTGCTCCTCAATTTATTGCAAAATTGAAACCTGACCTATCTGCTTTTATTTATTCAACCAGGTTTGGCAAGTTTTCAGGAGTGCCCAATATTTCAATTACAGCATTTCTTGTAGACAATTGCGAAAATGTATATGTATCCGGTTGGGGAGGAGTAATTGACGATCATTTCCCATCATCATTAACCACTGGCCTGCCAGTCACTCCTGACGCTATTCAATCAACAACTGACGGTAATGATTTCTATTTTTTTGTTTTAAAGAAAAATGCAACTTCTCAATTATTTGGAAGCTTCTGGGGCCAGAGGGGAGGACTTTCTGATCATGTCGATGGCGGTACCAGCCGTTTTGATAAACAAGGGGTGATATACCAGGCGATATGTGCAAATTGTTACGGAAAAGCTGTATACCGAACTACACCTGGTGCGGTAGGACCCATAAATGGAACAACAAATTCAAACGGGATTGTAACTGGATGTAATCTTGCGATGCTGAAAATCTCATTTGATTTTGCGGGTGTAGATGCCGGTCTTCAATCAATGATCAATGGGGTGCGAAGAGATACTGCAGGTTGTGCCCCCCTTACTGTTGATTTCATTGATACGGTTGCAAATGCTGTAAAATACTACTGGTACTTTGGCGATGGTTCTTCACCTAATCCTGTTATTACTACCGTTCCGAATACAAGTCATACATATAACTTACCGGGCTTATACCAGGTAATGCTGATCGCTGAAGATTCTACTACATGTAATATCCGCGATACTGCATATCTCCATATTAAAGCTGGAAATATTCCTGCAAATCTTGATTTTAACCCGGTGAAATTAGCGCCATGTGATTCTTTGAAATATCGGTTTGATAATTTATCCACTACGTTGCCCATACGACCATTTACAAATACATCTTTCGTTTGGGATTTTGGCGACAACTCCCCAACGATAATTGCAGGAATAACTCCTGTTTTTCATTCTTATACTTCACCTGGAACTTATACGGTAAAACTGACCATTGTTGATACTGCCTATTGCAATGCTCCGGATAGTTTGAAAAAAACTATAAGGATAGCTCCATTGGTAGTAGCGCAATTTGAGACGCCGCCAACCGGATGTGCTCCTTATACAGCACAGTTTACCAATACATCAATTGCAGGCCAAACATTCATTTGGGATTTTGGTGATAACACAACAAGTACTGCGACAAACCCCGTTCATATTTATAATACACCCGGGTTATATACAATTACATTAATTGCTAATGATCCGAGTACTTGTAATTTGACAGATACAACAACAACAACTATAAATGTTTTCCCGATCCCTGTTTCCAATTTTACTTTTTCACCTGATCCACCGGTAGAAAATACGCCGACATCATTTAATAACCTTGCATCACTTGATGCTGTAAAATTCAAATGGCTTTTTGGTGATGGAGATAGTTTACTAACAAATTCAAGATCGCCGGTAAAGCATCAGTATAATGCAACAGGAACTTATCATGCCTGCCTTATTGCTATAAACTCTGCCGGTTGTGCTGATACGCTTTGCCAAGATGTAAAAGCTATTGTCTTTGCGTTGGTAGATGTGCCAAATGCGTTTACACCGCAAAGTGGAGACATTAACAGTAAAGTCTTTGCCAAAGGATTTGGAATTACAAAGATTAGATTCATAATCTGGAATCGCTGGGGACAAAAAGTATTTGAAACAAATGATAAGAATATAGGCTGGGATGGAAAATACAAAGGCGTGATACAACCAATGGATGTTTATGCATATACGCTGGATGTTGAGTTTTTTGACGGAACTAAAGCAATTAAAAAAGGTGATATATCTCTGATCAGATAAATCTTAAGTTACCAAGAGGCAAATGTGAAAATGAAAATTAGAACTTACATATTGTTTGGGGCTTGGATCCCGATAGCTATCGGGATGTTATGGAGCTGCTCCATGCATGCACAGGATCTGCATTTCTCGCAGTTCATGAATTCACCACTAACAACTAATCCTGCTAATACAGGCTTTATTCCCGGTGGCGATTACCGTGTAGGAATTAATTACAGGAACCAATGGTCAAGCGTGATGTCGATTCCCTATAAAACCATGAGTGCTTTTGGAGATGCTCAGCTTATGCAGAACCAGGATAACACTGGTTGGTTGGGTGTGGGCGGAGTGATCTTACGTGATGTAGCAGGCAGCGGTAACCTTACTTCAACAAAAGTTTATGGCTCGATCGCGTATCATCAAATGATAAATGCGGGAAGCCTCATAAGCGCAGGGTTTAATGTTGGATGGTCAAATAAACAGATCAATGTAAGTAACCTCAAATTCCCTGATCAATTTGATGGAAAGTTTTTTGATCATAAGCTTCCTACTTCTGTTGTATTGGCGGATAACAATATCAATTATCTCGATGTCCAAATGGGTATGAACTATGCCTATTTTCCCAATGATAAGGTTTATGTGAATGCTGGTTATTCGGCACATCATGTGAACAGGCCAAGAGAATCTTTCTTTAACCAAACCTCCGGAGTTGATAACAGGGTCGCAGTAAGGCATATTGGTTTTTTAAATGGAAGTTTTTTGGTAAACAATCAATGGCTTGTAAACCCGAATATTTATTTTACAACACAGGCAAAATCATTTGAGATGGTAATTGGTATGAATGCACAATATGACCTGTCTGGTGACGGAGCTTATCAATTGATCGGCGGTTTATACTATCGTCATCAAGATGCTTTTATTCCAATGGTCGGTCTTCAATGGAATGATGTTAGAGCAACATTTACTTACGATGCTACCATTTCAACATTAAAAAATTATAACAATGGACGTGGCGCTTTCGAATTTTCTTTGATCAAAGAAGGATTGTTTGATACCTATCACGGCAACAAGCGACAAAGCATGTGTCCCAGCCTACGCAATAAAGCTTACTGACTGACCTGTTATATCTATCGAGTTGTATTTCTAAAACTATTCTTCGAAGGAATAATGTTAGAGATATTTCCAGGATTAATCAGCTATATCATAATGATATTAGTTTTACCATATTAATGAATTATGCGATTTTTGCCTATAACGAGCAAAGCATGTATACAAACGTAAAATCGGGACTTACAGCAGAGATCATAAACGAGTTTAAAACTATTGTTGGAGAAAACTTTGTGTTGTATGATGAAGAAGTGCTGAATCATTATGCACATGATGAAACAGAGAACCTTCATTACTTACCCGATGTAGTTATCAAGCCAAGGACAACGCAGGAGATCAGTGCAGTGATGAAAATTTGCAACGCAAAAAAGATCCCTGTTACTCCAAGAGGCGCTGGCACTGGTCTTAGTGGCGGTGCATTGGCACATCTGGGTGGTGTTGTATTAGCGATGGAAAGAATGAATTCAATCCTGGATATTGATGAAAGAAATCTGCAAGTAACAACGGAACCGGGTGTTATCACAGAAGTTTTACAAATGACGGTAAAAGAAAAGGGTTTATTTTATCCGCCTGATCCTGCGAGTCGTGGTTCCTGCTTTATAGGAGGAAATATTTCTGAGAATAGTGGTGGTCCTAAAGCCGTTAAGTATGGTGTGGTAAGGGATTATGTGTTGAATCTTGAAATGGTATTGCCAACTGGTGAAATAATCTGGACCGGCGCAAATGTTTTAAAAAACTCCACAGGTTATAATCTTACGCAATTAGTCGTTGGCAGCGAAGGAACATTAGGAATAGTAACAAAAATAGTTCTGCGTTTGATCCCGCATCCAAAATACGACTTGCTGATGCTTGTCCCTTTTAAAAAACTGGAACAAGCTGGTGAAGCCGTCAGCGCTATATTCAGAGCTGGATTTGTTCCAAGTGCCATGGAGCTCGTGGAAATAGATGCATTAAAAATTGTTAGCAAATTTGTTGGCAGCAGCGCTGTACAAATTACTGATGATATCGAAGCGCATCTCATTATTGAAGTTGACGGCAACTACATGGATACATTGATGAGTGAAATGGAGGCGATCAGTGAAATGCTAACACAATATGATACAGGTGAAATATATTTTGCTGATGATGCGCAACAAAAAAATGAATTGTGGAAATTAAGAAGAAAAGTTGCCGAGGCAGCGAAGCTAGCGGGTTATACGATCGAAGAAGACACAGTTGTGCCAAGAGCTGAATTACCTGCTCTTATCCGTGGCGTAAAACAAATTGGTGCAAAATATAATTTCAATGTTGTATGTTATGGTCATGCAGGAGATGGCAACCTTCATATTCGTATTCACAAAGAAGGAACGCCCAATAGTTTTGGCGATGAGGAAATGACACTGAGCCTCCGGGCTTTATTTGAATTGGTAAAAGGGTTGGGCGGAACTATCAGTGGTGAACATGGGATTGGACTTATTCAAAAAGGGTTTATGGACATTATGTTTGAACAAAAGCAACTTGACCTGATGCAGCAAATAAAAAAGGTATTTGACCCTAATAATATTTTGAATGCCGGTAAAATATTTTAACGATTTAGTTTTAAACGCAGCCAAATAAATGGAGTTAAATTAGCATTTATTAAAAACCTTATTATGAGATCCAAATTGATCATATTCATTTTCATTGCTTCAGTAATTTCCATACATACAAAAGCGCAAAAGGAAGAGGGAAAAGAAAAAGTGCCATTTAAGAAAAATTTATTTACTGGTGGCACCATTTCACTTGCATTTTATTCCAATACTTTTCTTATAGGCGGCAGCCCGGTGCTTGGTTATAGTATTACGAATTGGGCCGATCTTGGAATTGTTATTAATTACAATTATACAGTTTACAGGGATTATCAGGTATTTGATGACAGGCTTAAACAACAAAATTTTGGAGGAGGTCCTTTTGTAAAACTGTATCCGCTTCGCTTTATTTTTGCGCAGGCACAATACGAGTATAATTTTTTAAGACTAAAATACATTCCACCCCCCAATTATGGTTTGCCTAAAGAGAAAGATGGATTAGAAGCCAAGAGCTTTCTTATAGGTGGTGGTTACACTACTGGTCGAATGGGCAGAGGAGGAGCTCCGCATTATTATCTTGCAATATTGTTTGATGTTTTACATGAACCCGGTTCTCCATATACCGATGCAAATGGAAGATCGATCCCAATTATAAGAGGTGGTGTGCAGATCCCTTTATTTCAGGGTAGTGGCGGAAAACAACCAAAAAATATTAATTATTAATTGAGGTATTGAAGTAATTGTTCGGGTTCATCCAAAACAGTGATCCTTTCCAGGACACTTTCATAAAGAAAGCCTTGCTTTTCCATTTGCTGAATATGTTTCAAAAGGAAATCAAAAAAATTATCTGAATTAATGATATAAATTTTTTTGTCGTGAATGGATAATTGGTTCCATGTCACCATTTCAAAAAACTCATCAAGAGTTCCTACGCCGCCTGGTAAGATGACCGCTGCATCACATAGATCATACATTCTCTGTTTACGTATATGCATATCATCAACAATTGACAGATCAGTAATACCCTTATGCTGATGTTCCCAATCCACCAGTTTTTTGGTGATGATACCAATCACTTTTCCGTCGTCTTCCATCACTGCGTCTGCTACTGCACCCATTATCCCCGTGCTGCCGCCGCCATAGATCAGTGTGATATTTTTTTTTGCTAAAAGTTTTCCTAATTCTTTCGCATGTTTTATATAAACAGGATTATTTCCATTCTTTGACCCGCAAAAAACAGCAAGTGAATTTATCTTCATACATTTATTTAATTTTCAAAATCGCGGTAAATTTCGCTACTTAAATCCGAAATCTGCAATCTTAAATCTAAAATCCACTTATGTCTGCGGCCCTGTTATTCACTTTTGTTATAGGATATTTTGTTTTGTTGCTTACTGTTGCCTGGTTCACCTCCCGCAATTCAAATAACGAATCTTTTTTTATCGGTAACCGCAACAGCAATTGGATGCTGGTAGCATTTGGAATGATCGGCACATCACTAAGCGGGGTCACATTTGTAAGTGTGCCCGGAGGTGTCGGAAGCGCCAATTTTTATTATTTCCAGGTTGTGATCGGTTATCTCTTCGGATACCTGGTAATTGCATACGTATTATTGCCTTTGTATTACAAAATGAATCTCACAAGCATTTACACATATCTTGAAAGAAGATTTGGAATAAATGCACACAAAGCCGGGGCTTTCTTTTTTATTCTTTCCCGGGTCGTAGGTGCAACGGCAAGGCTTTATCTAGTCATCAGCGTGTTGCAGATATTTATTTTCGATAAGATGCATATTCCATTTATGGCTACTGCATTTGTGATCCTGGTTTTGATACTTCTTTACACATTCGAAGGCGGCGTTAAAACAATTGTTTACACTGACACACTACAAACAACAGGAATGCTTGTTGGCCTGGTGGTTTGTGTAATTGCAATTATTAAAACTTTGGGCACCGATTTTAGCGGGGCTATGCATATGATGAATGAGAAAGGTTATACAAAGATCTTTAACTGGGATGTTAACTCCGGTTCATTTGCTTTAAAACAGCTTCTTGGCGGCATGTTCATTGCCATTGCAATGACAGGCCTGGATCAGGAAATGATGCAAAAGAATATAAGTGTAAAAACACTGAAAGACTCTCAAAAAAATATAATGTCTTTTGCGGTGGTCATCATGTTTGTGAACTTTCTTTTTCTTGTTTTAGGAGGCGTACTTTATTTATATGCTTCTGCTCATAATATTAGCGTACCTGGTGACGATCTTTTTCCCACCGTGGCATTAAGCGATGCGTTCAGTAAAAGCATTGGAATAATTTTTATTATTGCGATAATCTCTGCGCTGTTTCCAAGTGTAGATGGTGCCATCACTTCACTTACATCTTGTTTTTGTATCGATATACTTGGATTGAAGAAAAGGGAAGGAACTGAGAAAGAAAAGAAAATGACAAGATTAAAAGTGCATTTCAGCTTTGCCATTGTATTTTTTATAATGGTTTTAGTTTTTAAATGGATGAACGATAAACTGATCATTGATTTCATATTAAAGTTTGCGGGTGTTACTTATGGCCCGTTGCTTGGTCTTTTTGCATTTGGCATCTTAACAAAGCGAAAGCTCAACGAACGTCTTATCTGGACAGTTTGTATTATAGCACCTTTGCTTGCCTTAATACTTGATATGGTTAGCAATCCTGCATGGTATGAAGCAAAGCTACACATGAAACTTGGGCTTGATAGTTTGGCAGCAGCAACCTTTAATGGTTATAAAATAGGGAATGAACTTATTCTAATAAATGGAATCATCACTTTCATCGGCTTATGGTTTATTTCACGTAAAGCAACTGAACAGGAGATGGATCTAAAAATGCAACCCATATAAAGTTATCTTTGCACAAAGAATTATCATTGGAACTTATCAATCCTTTAGTACAGGAATATGCAGAAAAATTTTCGTCACCAGAAGAAGCATTGCTGAAAGAAGTGAATGATTTTACGGCAGCAAATCATCCCGAATATCATATGCTTAGCGGGCATCTGCAGGGCAAGTTTTTAGAAATGGCGAGCTTGATGATCAGGCCGCGGCGTATTCTCGAAATAGGAACATTTACCGGGTATAGCGCTTTGTGTCTAGCAAAAGGGTTAACAGATGATGGTTTGCTGCATACAATAGAACTTAGAGAAAAGGATGCT
>Ga0207686_10001898_pt1 | contig 11573 bp, 12 predicted proteins | sample KBSM24metaG_FD_184396 | JGI IMG/M metagenome (GOLD analysis project Ga0207686, IMG submission 184396) | Miscanthus rhizosphere microbial communities from Kellogg Biological Station, Michigan, USA - KBS M2-4 metaG (SPAdes) (version 2) | ecosystem: Host-associated > Plants > Roots > Rhizosphere >...
TATTCTTGAAAAAGAACATTTAACATCCCTATCGCAAATGATTTCACAGTGGCAAAACCGCTTTCTGATAAAAAGGGAAAAATCTCAAAACCATCTCTTTGATACAAATAGGGCTTATCGGACATGAGATCTCTTCAACATTTGAACTCGAATTTCGAGATGATCACAAAAAAATGAAAAATCGACAAATGAATTTTTCTTGGCAAGAGTAGGCTGCAAAAAAGTGGAAATAGGGCTTGATAAGAATAGATTTTATTAGTAACTTGCGATTCTTAAAAAAATATCTTGGAGAATGCGTGAAAATTTTTGTGGCGGGCGGAGCTGGATACGTGGGGTCTAGATTGGTTCCTGTCTTATTACAAAAGGGACATGAAGTCGTAGTATACGACCTTTTTCTTTATGGGGACGACGTCTTTGGTAATATAATAAACCATCCCAGTCTGATCTTGATTAAGGGTGATATTCGAGATGTCGCTAAGGTTGAAAAAGCCCTTGATGGCTGCAATGCTGTAATTCACTTAGCTTGTATTTCCAATGACCCAAGTTTTGAGTTGAATCCGAATCTGGGCAAATCGATCAATCTCGATTCCTTTGAGCCATTTGTTCTAATAGCTAAAAAACACCAAATCAAACGTTTTGTTTTTGCATCTTCTTCATCTGTTTATGGGGTAAAATCCGATCCCGATGTCACCGAGGAGATGAGTTTGGAGCCTTTGACGGATTACTCAAAATTCAAAGCTGAATGCGAAAAGATCCTTTTGAAGCATATGTCAAAAGACTTTATCTGCACTATTCTGAGGCCTGCTACTGTCTGCGGGTATGCTCCAAGGCAGCGTCTCGACGTCATTGTGAATATCTTAACCAATTGCGCCTATCATACTGGAAAAGTAAAAGTGACCGGAGGATCTCAGATGAGGCCGAATGTCCATATTGAAGATATGGTCCGCGCATATATTCACGTTCTTGAAATGTCCGAAGATAAAGTACAAGGTGAAATTTTCAATGTAGGCACGGACAATCACACCGTTCTTGAGTTGGCAAATATGGCAAAGCGCATTGTCGGCAAAAAACGTCCTGTCGAATTGGCGATCGAACCAACAAATGACCCGCGTTCCTACCATGTATCTTCAGAAAAAATCTTCAAAAAAATAGGGTTTAAACCAAGATTTACCATCGAAGATGCTATGAGTGATTTAATCACGGCATTCGAACAAGGAAAACTTCCCAATTCTCTTACTGACAATCGGTATTTCAATATCAAAACTATGAAAGAGATCAATCTGGCATGAGAACGTTGGTTACCGGCGGAGCTGGTTTTATTGGGAGTCATTTGACCGATTTCCTTCTTGAAAAAGGACATTCTGTTCTGGTCATTGACAATCTTTGCGGCGGTTGGATGAAAAATCTAAAGGATGCGGAAAAAAAGCCACTTTTTCGTTTCGTCCATGCTGATGTACGCGATAAAGGGGTATTAAATGGCTTGTTTGAAGGGATCGATTGGGTTTTTCATTTAGCTGCACTTGCGGATATAGTCCCTTCGATTGAAAAGCCCAGAGACTATTTCGAAACGAATGTCGATGGGACATTTAATGTTCTTGAAGAAGCCAAAAAAGCAAATGTAAAACGTTTTCTTTACGCGGCTTCTTCTTCTTGCTACGGGATTCCCAGCCAATATCCTACACCGGAAACGGCCTCTGCATGCCCTCAATATCCCTACGCCCTCACGAAGTATTTAGGCGAACAATTGGTTATGCATTGGGCGAAAATTTATAACTTTCCCGCTCTCTCGCTTCGGTTATTCAATGTTTTTGGCCCCCGATCGAGAACAACAGGTGTTTATGGAGCTGTATTTGGTGTCTTTCTTGCCCAAAAATTAAATGGAAAACCCTTTACCATAGTTGGAGACGGCAACCAAACTAGAGACTTTACGTTCGTTGCCGATGTTGTCGACGCATTCTATAGCGCTGCTAAATCCGATCTAACCGGTGAATTCATGAATGTGGGAAGTGGCGGGCATTATAGCATCAACAGACTCGTAGACCTACTTGGAGGGCCAAAGATTCATATTCCTAAACGCCCCGGGGAACCCGATTGCACATTTGCGGCTATCACAAAAATCCATCAAAAACTAGGCTGGAAATCTAAAATTCCTTTTCAAGAAGGAGTACATCAGATCCTGACTCGCATTGAAGAATTTCGCGATGCTCCAGTCTGGGATCCAGATTCCATACAAAAAGCAACACAGAGTTGGTTTCGATATCTTAACAAGTAAAAGCTTATGTTTCTTAAACGTTTTGAAGAGTTAGCGTCTAGCGTGCGAGGTTGTGTTTATACGATTGAGACTACTCTCGCGTCTCAAGAAATGGCTCTTGAAAAAGCATATCAGATTATCTCCAATGTACAGTGCAATCAAGGGGTCGTCTTTGTCATTGGAAACGGAGGGAGTGCAGGCATCGCTTCACATTTTAGCAACGATTTGATGAAAGCTCTGCAAATTTCTTCTCAAACCCTTTATGACACGAATCTCCTGACTTGCTTGGCGAACGATATCGGCTACGAGAATATATTTAGCTATCCCTTAGATAAATATATCAAAAAAAACGATGCGCTCGTTGCCATTAGCAGTTCAGGGAATTCACCAAATATCGTAAATGCAGCGAAAGTAGCAGTAGCGAAAGAGGCATCAGTAATTACGCTCACAGGATTCCAAGCGACGAATAAGCTGAGGCCGTACGGGCATTTGAATTTTTGGATCGATCGCTCGGATTATGGCTTGGTTGAAACGGCCCATTTTTTTCTACTTCATACACTCGTTGATCTTTGGCAAAAAAGAAATCTATCCAAGGATATTGACTTATGTCCCAGTCGGTGAAATCGTTCCCTCTGCCTAAAATAAAGACTTTCGATGAAATGTTGGATGTCTTTGAAGAATTTAGAAAAAAAGGAGTAAAGGTCATACAGTGTCATGGGGTTTTCGATCTTTTGCATCCAGGCCATATACGTCATTTCAAAGAGGCAAAGGCTTTGGGCGATAAGTTAATCGTCACTCTAACTTCTGACCGTTTCGTTAATAAAGGGCCGGGACGACCAGCATTTAACGAATCTCTTCGTCTTGAATCAATAGCCGCTTTAGAAGACGTTGATTTTGTCATTTTAAATGACTCTCCAGATGCCATTTCTGCGATCGAAAAAATTAAACCATCCATTTATGTAAAAGGGATTGAATATAAAAACCATGAAAAAGATGTCACTGGAAAAATTACTCTCGAAGAAATTGCTGTTGAGGCTGTAGGAGGAGAAATTCACTATACGAACGATATCGTTTTTAGTTCATCTTCTCTACTAAATAAGTATATTGAACCACAACCCAAAGCTGTTTCAGAATTTCTTAGTGGCTTGAAAAAGCTTTATTCGATCGATGATGTCATTAAACGAATAGAAGCTCTTTCGAGCTTGAAGGTTCTTGTGATTGGGGATGCAATCATAGATGAATATCAATATGTAGAACCATTAGGGCAATCAGGAAAAGGCCATCATATGGTAGCCCGATGCGCAGATAGAGAAGTGTTTTTAGGCGGCTCCTTGATCGTTGCTAACCATATAGCTCAATTTGCTTCCAATGTAACACTGGTCACGGCACTTGGGAAAAAATGTCCCTTTATTAATTTCATTCTCAGGAATTTGAATTCAAATGTGAATAATAAGTTCACCTATCTTGAAGATACGACGACTCTTATTAAAAAAAGATACGTCCAAAAAGATGGAAATACTCTGACTAAACTATTTGAAACTTATTCCGGACTAGAAGAGCATCTCAATCTTCAGGATACAAAGCGAATAGTAGAATTCTTGTCTGAAAATGCTTTTAATTATGATTTAGTTTTAGCTTGTGATTTTGGGAACGGGTTTTCAAATGCGCAGATTATTGATGCTATTTCGGATTCAGATGCTTTTGTAGCCCTCAACACTCAAACAAATAGTGGAAATCGAGGATTTAATGTTGTCACTAATTATAAGAGAGCGGATTTCATATCTCTTAATGAGCCTGAACTGCGCTTAGCCGCTCATAATAGAACTTCGCCTCTTGAAGGGATAGCTGCCGATGTTTGTCAAATCATGAGCTCTTCATTCATTTCAATAACGAGAGGTGTAAATGGAGTGGTTTGTTATACTTCTGATGGATCGGATTTTTCAGTTCCTGCATTGGCTACAAGCAATATAGACCGTATCGGAGCAGGCGATAGCTATCTTTCTCTTGCGGCAATGTGCTGCGCAAAAAAATACCCCCCGATTTTGTGCGCTTTCATTGGTTCATTAGCTGCTGCGATTAGCGTTCAAATGATAGGAAATCAAGAACCAGTTAAAAAGGACGCGCTCTGCAAGTTTGCAATAAGGTTATTAAAATGAGATTGAGTCAACTTTCCTCCCCAGGAGCCGTATCTATCAATAGTTTCTTGGCTTTGGAAACGAATCAATCTTTGATGCTTTTTAAGGAAATGCTGAGAATTCGCTTGATTGAAGAAGCGATCGCCAATCGATATCGTGAACAGAAAATGCGTTGTCCTGTCCATTTGAGCATTGGGCAAGAAGCAGTAGCGGTCGGAGTATGTAAAGCCGCTTTACAAGTTGACTATCTCATCAGTAATCATCGTGCCCATGCCCACTATCTCGCAAAAGGCGGGAATCTTGAAAAAATGTTGGCTGAAATTTACGGAAAACGGACGGGCTGTTGTGGAGGTCGTGGGGGATCCATGCATCTTGTCGATCAATCTGTTGGAATGATGGGATCTACTCCTATTGTTGGCGGTAGCATTCCTGTAGGTGTTGGTTTGGCTTTTGCTTCGGTGCTCAAAAAAGAAGATCGGATCACGATTATTTTTTTTGGTGAAGGAGCAACTGAAGAAGGAGTATTTTCTGAAAGCCTTAATTTTGCATCTCTAAAAAAATTGCCAGTTTTGTTCGTATGTGAAAACAATTTATATTCGGTTTATTCACCAATAAATGTGAGGCAGCCACTCACACGTGATCGGGCAGGGATTGCACAAGCCCATGGGATCACGGCGAAGACTGGATTTGGTAACAATGTGGAAGAAGTACATTGTCTTGCAAGAGAGGCAATTACTTCTATCCGGCAAGGTAATGGTCCTGCTTTTCTAGAATTCGACACCTATCGGCATCGAGAACATTGTGGACCAAATTTCGATAACGACATTGGATATCGGACAAATGAAGAATTCATGGAATGGGAAAAAAAATGTCCCCTTAAGCTTCATTTAGCAAAATTACAGACTCAAAGATGGATCGATGAACCTCTATATGGAAGAATGCAAGCCGACATTTCTTTAGAAATTGAAAAAGCTTTTGCTTTTGCAGAAGCCAGTCCTTTTCCTGAATTTCACCTAGAATCGGAAAGCCCTTACGCATCATGAACATGAGACAAGTTCGATATCAAGAAGCAATTCTGGAAGCGACAGACCAAATGATGGAAAAAGATCCATCAGTCTATGTTATGGGTCTTGGCGTTCCAGACCCCAAGGGCATTTTTGGAACTACAAGCGGACTGCAAAACAAATATGGTTCAAATCGCGTCATGGATATGCCTACATCTGAAAATGCCATGACCGGAATCGCAATCGGGTCTGCGATTGCCGGCATGCGGCCCATCATGACCCATCAGAGAGTAGATTTTTTCATCTTAGCTCTGGATCAATTGATCAACAATGCTGCTAAGTGGCATTATATGTTCAATAATTTAATGTCGGTTCCGATTGTAATACGGTTAATCATTGGAAGAGGATGGGGACAAGGACCTCAGCACTCACAATCGCTTCAGGGTTTATTTGCTCATATTCCTGGACTAAAAGTGGTTATGCCTTCAAATTCTTATGATGCAAAGGGGTTGCTTATTTCTGCGATCGAGGACATGAATCCTGTAGTGTATCTCGAGCATCGATGGCTTCATGGAGTTTTTGGCGAGGTGCCTCAAGAAATCTATCGGGTTCCTATTGGGAAGGCAAAAATTCTTCAAAAAGGCACGGATCTTACTCTAGTTGCTTCGTCTCATATGACTTTGGAGGCTTGGCGAGCTGTGCAACACCTAAACAAGGAGGCGATCTCGGTAGAGCTCATCGATGTACGATCAATCCGGCCGTTGGATGAAGAAACCATTCTTACATCTATTGAGAAGACCGGACGGTTGATCGTGGCCGATCCTGATTGGAGATCGTTCGGGTTTGCAAGCGAGGTTTTAGCGATCGCCGTTGAACGCGTCCTTCCCTTCTTAAAATGTTCGCCTGTGAGAATTACTTACCCCGATCGCATGGTTGGCACTAGCTGGAAGTTGTCGAATCATTATTATCCGACAGAAAAGCATCTTATTTCTGAGATTTTTAAAATGATGGGAAGGTCAATAGATTCCATGAACTATTATACAGAAATTTTAAAGCAAGCTGATCAAGAGCCGCTTGATATTCCTAATAAAGAATTTTCCGGACCTTTTTAATTGAGGTTGAAATGAAAAAAGTTTTAGTGATTGGAAGCAATTCATTTTCCGGTAGTGATTTTATAGATTTGCTTTTAAACAGTAACCAATATGAAGTAGTCGGTATAAGTCGCTCTCCTGAAAAAAGTCCTCTTTTTTTGCCGTATAAAAAGAACAAAACCGATTTATTTCGATTTTATCGAATTGATCTAAATCATGATTTGGGATTATTGAATGTCATTTTGAAAGAATTTCGCCCTAATTTTGTAGTCAATTTTGCTGCACAAAGCGAAGTAGCCCCGAGTTGGGATTATCCGGATCATTGGTTTCAGACCAATGCCGTTTCTCTTACTCGGTTAGCCAATCTTTTGAAGGATATGAAATTTATTGAGAAGTATGTACATATCTCTTCTCCAGAAGTCTATGGTTCTTGTGAAGGAATCGTTACTGAAGATGCGCCGTTAAATCCCAGTACTCCTTATGCTGCTTCAAAGGCTGCTGGAGATCTTTCTTTATTTTCTTTCTACAAGAACTTCCCGTTCCCGCTTGTCATGATTCGAGCGACGAATGTTTATGGCGCCTATCAACAGCTTTTCAAAATTATTCCTCGATCGATCATCAATATTAAAGGGAACAAACACATTGAACTGCATGGGGGAGGCAAGGCAGTTAAATCCTATATTCACATTCGAGATGTTTCAAGAGGAGAACTTTTAATCATGGAAAAAGGAGAAATTGGGCAAGTCTATCATCTTTCTCCAGATCAAGGAATCAGTGTTAAGGATGTGGTTCAGAACATATGCGATAAAATGTCCATTCCGTTTTCAACCATTGTCAAGGAAGTTCTAGAAAGACTAGGCCAAGATAAAGCTTATGTTATCGATTCTTCCAAAATTAGAAAACTAGGGTGGAAGCCGATCATTCCTTTTGGTGAAGGAATAAAAGGCACGATTGATTGGGTCGAGAGTAATTATCAAGACATTCTGAATCAGCCATTGCTTTATTTACACAAGGAATAACTATGGGTAGTGAGATAGACCTTTTAGTCAATTATCCAAAGGCTAAAAGGAATGTGTTAGAAAGAGGTCAAAATAAAACAGAAGAAGATCGTCGGATTGCTCGTCAATTCGGGAAAGAATTTTTTGATGGAGATCGACGTCATGGATACGGTGGATATAATTATCACCCAAGGTTTTGGGGGCCAGTAATTCCTACTTTCAAAGCGATGTATGGTTTGTCCGATCATAGTTCTATTCTTGATATCGGTTGCGGGAAGGGATTCATGCTATATGATTTCCAACAAGCGATTCCGGGCATTTCTTTGAGAGGGATTGATATTTCATCATATGCCATTGAGCATGCTCATGAAGCCGTTACGTCCTTTGTTTCTGTTGGAGATGCAAGAAAGATCTCCTTTGCCGACAACTCTTTTGATTTGGTGATTTCAATCAATACGATTCATAATTTAGTATTGGAAGACTTGAAACAGTCTCTGAAAGAAATTCAAAGGGTTTCTAGAGGCAATAGTTTTATTATGGTGGACGCTTTTCGAGACGATCGAGAAAAAGAGTTGATGTATGCTTGGAATCTGACAGCAAAGACGATTCTTCATGTTGATGAATGGGAAAATCTGTTTGAAGAAGTGGGTTACACCGGGGATTATTTTTGGTTTGTTCCTTAGAGCATCCGAAAGTTGCTTGCGATTCTAGGGAATTTCGTAAAGCAATTGAACTCAAAATCCAGTAGAAGGCCAAGACTGGTATAAAGAGAAGGGCGCCATCAGATAACGAGACAAAAAGAAAATTTGCAAGACCGCAAAGAATGCTTTTTTGATTTGCGGAAAGAGATTTTCGTAAAATAGCCAGAATAAACGGACTCGCCATGCACATTAAATACGCAATCAAACCGAGTATTCCAAAGTTAGATAAAATCCACAAATAAACCATTTCTTGAATTCCAAATAATGGTTTATCTGGAAAAAGACTTGCCGTTTCAAAAACTCTTATTTGTTCGATTCTTCCGCCTAATTCAGGGTCGAAGAAAAAAGAAGAACCCCACCCAAAATAGAAAGCCAGGACAAAAATGGCGGAGCAGCTTAGAGAGATAAATAGAATAAGTTTTAGAAAAAAAAATTTACGTGAAACAATTACTACGCTTAACATGGTGCTGAAAAGCATTCCAATCCAAACCGTTCGTGAAAGTGTTAGAATCAATGAGATAATGACTACGCTCTTACGCCAGATCGATCGTTCTATATATTGATAGAATGGCAAGAGCATTAAAAGACAAATCCCATAAATGTTTCCATTATTATAAGTCGATATGAGCTTGAAAACATATCCTCGATTGTTGTGTTTATTTTTCATTTCTCCGAGGTCGTGAAAATTGATCGTGAGAAACGGGATTTCTAAAAACTTACCGGTATATAGCTTGAAAAAGAAGAGAAAAATTCCATAGGCAGAGATAAAAAAAATACCCTTTTTAAATAATTTGAAAAATAAGTCTAAGTTCATTGTTTCGATAGAGTTGGACAAATAAATGAAAAAAAGCCAAGGGAGGAAAAAAAAGCTTATAATAAAAGAAATTCCAAAAGAGATATGATCAATGCCATTAAGAAATAAACTCATAAAACTAACAATTTGAAAGGGGATCGTGAGAAGAAAAGCATAAATGCGATCTACTTGGCAGGAATATGATTTTCGAAGAAAAAAAAATGCGGGCAGGAGGCCTAAGCTCAAATAACCCCAAGTGAGAGGGATTCCGGCGATTTTAAAACCTCCTTTAGGGAAAACAAGAAGGAATAACCAAAGAAGAATAAGAACTTTGTTTGGATGGAAGAGTCTAATCTTCAAGCGCGGCAGGCGGAAGGTGATCATTTCTTCAGGTGCTTATTCAAGAGTCCTGCGAGCTTCATCATGTTGACGGGGGCTTTCGATCCGAAGACTTTGGCTAGGGCTGCGTCAGGGCGAATGAGCCGTTTGTCAAAGGGATCTTGGAGGTTGTGGGACTTGATGTAAATCCAGAGTTCCTTGGTGACTTCGGGACGGGAAAGTTCCTGTTTTCCAAGTAGGGAGGAGAGTTCGGGAGAGAGCTTGTAGGCAGGCTGGGCGATTTTGGCTTTCGGGGCTTTTTTGGCCGCTGATTTTTTGCCAGTGGATTTTTCAGGTTCGGCTTCCGCTTTCTTGCCGAATTTGCCGCGGCGCCCTTTCTTGACGTAAGGAGTTTTGGGATGGTTGGGATATTTCGTTTTGACTTGGTCCAGAGTGCTGACGATGACGTCGCAGTCGGGATAGTTGCTGCAGGAAAAGAACGTTTTGCCGAAGCGGGATTTGCGGGGAGCTAGGTGTCCGTCGCAGCCGATGGCCGGGCAAGAGGGAAGTTCCTCGGGGCGGTAGGTCTTCTCGCCCTTCTTAGGGATGTTGACGATGCCTTTGCATTCGGGATAGCGGGAACACCCGAGGAAGGGGCCGAAACGGCCATGGCGGAGCGTCATGGGAGAGTCGCAGGTGGGACATGTTTGCTCCCAGTTGAAGTTGGGGTCGTAGTCGTCCTTGTTGAAGCCGATCGCTTCAATGGGGCTTGTGTAATCGCAGGCGGGGTAGTTGGAACAGCCATAGAAGTATTTGCTGCGCGACCAGATCTTTTGAAGCTTGTGGCCGCATTTTGGGCAGTCGAGTTCGGTCAGAAGCTTGGGAACGACCGCTTCTTTTTCCGCTTTCTCGACAAGAGGAATGAAGTCGCGCCAAAAATCGCGGATGAGCTCTTTCCAGTTCTTATTATGCTCCGCTACTTGCTCGAGCTGGTTTTCCATCTGGGCCGTAAAGGTGACGTCCATGATCGGCCGGAAATTCTCTTCGAGCATCTGGGCGATGACTTTGCCGAGCTCGGTCGGCTTCAGAGCCTGGCTTTCCTTGATGGTGTAGTCTCGGCTTTGAATCTTATTCATGATAGCCACATAGGTAGAGGGGCGGCCGATGCCGAGACGCTCAAGTTCTTTGACAAGAGAAGCTTCTGTAAATCGAGGCGGCGGTTTCGTGAACGATTGGTCGGACATCACATCGACGAGGGAGAGAGGCATGTTGGGTTCGAGATGGGGCAGGGTTTTCGATTCATCTTCGTCTTCGGTTCGATCTTTCTTCTCTTCATAAACAGCGAGGAAGCCGTTGAACTTGATGGTCGAGCCAGTCGCGCGGAGGACGATGTTTTTGTCGGTTTCGATATCGGCCGAGACGGTATCATAAATGGCGGGATTCATTTGCGAGGCGATGAAGCGGCGCCAGATGAGGAGATAGAGCTTATACTGGTCGATAGACAAGTACTGGCGGATCCGTTCCGGATCGCGGGCTAGGTTTGTGGGACGGATCCCTTCGTGGGCTTCTTGGGCGGTTTTTTTAGATGCGTAAATGCGAGGCTGGTCGGGGAGATATTCGCGGCCGAAATGGCTCTGGATGTATTTGCGGGCGTTGGAGATCGCTTCAGGAGCGATGTTGACGGAATCGGTACGCATATAAGTAATGAGACCTTCGGATCCTTCTTTGCCCATGTCGATCCCTTCATAGAGTCCTTGTGCGATGCTCATAGTACGGGATACAGAAAAGCCATAGTGGCGGCTCGCCTCTTGCTGGAGCGTCGAGGTGATGAAGGGAGGGACGGGATTCCGCTTTCGTTCTTTTTTCTCGACGTTGGAGACGAGATAATCGGCGTTCTTCAGCTTGTCGACGATCGCTTCAGCGGTCTTGGCGTCGGGGATCAGGAAACACTCTTTGTCGCCCACTTTTTCTTTTTCGACTTTGAGCCCATCGACTGTATGAAGGGAGGCGAGGAAAGGCTTGTCGATCGTCTTTCCTTCGAGCACAGCGCCGATGCTCCAGTATTCGACAGGATGGAATGCGTCGATTTCCTTCTCTCGGTCTACGACGAGCTTTAGAGCGACCGACTGGACACGGCCGGCGGAGGTGCCGCTGCGGCCTCTTTTCACTTTGCGGGTGAGGATAGGCGATATCTTATAGCCCACGATCCGGTCGAGAAGCCGGCGCGCTTGCTGGGCATCGACGAGATCCATGTCGATGTCGCGGGGATTTGCGAGTGATTC
>Ga0207686_10001899_pt1 | contig 11572 bp, 7 predicted proteins | sample KBSM24metaG_FD_184396 | JGI IMG/M metagenome (GOLD analysis project Ga0207686, IMG submission 184396) | Miscanthus rhizosphere microbial communities from Kellogg Biological Station, Michigan, USA - KBS M2-4 metaG (SPAdes) (version 2) | ecosystem: Host-associated > Plants > Roots > Rhizosphere >...
TGCCTAGGAAATGCCGCTATAGTAAAGCCACTAGATCAGGCGCATCTAACAATTTTGGAGTCGGATCCGGTCACTGCCCTACTTAATAAACGCGGATACAGCCCAGATGAACAGAGAGATTTTACCCTACGACTGCGTAGTCATTTGTGTCGTACGCTGAGGGGTACACCAATAGCGGTTGTTGTAGACGAGCGACAACCGCTGGTTTGGATGGAACGAAGTAAAAATACGCTAGCGCTCAATGTTATGCCTGCTAGTGATCTGCTTGCCGAGCGCGCGGTGGCAGAAGAATTCGTGCGGGGTGAGCTCGATCTTGGCCCCGATGAGCTTCCCGATAGACTAAAGGTCTATCGACCACACATTGCAGTGGCCAAAGTTCAACTTGAATCTATCAGTAGGTATGCACGTGAACATCCGGAGGAGCTCCTAAAGCGTGGCGGTATACCCCGGTTGGCTCATGTTGCCTTAGAGGCGTTGCCCGAGCCGTCTGCAGTGGCTATGTCCGAAAATACGGCCGTAGTAGCGTAAGCCGCTGGAAAAGAATGCTAAAAACCTGTATACTTATGCGGCCTAATGAATGACGAAATTGTTGTAAAAGGGGCCCGGGAGCACAACCTAAAAAACATCGATGTTACGATCCCTCGTGGCAAACTGGTGGTTATTACAGGATTGAGCGGTTCGGGCAAAAGTAGCCTGGCGTTTGACACCATCTACGCCGAAGGTCAGCGTCGCTATGTGGAAAGTCTGAGCGCTTATGCCCGGCAGTTCTTGGGGCTGATGGAGAAGCCCGACGTTGACCAAATAGACGGCCTTTCTCCGGCAATTTCGATTGACCAAAAGTCTACTAGTCGTAACCCGCGCTCTACGGTAGCAACGGTAACTGAAATTTATGATTATTTACGTTTGTTGTTTGCACGCATCGGTGTGCCGCACTGCCCAATCGACGGTTCGGCTGTGGTGCGCCAGACTACCCAGAATATTGTCGACCAAATTGCTGCGCTTCCAAAAGGTGCTCGGTTAATGGTGCTTGCGCCGGTCGTTATAGACAAAAAAGGTGCGTTTGAGCACATCCCGGAACAGTATCAGCGCGCCGGATTTGCCCGTGTGCGGGTGGATGGCGTGGTGTATGCGCTCGACGAATTCCCGGAACTCGACAAAAACTATCGCCACCGCATAGAAATTGTGGTGGATCGTTTAGTGAATGATGACGATTCCCATACTCGTTTAGCGCAGAGTGTAGAGCAGGCCCTGGAAGTTGCCGAAGGCAAAGTGGTGGCTCTGGATGCCGATAGCAACGAAACTACCACTTACAGCCTAATGTACGCTTGTCCGAATCACCCAGAGGTTGCCATTCCCGAACTGGAACCGCGCACCTTTAGTTTTAACAGCCCTCATGGGGCTTGTCCGGTATGTACCGGTCTGGGTTCGCGTCTGGTAGTAGACCCAGAACTAGTCATTCCAAACGGTCGATTGACCATCGCCGAAGGTGCCATCCGCCCCTACAACCGCATAAACGTCGATAACTGGTACATGAAAAAACTAGCCGCTGTAGCCGACAAATATCGATTTAGCTTGCATTCGCCAACCGGTGAAATTAACCCCGAAAACATGGAGCGCATTTTGTACGGCACGGGCGACGAAACCTATAAAGTGGCGCTGGGTGGCGGCCGTAGCTTTAACACCACCTACGAAGGTGTAGTCCCCAACCTGGAGCGCAGACACAAAGAAACCGACAGTGATTTTATCCGTCGTGACATAGAACGATTTATGCAGGAAAAGCCCTGTTTTGCCTGCAAAGGTCGCCGTTTGAAGCCGGAAGTGTTGGCTATAACTATTGGCGATAAGTCCATTATGGATATCTGCGAACTGTCCATAGATGACGCGGCTAGCTACATGGGCTCACTGGAACTTAGTGAAAAAGACATGCAAATTGCCAAGCTAGTGCTAAAAGAAGTCTGTGCACGGCTGCAGTTTTTGCAAGACGTAGGCCTAAATTACCTAACACTGCTGCGTGGCGCTACAACCCTGAGCGGCGGCGAGGCGCAGCGTATTCGCTTGGCAACCCAGATTGGTTCCGGGCTGATGGGCGTGTTGTATGTGTTGGACGAGCCAAGCATTGGCTTACACCAGCGCGATAACGACCGACTGATTCGCACGCTCAAGCACCTGCGCGACTTGGGCAACAGTGTGATTGTGGTGGAGCACGACGAAGAGACCATCCGTACTGCGGACTATCTTTTGGACATTGGCCCGGGTGCCGGTGTGCACGGTGGTCATGTAGTTGCCAGTGGTACCCCCGCAGAGGTCGAAAAAGTACCAGACAGTATCACCGGTCAGTACCTAAGCGGTCGCAAGACCATTGCACTCCCCAAAAAACGTCGCAAAGGCAATGGCAAAATGCTGAGCATTATTGGGGCCCGTGAAAACAACCTGCAAAACGTTACCGTAGACATTCCACTGGGTGAACTGGTGGTAGTAAGCGGTGTGTCTGGCTCGGGCAAATCCAGCCTGATCAACGACATTTTGGCCAAAGAACTGCAGGCGCAATTGCACCGTGCCAACACCGTGCCGGGCCGGCACGACGATATTGTGGGCATTAAGCAGCTAGACAAGGCCATCATTATAGACCAATCACCGATTGGTCGGACGCCGCGGTCTAACCCGGCAACTTACACCGGTTTGTTTACGCCCATTCGTGAACTGCTAGCCAATACGCCAGAGGCTAAACTGCGCGGGTATAGCGCCGGACGCTTTAGTTTTAACGTTAAGGGCGGGCGCTGCGAAAACTGTGCGGGCGACGGCATTATAAAAATAGAAATGCACTTTTTGCCGGATGTGTACGTGCCTTGTGAAGTTTGCCATGGCAAGCGCTACAACCGTGAAGCGTTGGAAATCCACTACAAGGGCAAGGACATCAGTGACATTTTGGGTATGACCTGTGAACAGGCGCTAGAATTCTTTGAAAACATTCCCGCCATTGCTCGCAAGTTGCAGACGTTGGTAGATGTGGGATTGGGCTACATTAGCCTTGGACAGCCAGCCACACAGCTAAGTGGTGGCGAAGCGCAGCGCATCAAACTGGCTAGCGAACTGAGCCGTCGTCCTACGGGCCGCACACTCTACATTTTGGATGAGCCTACTACCGGTCTACACATTGCAGACGTTGAAAAACTGTTGGGCGTGATGCATGCCTTGGTAGACGCTGGCAACAGCATGATCGTCATTGAACACAACCTAGATGTTATAAAAAGTGCCGACTGGTTGATAGACATGGGTCCCGAAGGCGGTTCTGGTGGCGGCCGAGTTCTGGCTGAAGGTACGCCAGAGCAAATTGCCAAAGTAGCGGAAAGCTACACCGGTCAGTTCCTAAAGCGCATGCTGTAGCGCTCGGTTATTGTTTCTTGAGCTTTGCTGCCATAGCGGCGCGGATCTTAGGGTCGCGCACCAAATGGTAAATGGTAGGAGCGGCAAAGATGACCACAATACCAATAATGACTGGTTCGATGTACTTGTCGATGCCTGGAATGCGGCTGCCGACAAAATAACCAAACAATGTGGTAGAAAACGCCCAGGCAATGTCACCAATGCCGTCAAAAATAACAAATAGGCGTCTATCCATTTTGCCGGCGCCGGCCGTTACCGGCGCGAATGATCGGACAATGGGTATAAAATGGGCTACCAGCATGGTTTTGCTACCGTGTTTTTCGTAGAACGCTTCAGATTTATCAATGTACTCTTTGCGGAATATAATGCCGTCCTTCTTACGGAATAAACGTGGTCCTAGGCTTTTGCCAATCTGGAAGCCAACGTTATCGCCAGCAATTGCGGCCAGCGAAACAACCGCCAAAACAGAAATAAGCGAGAGCTTGTGGTCTGCCGCTAGTACGCCGGCACTTAACAGTAAGGTGTCGCCGGGAAAGAACAGGCCAACCATCATACCGGACTCGGCAAAAATGATTGCGGCAATTAACAACAGCCCGCCAGTTTGTAGTATGTGATTGACGTCGAACATCTGCGCATCATTGTACAGCAGTTTCGAGAACTGACCGAAAAGTGTTATACTAGTCTTCAAGAACTAAGGAGGAGTAGCGACACTATGTCAGATCAGATTACACTTGCGGTGGATACCCGTGATACGCTTGGCAAGGGCGTAAATCGGTTGCGTAAACAGGGCATCGTGCCTGGTGTTATACATGACCACGGCAAAGCCTCGGTGCATATTCAGGGTGAGTACCAGGCGCTGTACAAAGCGTACACAACGGCTGGGAAGCACCACCCTATAGAAGTTACTGCTGGTGGCAAAAAGTACACCACCATTATTAAGGCTGTTACATTCGACCCTCACTACAACGCACTGAACCACATCGTCTTTGGTGCTATAAAGGCTAACGAAAAGGTTGATGCCGAGATTCCTGTACACCCAGCCTATGCCGAAGGCAACGATGCCAGCCCAGCCGAACGTGCTGGCCTCATTGTGCTAGCCCAGATGACACACGTAAACGTCAAAGCCCTGCCAAAAGACCTGCCAGACGTACTAACGTACGATGCTGAAAAGCTAGTAGCGGTAGGCGACCAAGCAACCGTTGCTGATTTGCAGATACCGAGTGGCGTGGAGCTAGAAGTAGAGCTGGAGCATGTGATTGCTACGGTCTTCGAGCCAAGTGCGCTGGCTGCGGCCAATGACGACGCTGGTGGTGACGCAACCGTAGATGCTTCGGCTGTTGACGCTGATCACGACAGTACCGCCGAAGAAGGCACTCAGGCCGATGAACTTCGCCCCGGCGGTAAGGAACAAAAAGAAAGCAAAGACCAGGGTCAGAACCCACAAAAACAATAGACTTGCCTTGCGCTTGCGGCCGGGTATCGCTAAACAGCGATACCCGGTTTTGTTTTGGGTGGCGGAGTAATGAGCAGACAACCCAAACTTATCACAGCGCTTACAACGAATATGACGATAAAACCTTGTCGGCCCGTCCATAAAGACAGAACACTGTAAACCAAGGCCCAGAGTGCAATGCATGCTAGGTCGCCGGCAATTTCCATGGACATTATGTAGTTGATGCCTTTGGCGCGAGTATGCTCGTAGTATGTGGTGGTCCAAGCGTTAGCCTGATATTTGGACACAGTTGACCAGACAACATTTAGTCCAGTAACAGAAGCTAGTGAAGTGCCGAATGCACGACTGGCGTGCACTATGGCTGTAGCTATTGATCCTTCGCGCAGTACAGTGGAGGTGCCTTGTATGTCGGTGCGCTTGCCGGCTATTAGTAAGACCACGGCTGCAATAAGTGTGCCGGCTGCGGTTACGAAGCCAATTTGACCAGTATCGTGTAGGATAATTGCTAGATAAACAGGCCAGACCATGGTGCCGGTAGCGATGTGAAAATTAAAGGCAAAATTTGCCACTACATCGCGCCACGGAGCATGTCGCAAGTTATAGCTAATATGCGCAACTCGTTGGTGACCACCGGCCAGATGGTTAATCGAGCGCAGCCAGAACATACTAGTGAGCACTATTGCAAAAGCAATAACAAGCAATCCTGATCGGCCTATACTATCATCCAATAATGAACCAATAGCGGGCGCGACAGCCGTGATAAGCATGGCAATGGTCCCAATGCGTGCCAGGTCAGTGCCTAACCGGTCGGCACTGGTTACGCGTGCCAAATGGAGGTGTTCGGAGGACCACTGAAAGGCGTTTGCGAGCGCCATACATAGGGGTAATAGCCAAATATACCAATGCGGTAAGCTCGCACCTGCCAGGGCTAGTCCCAGCAGGAAGGCACAATTTGCCAGACGTGCCAAAATTAACCCGAATCGTTCCCCGTAGTGATTGATAAGTCGAATGACCGGTAGGTTTACGAGCAGTTTCGCAGCTGCGTATACCAGGTAAAACAGGGCTACCTGGCGGATGGTAAGGCCAATGCCAATCAGGAACAGGGGTACAAAAACTCCTACTAGCGTGCTGCCGAAATTATTCTGGCTGTTGGCTAGCGTAATACTCCATAAGTCACGGTGCAACAATTGTCGCTTCATGGCTAGCAATTATAGGCGTAATTACTCTTCGATAAAACCACCGGATTGGTGAGCCCACAGCCGAGCATACAACCCATCTTGTTTAAGCAGCTCCGTATGGCTTCCCTGTTCGGTTATCTTGCCGTTGTCGAGCACAATGATCCGATCCATTTTTTGAATAGTGCTCAAGCGGTGCGCCACTACCACGGCGGTGCGGTCTTTCATGAGCTCCCACAGGGCTTTTTGGATGGCCTTTTCACTTTCGCTATCGAGCGCACTGTTGGCTTCGTCGAGTACCAAAATAGGTGCGTCTTTTAGAATAGCTCGGGCAATGGCAATACGCTGGCGTTGGCCACCGCTTAGTTTAACGCCGCGTTCACCTACGATAGTGTCATAGCCTTCAGGTAGTTTCGTGATGAAATCGTGGGCATAGGCCAGTTTTGCTGCCTGTTCGATGGCCTTTTGGGGTAGGCTGGTGTTGCCGTAGGCAATGTTTTCACGGACGCTGCGGTGGAACAACAGCGGTTCTTGCGGTACATACGAAATCTGTCGGCGTAAGCTGGCCTGCGTAACGGTTTTGATATCTTGGTCGTCAATGCTAATGGATCCAGACGAAATATCATCGAAGCGAAGCAGTAGGCGGGTTAGTGTTGATTTGCCACCGCCACTGTGGCCAACCAAGCCAATCTTTTCGCCTGCCCGAATGTGCAGATTTAGATTTTTAAAGACATCTCGTTGGTTGGCAGAGTCGGCATAGTTAAAGGTTACATTGTTGCAGACAATTTCTCCTTGCCGCACGGTAAGTGAGGTTGCATCGGGTGCGTCCACAATTTCTAGTGGTTCCTGTAGCAGCTCGGTCATGGGCGAGGCCTGCAAGAATGCCTCATCTATTTGCCGTGCCATGGTGTTGACGTTAAAGAATTTATTGATGAGCGTTAGAGTGTAGGTGAATGCAAAAATTCCGGTGGCTAGCAAATAGGGGCGATTTGCCGTGACGCGAATGAGTACTACTACGAGCAAAACTTGCATGAATAGTAGTACGCTCATCCGCTGATTCTCGTTGGTGACCGTACGCTGCCAGTCTTTGGCTCGGGCGGCAGTTAGCGCCTCGTCAATCTGCTGGTTAGTACTGATTTCGCTGTCTTCCTGCGCAAATGTTTTGACGGTTACGGCATTAACAATGTTATCAGAAAGATGTGAAACCAGTTGCTGGCCAATTTTGAGTCGTTCCTGGCGAATGGTGACTCGCCGGGCATTTTCAAGTATGGTCCAATATATCAGACCTGCTAGCAACACAGTAATGGCAGCGCCAATTTGCCAGCTGCTAGCAAAGACAATGCCTAAGCCTACCAGGGTGCTCAGCAGAAACCCAAATATACCCATGAAACCGGCATTAAACAGTTGTGAGTACGAACTGACAAAATTTGTACCGTCCGAAACTAACTTGCCGCCAATTTGGTTGTTGTAGAACCCAACGCTACGTTGCAGTAGCCGGCTGAACATATTGTCATGCAGATCACGCATAACCTTTGCCTGCGTAATCATACAGTGGCGAATGCCAATAGTGTTAAACACCAAGCCCGCGGCCGACAGTACAGCAAACCAGGTAAAGTATTGCCACAACTGTGGGCCACGGGTGACGATGTTAGCCAGCACTTTGCTAGCGTAGTATGGCGTAAACACACCCAGCATTACGTTGCTTATCGGCATTAAACAGGCTAACAGCATGTTTGTTTTGTGCGGTAGGGTGGCCTCTACATACAACCGCAAAGTCTCCTTGGCGTACAGGGTGCTCGGGTTTTTTGGTACCTTCATCGTCCTATAATACGCTATTCTTCAATGAACCCACCACTTTGGTGTGACCATAGTTTGGCGTAGGTCCCCTGGGCGGCTAGTAGCTCTGTGTGTGACCCCAGCTCAATGATCTTGCCGCCTTCCATAACGGCGATTTTGTCCATGTGTCGCAAGGTGCTTAGGCGGTGGGCTATGGCGATCACCGTTTTGTTGTGCCACAGGTTTTCCAAGGCTTCCTGTACCAGCAGTTCACTTTCGCTGTCCAGCGCGCTGGTGGCTTCGTCGAGAATGAGCAGTGGCTTATCGTCTAAGAACGCGCGGGCAATAGCAATGCGTTGTCGTTGCCCTACGGAAAGCTTGACGCCGCGTTCACCCACTAGTGCTTCGTAGCCATCGCTAATTTTTTCAATGAACTCGTGAGCATGAGCTAGCTTAGCGGCTGCAACAACTTCTTTTCGGGTTACGTCTTGGTTGCTGGCATAGGCAATGTTTTCGGCAACCGTTCGGTGGAACAGGCTGGTGTCTTGCGGCACGTACGAAATCATCGTAGCGACTTCTTGTACATTTGCCGCGGTGTCGTCAAGTAAAACCTGGCCGGTAGGGACGTCGTAGTAGCCCAGCAGCAATTTGGTAAGGGTCGACTTGCCACTGCCACTCTTGCCCACGATGCCCAATTTTTCACCTCGTTTCAGCGTAAGAGTTAGGTCGCGGAGCACCAGTGTGTCGGTTTTATCGGGGTAGGCAAATGTCAGGTTTTGAAAGCTTATGCTGTGTTCGAAGGTTGGTACTGCCACGGAGTGGCTAGTAGCTTTGGTTTCGCTGTCCATGATGTTAACTTTGCCAAACAGGTACCGATGCGCTTCTTCCACCCGAGCAAATCGTAAGTTAATCTGCGAAACATTCCATATTAAATCCCAAACGGTACTGCTAAAAATGAGCAGCGTGGAAAGCACCACACTAAGTTGAGCTAGTGTTAGTTCGCCGTGTAAAAACAGATACACGTTTACGCCAATAGTTGCCGGCCAAATCAAATCGCGCACAAAGACCGACATAACACCCCAGAACACAATCGCCCAAAAGAATGATTTCTGGTTAGCTTTCAACGCGGCGGTCTGCTCGGCCTTAATGGTTGCAATTTCTGCTGCTTCTTTGCGGAATGATTTAACGTTTACAAAGTTTGCAATGGCGTCAATGATCTTGGCATTTTTGGTGGACTGTATGTCGGCAAAGATCTTTTCGTAGCGAGTACTGTTCCGAATGGCAAAACGGCCCACCAAATACATACCCAGTACGCCTGCTCCAAAAATGGCAGCAGTCTGCCAGTTCACGCTCGCCAAAATGATGAGCATGGTCGCAATACCTATCAGCTGGCCGGTGTAGTTGTAGCAGACGTCACTTAGCAGCGTGCGCTGTTCCTGGCTAATGGTGGTGATGTACGACGATATTTTGCCCGTAAATTTATCGACAAAGTATGGATATGGTTTGCGGATGATTTGCCGGAACAGGATGTTCTCGTAGTGGAAGCTGAGGGGTGTCACTAGCTTCAAATAGGCGTATTCTGCTAGCCGCCAGGTTATGTTGTGGCCAGTACTGACCAAAATGAGTACCCACACATAGATGACTGCCTGGTGACCGTGTACAGGTGTAGTTAGTGCGCCCACTAGCTTACCAATGAACACCGGGACAATGGCTAGGAACAAGTCGGATACCACAAATAGAGCCAGTGTAACGACTAATTGCCATTTGCCGCGCTGCGCAATGTAGCTTACGAATGAACGTAGCGAATAGAGGGTTTTGCTCTTGGGTTGTTTAGTCATCGATGAATCCTCCGCTTTGGTGCGCCCAAAGCTTGGCGTAAGTACCATTCTTTTTAGCAATGAGTTCTTTGTGGCTGCCTTGTTCTACTATGCGGCCGTTGTCGAGCACAATGATCCGGTCCATTTTCTGAATGGTGCTCAGACGGTGTGCAATCACGATAGCGGTGCGACCTTCCATTAGCTTCCAGAGTGCGGCCTGAATGAGCACTTCACTTTCGCTGTCCAGCGCGCTGGTAGCTTCATCGAGTGCTAAAATCGGGGCGTTTTTGAGCATAGCCCGGGCAATGGCAACTCGCTGTCGCTGGCCACCACTTAGTTTTACGCCACGTTCACCGACTAGCGTGTCGTAGCCTTGCGGCAGCGCCATAATGAAATCGTGAGCACTGGCCATTTTGGCAGTGGCTTCTATGGTTTCTTGACTGGCATCTAACTGGCCATATGCAATGTTTTCGCGGATACTGCGGTGAAACAGGAGGGGCTCCTGTGGTACGTAGGCAATCTGGGTATGTAGGTCGTCCTGCGTAACGTTTGCAATGTTCTGGCCGTCAATCAGCACCTCGCCGGAATCAACATCCGAAAATCGCAGGAGCAGACGGGTAAACGTACTTTTACCGGAGCCGCTGTGCCCTACCAGGCCAATTTTTTCGCCAGGTTTAATGTGCAAGTTTAGCTTTTTAAAGACGGCATCGTCAGCACCGTTGTGCGTAAAGGTTACGTTTTTGAAATTGATGGCGCCTTTACCCATGCGCGATACTTCCGGTTTGGCAGGATCTTGCACTTCGGCTGGTTGGCTCAAAATGGCAACCATGTCCGACGCATCCCCAACCGAACGGTTGTAGTTGCGCAGGGCGTTGTTACCAAACTGAAACAGCTGTTCAACAATGTTGGCGGTGTAGTTGAAAATCAGGAACACCGTGGCAATGTTGGCATTAAATTTCATGACGGCCACCACGGCGATTAACAGAGAGCTGATGGAAATCAGCCGGCTCATTAATCCCAGGCTGTTCATTTGTCGTTGATGTATCAGGGCAAAGTCACGTAGGCGTGCCTGGGTTTCACGGGTGGCGGCTGCAAACCGAGTTTCTTCGTACTTGCCCCGGGCAAAACTTTTTACTGCCATGGCGTTGGTAATAGCATCGGCCAGGTAGCCAGTTTGCCTGCTTTCGGCAGCCGCAAATTCTGCTCCCAGACGGCGCACTGGGCGCGAAACTAGTAGAGCAATGCTTAGGTAAATGGCCACAAATACCACCAGAGCCGCGGCAAACAAAGGTGCGCGGGGCAGCAAAATGGTGGTTGCTATTACCGTTCCGGCAACCATTGGATAGGTCTGATACACAAATGTGTCAGACAGGCGAACATAGCTGCCCATTAGTTTATTGGTCTGTGAAACCAGTGAGCCACTAAAGTTGTTAGCGTGAAAATCGGCGCCGCGCAACAGCATGTGCCGAAAAACCTTGTGGGCAATGTCACGCCCAATGTCTTGCTCCAAATGCCACGAAAACCAATCGGTCAGTCGCCACATGCCTATACCACTTAGCAGCAGCACGGCGTACGCTACCAGCGGTGGCCCAAAACTAGCCCATAAATGCCCCGCTTGAAACTGGTGCTGGCTTAGTTTGCTCAGCACATTTGCCAAAATAAGTGCCGGCAAGTAACCATTTATTAGCACAGTTAGCGGTACATTTATCAGAATGCCAACGACGCGTTTTGGATATGCACGAACACAACCCCAGTAAAACTGGACCACTTGACGGGCGTTATTGTTTTTTAGGTTTGGCGTATTCATAGGTACGGTCCTCCTTGGTACCGACCATATATATGGGTAATGGGTAGTTAGTTTTGTGACTTCCGGCTTACGCTGCCGGCTTGGTTTAGTTACGAGAGAAAACAGGTGGAACGGGCGACTACTGTCTGCCGGGATTCACTATATGTCTGCATCTTCATGG
>Ga0207686_10001906_pt1 | contig 11550 bp, 9 predicted proteins | sample KBSM24metaG_FD_184396 | JGI IMG/M metagenome (GOLD analysis project Ga0207686, IMG submission 184396) | Miscanthus rhizosphere microbial communities from Kellogg Biological Station, Michigan, USA - KBS M2-4 metaG (SPAdes) (version 2) | ecosystem: Host-associated > Plants > Roots > Rhizosphere >...
TCGCTGCTTGCATGGCGACAAGATGATATGAAGAGATTGATCGCTTATTCATCTATTGCACACTTAGGGTTGATGGTTGTTGCCATTTTCTCAGAATCAGAAATAGGCATGCAGGGAGTGATGATACAAATGTTCAATCATGGTATCAATATTCTTGGACTTTGGGTTATTGTTGAAATACTGGAAAGAAAATATGGAACAAGAAAACTCTCTGAATTGGGAGGACTTGCGCAAAAGGCGCCAGCGATGGCTATATTTTTTGTAGTTATTGCATTGGCAAATATTGCTTTACCATTAACGAATGCATTTGTTGGGGAATTCATGATGTTCACGGGAATTTTTATTTCTCCAATGTCCGAATATGAAATGATAACTGTGCCATTAGCTGGTATCACGATCATACTTGGCGCTATTTATACATTAAGAATGGTGCAGAAAGTTATTTATGGTAATACAAATGCATTAACGGAAACAGGAACTGATATTGGAGTAAATGAAAAATTGGTATTGGGGATAATCGTGATATTAATAATAGTGGCTGGTGTTTATCCGCAACCATTTCTTGATCTGACAAAAGACACAACGGATTTTATTTTGAATAAAGCAAACATTTTTCCTTTATTTAAAAAATAAACGGACTGAATAATGAACGCATTGATCATATCGGCAATTATGGGAGTAGTGATGATGTTCAGCGGTATTTTGCTGAAAGAGAGATCATCTGTTCGTACCGCTGCACTGACCGGGCTTTTTGCTGTAATCATTTTGAATGTGATGGAAATGTATGGCTTTCATTTATTCAGGATCGATATAACTGGTATGATGAACTTTGACAGGTTTGCACTTTTCTTCAATACGATTGCAATGGTCTGCACTTTTATTTTCTTTTTGCTTTCTGCTAAAGAGATGGAAAAAGTAGGGTTGAATTACTCTGACTATTTCGCCCTGATATTTTTTATTCTTTGTGGCATCATACTTTCATCATCTTTCAGTTCATTACTAATACTTTTCCTCGGCATTGAGATCATATCAATACCATTGTATATTTTAACAGGCAGTGATAAAAGGAATTTAAAAAGTAACGAAGCATCATTAAAATATTTTCTCCTGGGTTCTTTTTCCACTGGTTTAATGTTGATGGGTATCACACTTATTTATGGCAATGCAGGTTCATTTTCGATGGATGTTATAGCTGAAAGTATTTCAAAACCTGAAGTAAAGCCTGGCATATTGCTAATAGCCGGGTTATTATTGTTAATGTTCTCAATGGCATTTAAAGTTTCTGCTGCGCCATTTCATTTTTGGACACCGGATGTTTATGATGGTGCGCCAACAGTGTTCACTTCTTTTATGGCGACAATTGTAAAAGCCGCCGTCTTTATTGCTTTCATCCGGTTATTCAATCGGGCCTTCGGTGACATTCATGATACCTGGAAATTTATTATTGCAGTGATAACAGCGCTTACATTATTCATTGGAAATATTACTGCAGTTTTTCAGCAAAGTGTAAAAAGAATGCTGGCTTATTCAAGTATTGCACAAGCAGGTTTTATGCTGATGGCTGTTCTTGCATTGAACAGCATTGGTTCGGAAGGAATATTACTTTACACCACAGCGTATTGTCTTTCTACTATTGGACTCTTTGCCATTTTGGTTAAGATGAAGGATTACACATTTGAAGGCTTTAATGGTTTTGCAAAACATCAGCCCTTACTTGCTGCTGTTGCAGTTATTTTTCTTTTATCATTAGCAGGTATTCCATTGACAGCTGGATTTCTTGCAAAATTTTATATGATAAATGCTCTGATCGCAAGAGGAGGTTTTCTTTGGCTTGTTATTCTTGCAGTACTAATGGCTGCTATCAGCGTGTATTACTATTTTCGGGTGATACAGGCAATGTATTTCAAGGAAGGCGAAGCACAAGTAATGGAAGTTAGTTCAAGTTTTAAATGGACGATAGCAATGGTCGCAGCACTGGTTATCTTACTCGGCGTATATCCTCAACTTTTATTCAACTGGTTTTATTTCTAGTAAGAATTATTGTGGAGAATCAATTCTTAATAAAAATTTTTGCCATTCCTGTATTAGACTTGGTCAGGAACTTTTGACCCATAACTTTGTTTTCCCGAAAACTATCGGATTAAAAAAAACTTCATCATGAGAAAAACTACACGCCGGATCTTTCTCGGCTTCACGATGCTTTGCTTTAGTTTGATCACCCTTGCCCAGGTAAGACCACAAACTGGTGACAGTACAAGACCAACAGGACCAGGTGGACCGGGAGGACAAAGACCTGCGGTTGGTGTCAGGCCTTACAAAGAGATCATTACTGATAAAGCAATTACAAAAAATGGTTTTTTCAAAGTACATAAAGTTGAAGAAAAGTATTATTTTGAAATTCCTAATGATCTTCTTTTGCGTGATATACTTGTTGTAAATCGTCTTTCTCAAACACAAGCTGGTACAGGATATGGCGGTGACCAGGTAGGGCAGAATGTTGTTCGTTTTGACAAAGGGCCAAACAATCGAATATTTCTCAGAACAATATCTTATGCTGTTTATGCAAAAGATTCTACATCGCCTATGTTCTCATCAGTTTCAAATTCAAATCTTCAACCAATTTCTTTTTCATTTGATATTAAAGCTTTCGGAAAAGATTCTGCAACATCAGTTATAGAGATCACTGATTTTGTAAATGGAGATAATGATGTTCTGTTCTTTAGCAACGCTGCAAAAAGTCAACGACGTATTGGTTCATTGCAAACAGATAAATCTTATATAGTAAGTGTAAAGCCTTACCCTATCAATATTGAGATCAAAGCAGTAAAAACTTATGGAAGAACGCCTGCGCCTCCGGGTGGTGGGGGTGGTTTTGGTGCCCCTCAACCAAACGGCAACCTTACTGTAGAAATGAACAGTTCATTTGTATTGCTTCCAAAAACTCCAATGCAGGCTAGATATTTTGATGCAAGAGTTGGCTACTTCACAGTTGGCTATACAGATTTTGATGCAAACCCACAGGGTGTGAGAGATATTACAATTGCAAAACGCTGGAAACTGGAGCCAAAGCCAGAGGATTTAGAGAAATATAAAAAAGGTGAATTGGTAGAGCCTCAAAAACCAGTTATATTTTATATTGACCCGGCAACTCCAAAAAAATGGATACCATATTTAATACAGGGAGTTAACGATTGGCAAGTTGCATTTGAAAAAGCCGGTTTTAAGAATGCAATTTTTGGAAAGATGGCGCCAACAAAAGAAGAGGATAGTACATGGAGTTTGGAAGATGCCCGTAACTCGGCCATAGTTTATAAACCTTCTGACATAGCCAATGCGAGCGGCCCGAGTATTTCCGATCCGCGTAGTGGCGAAATAATGGAAAGTCATATCAATTGGTATCACAATGTGATGGAGCTTATTCGCAACTGGTATATGATACAAGCTGCAAACAGCGACCTGCGTGCAAGACAAATGGTATTTCCTGATGAATTGATGGGGCAATTGATCCGTTTTGTTTCTTCACATGAAGTTGGTCATACACTTGGGCTACGTCATAATTTTGGGTCAAGCTCATCAGTGCCAGTTGAAAATTTGAGAAACAAAGCATGGGTAGAAGCAAATGGACACACTCCTTCAATTATGGATTATGCCCGTTTCAATTATGTAGCACAACCGGAGGATAACATTTCACCTGTTGGTTTATTTCCAAGAATAGGTGATTATGATAAATGGGCAATTGAGTGGGGCTACAGACGATTTTATGAATTCAAAACTCCCGAAGCTGAAAAAGGAAAATTGAATCAATGGGCGAGAGAAAAATTAAAAGATCATCGTTTATGGTGGGGCGATGGTGAAAGCAACCAGGATGATCCACGTTCACAAACAGAAGACTTAAGTGATAACGCTGTAAAAGCAAGTGAGTATGGAATTAAAAACCTAAAGCGAATTGTTCCGGAATTATTGAAATGGACAAAAGAGGATAATGAAGATTACACAAACCTTGCAGATGTATATAGCCAGGTAACGGCACAGTTCAGCCGTTATATGGGTCATGTTTCAAGAAATGTTGGTGGTATTTATAAAACACCAAGAGTGGTTGAAGAGTCGGAACCTGTTTATGAATTCACTCCAAAAGCAAAACAAGCAGAAGCTGTTGCATTTATCAATCAGCAATTATTTACTACACCAACATGGCTGATCAGCAATGATATTTATTCAAAGACAGGAGCTAGTCCATTAACAGTAATTGGAAATATCCAGGACAATACATTGAACCGCTTTTTTAGCGCAAGCACTTTGAATAAGCTAATAAATGCTGAAACTGCACTTGGCAACAATGCATACAAAATGACTGATCTTTTCAGTGATGTAAAAAAAGGGGTGTGGTCAGAGTTAAGCACAAGGAAAACAATAGATGTTTACCGTCGAAATCTTCAAAAATCGTATGTAAACGTTTTAAGTAATTTATTGAACCCTGCGGATATAGTAATAAACCTTGGCGGCGGTGGTTTCAATTTAGGGCCTTCAGTAAATACTGATAAATCGGATATTAAAAGTTTGGTTCGGGCACATCTTACTTCTTTGAAAGCAGAAGTAACTGCAGCGGCTGCTGCTATCGCTGATCCAATGAGCAAATACCATTTACAGGATATTGCAAAAAGAATTGACGAAACACTGAATCCGAAAAAATAATTTTTGCCGGTAATTGAAAAGGGTGGCTTTATAGCTGCCCTTTTTTATTTAATTTAACCAGTTGTCAAATTTTATAACTTTGGATTGACTGACTTCCTTACTTTGCATTGGACAAATGAAATACAGCGATATTCTATCAATTGCATTCCGGTCTGTTCGAAGTAATATGCTTCGCACGGTGCTTACTGTTCTGATCATTGCATTAGGCATTACTGCATTGGTGGTCGTTAACACAGCTATTAAAGCAATTAATCAAAAATTTACGGAAAGTTTCTCTACCATGGGAGCCAGCGGGTTCACTATCCGGTATAAAGACAGGAATATTCGTTTCGGCGGCGGAGGTGGGTCTGAAATAAAAAAAGAAAAGAAAGGAAGCAAGAAAGAAAAGCAGTCAAACCTGGGTAAAATAATAAGAAAAGAAGAAGCGGAAATGTTTGTACAGAATTTCAAATTTCCTTCTTCAAAAGGTGTTTCGGTATTTGCAACGAGAAATGCGATCGCATCTTACGATACAAAAAAAACAAGTCCCAATGTTTTTTTATTTGGTGGTGATGAGAATTATATGATCCTGAATGGATACAAATTAAGATCAGGAAGAAATCTTAACCAGGCAGATGTTCAATCTGCAAGAAATGTTTGTATTATAGGTTATGATGTAGCAAAAAAATTATTCAACGAGAACCCTGACAGGGCTGTCAATGCAATTATACGGGTACAAAATATTCCTTACCGTGTTATTGGAGTACTGGACAGCCGTGGTTCTTCATTTGGGATGAGCTTAGATAACAGGATATTTACTAGTTATACAAATGTTCATCGTCAATTCAGTTCAGGAATAAGTTATGTAATAGCTATCATGACTGATGATATAAAGAAAGTGCAGGTTGCCATGGGCGAGGCCGAAGGCGTTTTTCGGTCCGTGAGAAAACTGGCAACAACAGAAGAAAACAATTTTGTGCTCGATCGAAATGATAGTATTGCTGAAAAAGCAATGAACAGCCTTGGCATGATCTCTTTATCTGCCCTGGTAATTGGCTTTATTACCTTGATCGGGGCTGCTATCGGTTTAATGAATATCATGCTTGTGGCTGTTACAGAAAGAACCAAGGAGGTGGGATTGGTAAAAGCGATCGGCGGTAAAAGCAAAACCGTAAGGGCTCAATTTCTGATGGAGTCAATAATTATTAGTGTTCTGGGAGCCATGCTAGGGATCATATTTGGTATTTTAATTGGCAATCTTATATCTATTGCCATCAATACTGGATTTGTTATTCCCTGGAACTGGGTAATATTAGCGATCGCCATTTGTTCTGTTACAGGCTTATTGGCTGGTCTGTATCCCGCATTAAAAGCTGGAAAGTTGAATCCCATCGAAGCACTTCGGTACGAATGACCTCACAAATTAATCAAGCAGCAGTTTGGTGATATTGACAGTCTGATACTAACCCCTGTTTGGGCAAGGGTAAAAATATATCGGCTTCTTGTTCCGGAACAAAAAATCCTTAACTTGTAACGCTCTGCTTAAAAATTTTTGCAGGAGCAATTGGGGCATTTAGTTTTTTTTTCCTTAGAATTGTGTCCTTGAAAAAAATCAAATCTTTTTTAAAAATTTTAAACACTAAAAATTAAGATCATGGCTGAAACAAAACCGACTGCAGCAAGTGTGAAAGCAACTTCAGTACAAGCGAAAAAAAGCAGTAATGCCATCTCATGGCTTGCCCCTATTATTTGTCTTATTGCCGGTTACCTTATCTGGCGTTTTATTCTAGGAGACGCTGATGGATTTAATCAGCCCGATAAAAGCGGTGGCTTTTGGCCGAAACATGACAAGCCAAAGGGTGCAATGAGTGGTATTTATATGGGAGGAATTATTATCCCGGTACTTATTGGTATGTTCCTGATGGTGGTTACTTTTTCAATTGAACGCTTGCTTACGATCAGTAAAGCATTAGGCAGCGGTTCAATAGCAGATTTTATTCGCAAAGTGCAATATCATCTTGCAAATAGGAATGTAGATGCGGCAATGGCAGAATGCGACAAACAACGTGGTTCAGTTGCAAACGTTATGCGTGCCGGCTTACGTCGTTATAAAGAAATGACGACTACTGGTGGTGATCTCAGTACTGATCAAAAAGTTTTGGCTATTCAGAAAGAAGTTGAAGAGGCAACTGCCCTGGAACTTCCTATGCTTCAAAAAAATCTTGTATTTCTTTCTACAATTACTTCTGTAGGTACTCTGGTTGCCCTGCTTGGTACGGTAATGGGAATGATTCGTTCTTTCTCTGCATTAGGATCTGGCGACAGCGGAGGCGGTGCTGCTGCTAGTGCCCTTGCTGTTGGGATATCAGAAGCTCTTTATAATACGGCATTAGGTATCGGTACATCTGCCTTTGCCCTTATTATGTATAATGTATTTACAACTAAGATCGATGCTATTACTTACGGTATTGATGAATCAGGGTTCACTCTTACACAGAGCTTTGCATCTCTTTACAAATAAGAGACAATTGCTTGTATGGAAATTATGAAACATTGAATCTCAATATTAAATTTAAGTAAACATGCCCAGTGTTAAAATACCAAGGAAAAGCACATTTGTGGATATGACTCCTTTTGTGGATGTTGCTTTCCTGATCCTGACATTTTTTATCATGGCTACTAAGTTTAAGCCGGAGGAACCTGTCGAGATAAAAACACCCAATTCAGTTTCAACCAGGGATCTGCCTGAAGATGATGCGATACAAGTCACTTTTGACAGTACTGGTCGGGTCTTTTTCAGCGTTCTTTCAGCAAAAGATCCTACGATAAAATATAATGTAATTAAACACATAAATGAAACAAGGACCTTGGGATTGACCGAAGCTGAAATGAAGAATTTTGTGAGGACTCCTTCAGTAGGAGTTCCTTTTAGCGGTTTAAAGCAATTACTTGCAATCCCCCAGGAAGATCAGAAAAATTTCAAACAACCTGGTATCCCTTTGGACACACTTGGTGGCGAATTGTATTATTGGATCAGGGACGCTGTTGGAACATTTAGCGGAAAAAAATTGCTTTTCCTGATCAAAGGAGATAATAGTGCAAAATATCCATCTTTTAAACAAGTACTGAACGCATTTAAGAAAAATGAAATTTTTAAATTTCAGATGATCACTATGCTCGAAGATGCGCCTGCTGGCTCAGAACTTGCGATCATAAGGAATAGAGAAAAGGCAGCCAGCAAATAATAATTTTATTAACTCTTAAAAATTTAGATCATGGCAAGTATTGATGAAGGCGGTGGTGGAGGTCATAAAAAGGGACCGGGAGTTAAGAAAGCAAAAAAACTTTCTACCCGTGTTGACATGACTCCCATGGTTGACTTAGGCTTCTTGCTTATAACATTTTTCATTTTCACTACAACCATGAGTAGCCCAACAACTATGCAGTTGTTTATGCCTAAGGATACGGATGATAAAGACCAAAATAAAGCAAAAGAATCTGGGGCTCTTACTATTATGCTTGGAAAAAATAATGTTGTTTATGTTTACAGAGGGCAATTACTGCCTGATGCTTCTAATTTTCATACAACAACGTTTAAAAGTGTCCGTGATACTATCATTCAAATGAAAAAGGATGTAATAAATGCCCATGTACATGATGCGGGCTGTACAAAGATCCAGGAGGAAGCAAGAGTGGGCAATCCTAAACTTAATATTCCACCTGATCCTAATTGGAAGAATGCCTGTCTTGATAAGGACCTGGTTATTGTAATAAAGCCTGATGATGAGGCTACATATAAAAACACGATCGATATCCTGGATGAAATGGCTATTAGTGCTATTAAACGTTACGCAATGGTTGATCTTTTTCCCGCAGAAAAGGAATTAATTAAGAAAACGGAAGGCGGAAATTAATTAACTGATTAATGTGGAATTTCATTCATTCCGCATCTAATTATTAAAGAAACTGCAAATGGAAATAAATAAAATTTTGTCAAGCGATATTCTGGATCTTCTTTTTGAGGATAGGAATAAAGCTTATGGCGCATATGAGCTACGTAAAACGTATAAAAAAAGGCTTACAATAGCTTTGCTTTGTACTGCAGCCGTTGCGTTACTTGCACTAGGTGGGTCTTTCCTTGCAAGCTCACTGAAAAAGAATTCAGGAAAAGTGCAGGTCAGAGAGTTAACTCTTACTGAGTTAAAACAGGAAGAGGAGAAAAAGCCTGAACCTCCTCCGCCGCCACCACCAAAGCAGGAGCCACCAAAAGTGGAGATGACAAAATTCACCCCTCCTAAAATTGTAAAAGATGAAGAGGTGAAAAAAGAAGAGATCCCACCAGAAGTAAAAGAGTTGGAAGATACCAAGATCGATGTAAAGAGTCAGGAAGGTATAAAAGATGAAGGTCTTGCTCCTGCGGTTGTTGATGAAGGCAAACAGGTTGTGGAAGCAAAGAAAGATGAAGATGAAAACAAGGTTTTTGAGAAAGTGGAAGTTGAGGCAAGCTTTAAAGGCGGTGAAAGAGAGTGGCGCAAGTATCTTGAAAGAAACCTTGACCCAAATGTGCCTGTTGAGAACGGTGCAAGTGAAGGAACTTATACTGTTGTAGTGCAATTCATCGTGGATAAAGAAGGTAAGATAAGTGATGTAAAAGCCATATCAAATCATGGTCATGGTATGGAAGAAGAAGCGATCAAAGTAATTAAGAAAGGCCCGGACTGGGTGCCTGCCATTCAAAATGGTCGCCAGGTAAAAGCTTATCGCAAACAGCCAATTACTTTTGTGGTAGCAGCAGAGTAAACCTTTTTTACTGTTGAGCAAATAATTAAATCCCTCCCCACTTGTCGGGAGGGATTTCTATTTTTGGGGAATGCAGGGAAAATTATTGGGATGGGATGATACGATCGTAGCATTGGCAACACCGCCGGGAATAGGGGCCATTGGTATTATTCGCCTTAGCGGCGCTAAAGCGATCGACATAGTGAATGAGCTGTTTCCTTCAAAAGATCTTAGGCTGCAAGCATCGCATACTATTCATGTTGGTATTATAAAAGATAAAGAAGCAATACTTGATGAAGTTGTTATTTCAATTTATAAGAATCCACGATCGTACACCGGAGAAGATGTGGTGGAAATAAGTGGACACGGTTCACCATTTGTTTTGGAACAAATAATTAATGCATGTGTACATCGTGGCGCAAGAATGGCAAAACCCGGGGAGTTTACACAAAGAGCTTTTTTAAAAGGCAAGCTTGATCTTGCACAGGCTGAAGCTGTTGCTGACCTGATAGCATCAAACACACAAGCTTCACAAAAAACAGCCTTACATAATATCCGTGGTGGGTTTTCAAATAAACTGAAAGAGCTAAGAGATCAATTGCTAAAGTTTTCTGCTTTAATAGAATTGGAACTTGATTTCAGCCAGGAGGATGTTGAGTTTGCAGATAGAAATCAATTTTATGAATTGATAACTGAATTAAGCAAACTAACTGATCAACTAATCAATTCCTTTCGTCTTGGAAATGTAATCAAGAACGGGGTTAGCGTTGCAATTGTTGGTAAACCAAATGCCGGTAAATCCACATTACTAAATACTTTATTGCAGGAAGACAGGGCTATTGTAAGTGATATTCCCGGTACTACAAGAGATACGATAGAAGAAATTATTAATATTGATGGTATTCTTTTTCGCCTGATCGATACTGCTGGTATTCGTCAGCATACAAGCGATATAATTGAAATAATGGGAGTGGAGAAAAGCCTGGATAAAATGAAAACGGCTGACCTCGTATTGTATTTATTTGATGTGGATGATAATATTACTGAGATAAGTAGTTTGCAGGATGAGTTGAAAAAAAGAGAATTGAAATTTTTGCTTGTTGCCAATAAAACTGATAAACGGGATGAATCTATTGCAAGAGAAAAATTTTCTTTGTTAGATAGCATCGTATTTATTTCTGCGAAAAATAACAGGCATCTTGAAGTATTAAAAGAAAAAATGGTTGATAAAGTAATTTCTGGCGAAGTACAATCAGAGGATACTATTGTTACCAATGCACGTCACTACCATGCTTTAAAAGAAGTGGCTAAATCTTTAACTGATATAAAAAATGGTTTGGATAATAAACTTGCCGGTGATCTGTTAGCATTAGATATTCGGAGAGGTCTTCATTATCTTGGTGAAATAACAGGTGAGATAACAAATGAAGACCAGCTTGATTATATTTTCAGTAAGTTTTGTATCGGAAAATAACCATCACTCGCATTTATACATTTACTGCAGATTCTAAATCAGTTATACTTGTCTTTCTTTGTTTTTACTTGCCTTTAGTAGTGAAATAATTGGTGTAAAAGCGGCCATTACTTCAAAAGTAAAGACCTTCCCATTGAATTATTGTAAAAAATGATACGGAATGATACAGTATGATACGCAATGATACATTTTGATACAGCAAGTCATATTTATATTCCTACAAATCCTACAAATCACCATGAGTAGTAATATGCGAATTCTAAAAATATGCGACTACTGCAAAAAAGATTTCATCGCAAAGAAGACATCATCTAAAACTTGTTCTGACGATTGTGCTAAGCGTTTATATAAGCTGAATCTAAGAAACAAGAAGATTCATCATGAAGAATTAAAAACCGAATTTAAACGCAAGCCAGAAGCTTTTATTAAGGAAGATCAGATTAAAGCGATACAGGCAAAAGAAAACCTTACATTGAAAGAAGCAGCAGTTCTCTTAAATATCTCTCCACTTACACTTCGTAGATGGATCCTTGGCGGCAAAGTAAGATCGAATAAGATTGGAAAGAAACACATGATTTTAAAGGTTGATTTGTCATTTTAAAACCGAATGACTCCAAGTTCAATGT
>Ga0207686_10001910_pt1 | contig 11535 bp, 10 predicted proteins | sample KBSM24metaG_FD_184396 | JGI IMG/M metagenome (GOLD analysis project Ga0207686, IMG submission 184396) | Miscanthus rhizosphere microbial communities from Kellogg Biological Station, Michigan, USA - KBS M2-4 metaG (SPAdes) (version 2) | ecosystem: Host-associated > Plants > Roots > Rhizosphere >...
CCATCACTCGTCACCGACACCGACAACTTCTATGTGCCTATCGTCGGTGTGCGCACGCTGTTGCCGCCATTCGTCAATGCTGATGTCACGATCTACACACCAACGACGGTCGTCAGATACAACCCGATCCTGCCGCCTTATATTGTGGACACGGATAATATCCGTGTTCCCAACATCCTGCGCGGCAGTCGCACCTTGCTACCAAGTCGCGTCATCGACCCTGACATCATCCGCTCGCCTATCGTAGGCATCGTCCAAGTCTTCGATCCTAATCCCCCCGGTGGCGATCCCAGTAACTTACCGGGCAATCTGAAATATGTTTCCCGCTTCACCATGACCCAGAGCGGTCTGATCCTGTCGATGGACTTGCGTGCCAGCAGTGCCCAGACCGTCAATACTCGCATGGTGGTCTATCGTGAAATCGCAGGCTTGCCAAATGCATTGGCTGGGGTGACGGTGGACAAGACCAGTGTCGTTTCAGGAATTAATAACTATACGCTGGTTGCCCCCGTTTCTGTACTGGCGGGGGACAACATCTGGATGGGATTGCACAGCGATGGCAATTTTAACTGGTTCCTGCAAAATCTTCCTAATGGCTCGAAATGGAATACCGACACGTGGGTGGGCGGCGCATCCGATCCATTCGGACCAACATCCAACGACAACAAGAAAGCGCCCATCGTCGCCTATTATCTACAGTCATCGAATGCTTCGTTCACCGTTGATAAGATCATCGACCTCGACGTAATCTATCCACCTGTACTGTCGCAGATCAGCATCCTCAGACCGCCCTACATTACGGATGAGTTCTTCTACACGCCTATCGTCAGAAATATCTGGCTGGTTGCACCTGATCTTTATGACAGTACCGACGTGTTCTACGCGCCCGTTATCTCGGAAACGATACAGCCACAATATATAGCTGCAGATGACATAGCCCACAGTCCATTCTTTGCGACATTCACGCCTACGGTGTTTTCGGAGCCGATGCCTGATGACAGTGTGTTTTACCCACCTACGGTGACAGAATTCGGTGCGAACCTGTTGCCGCAACGAGTAGTGGATACGGACATCTTCCATACGTCTGGCTGGATGATCCACAGGGGAGTAGCACCGGCATTGGTGCCACCGGTTGATTTCATCTTTGCACCAGTTGTCAGCAGAAGTACGAATGTCATCACGCCACCACTAGTAGACAGTGGGCTGGATATCTACACGCCTGAAATAACCGTGTTCGGTGGTGCACATGTCATTGCGCCGCTGGTGATGACTGACATTGATGTGTTCTATCCGCCAAGCCGAAAAATGAACAAGGGCTGGCGGCGACAGGTCTATGTCATCGGCACCGATAACAAGGACATCGATATCATCGGCTTGGTGCCCACGGTTGAACCGGAGTTGGTCGAATGATCATCCAGAATTTCTCGGTGCCCGCCAACAACGACACCGATGTCAATTTCGACGTTGGACCGGACGAGGGCATGTCGCTGCTTGGCACTTCGATCTACTGGCGAGCCTATCAACAAGCCTTTGGCAGTCCGCTGCTGGACCTCCCCCCGGTGATCGAGAAGCATCTGGACAATGGCTTGCAGATTACCGATCCAGACTTGGGAAAGTTTGTGGTGGAAATCAATCACGACGACACTGCGAATCTGCTGCGTAACTACTATCACGAAGCCACCATTGTCGATGAAGGCGGCAACATCGTCACCGTCACCATCGGCATCATGACGGTAACGCCCACGGAGTTGCGGCCATGATGATAACCGTTACCGCTACGAGCATGAAACTCAAGTTTCCTGAATTCGCCAATATAGAAGATGCCACCATCGAGTTCGCGATAGAGGAAGCTGCATTGGCAGTCGGCAACAATTGGGCTTATGGCAGCAGTGTCGGCATCATGTATCTTGCCGCGCATCTCATCGCAGCGGGCAAGGCTGCGGCGGCGGTATTGGCCGGTGGTAGTGGCGGTGAAATCGCTTCCGAGAGCATTGGACGAATGTCGATTAGCTATAAGACAACCAATGTTTCGTTAACCAATTCTGGCGCAACGCCTGATGATTATACCAGTTCGAGTTACGGACGACGATATCTCGAGCTGTATGATATGAACTTCGGCGCACCGGTCGTTGTCGTCTGATGGTTGATTATGTGCGCGCACGCAACGTTGCTGATCGGCAGATCCATAAATGGGGAGCCAAGGCATTGTTGCGTCGCGCCTCTGGTGATCGTGACTGCTGGGCAATGGAAGCACAGTTGAGCGCCCATGAAAAGCGCGCTTTGAAAAACTTCAACACGCGCATATTCCTAATTTCGGCGGTTGATCTCACAATAGGCCCAGCCAAGGAAGACAGCCTGATCACATTCGCACAAGACGGCACTGAGCTCCCCCCGTTACGGCAAACCGCGCCAGTTGCGCCGTTGGCACCGGGGGGATACGTGGTCTATTGGGAAATTACGGTGGAGTGATGGACAAGCGCGAACAGATATTGTCGCATCTTGAATTGATCTTGACTACGTTAGCAAGCGGTACAAATATTCAGGTACATCGGGATCGTGCCGAGTTTGATGAAAGTGAATTACCTGCGTATGTGTTGCTGGACGGTGTGGAGACTACCGGGGTTCGCAGCAATGATCGACGCGGGCCACAGGTTATGTTGTTGTTGCCGCAGATTTTCTATGTGCCGATGCCGACTGAAAATCAATTGAACGAAGGCATGGCCTTGAATCTGTCGGCAATGCGTGTCGCAATGATCAAGGCTTTCATGCAGAATGAGGATCTGCAAGGCATGCTGGGCGACAATGGATACGTGGAATACCGTGGCATGGAAACAGACATGCAGACGGGTGCAGAGGTGAAGGGGCAGTTCAGAATGGACTTTGCCTTTGCCTACGTTTTGAACTTTAACAAGCTCTAACAGGAGTACGAACATGGCAGAAGCAAAAGGCCAATTGGCACCCAACACTGACAACTATGTCATTGGCAAAGGTTTTCTAATCTTCAAACCGGAAGGCGAAGCGGATTTCTTCCATCTTGGCAACGTTCCGACATTCACGTTTACGCCGGAAGTGACCAAGCTGGATCATTTCAGTTCAATGGCGGGTACTCGTGAAAAGGACGCCACCATTGTGACCGAGAAGAAGGGCACTGTCGAAATCACGATGGAAGAATTCACCAAGCGTAATCTGGGTATTCTGCTGATGGGTTCGGTCGATGACTCCGATCCAGACAATATCACCATTGACATCTTCTCGACCACGGCGCTCACGGGCGAGCTTCGTTTCTATGCCACCAACGATGTCGGTCCTCGCTGGAGGTTCTTCCTCAACAAGGTGCAGTTCACCCCGTCAGGCGCGTTCAATCCGATCTCGGAAGAATTTGCCAACATGGTGGTCACTGGAGACGTGTTCGCGGTCGATGGCGTGTGGGGCAAGGCATATCTGGTCAGCAGCGCCGCACCTGAAAACATCACTCTGCCGTTTATTACTGGTGTGGTAGCGGAAGGTGAAACCGTCACGGTCAGCAACGGTGGCTGGCTCGATGTCGAGAATTATACTTATCAATGGAAGAAGGCTGGTACTAATATCGTCGGTGCCACGCAAAAGACCTACACGATCCAAGTCGCGGATCATGGGGCTGTTCTGACGTGTGAAGTGATTGGTCACAATGACTTCGGTATTGATACGGCACTGAGCCTTGCCTCTGATGCAGTAACCACATAAGGGAGAAAATTTATGACCAGCTTGCTGGATATCGGACCGTTGACGGAAGAGGTTCCCGTCAACGGCAAGACTATCACTGTCTATGGTGTATCGCCAGAAGGATTCTTTTTTCTGTTGCACAAGTTCCCAATGCTGCAACAGATGTTCGGTGGCGGCACCAAGGAAATTAATATAGATGCTTTGCGGGAAGTGGCTCCGGAAAGCATTGCCTATGTGCTGGCGGTAGCGACTACCAGTCGGGCTTATATGAATCAGAAGCAATGGCTTGAAATTGTAGATGCTACGGCCAATATAGCCATGGATCTCAGTGCGCATTACCAACTGGCGCTGTTTCAAGCGGCGTTGCACCTGACGTTTCCGGATGGCATCGGCCCTTTTATTCAAGGGGTGGAAAACCTGGCCAGCAATCTAAGCCGCGTGAGTGGATCGACGGTCCCGGATATGACATCCTTGAAGCCGTCGCGTTCGGGGTTCGAAACGGACTCTCGTGGACTGAGGCTTGGCAAGGCAGCACGCCCCGGAAACTCAGTGCACTGAGAGAAGTCTGGTTGCGCATGGACATGGGTCATCGTGCCAATATACTCATGGACATGCGCGTATCGCAGGCGGCAGAATATAAATATGTCAAAGACCAGTATGAAATGCTCATGAAGTATGGATTGATATGACCAAGGTTCGTCTCAATCTAGTTGGTGAGCAAATTGGACCGAAGCTTGAAAAATCTTCTGTCAAGAACAAGAAAAAGATACTGGCTGCGGCCCGTGCCGCTTCTCAAGATACCATCGAATATGTTGAACAAAAGGCTGCTACAGATATAGCAGGGGCGGGTAAGTTCAGCAGTCGATGGAATCTTAAGGGCGATAAGTCTGAAGGTGGCGGGTTCATCAAGCTCACGTTCTCGATGCCATCCAAGCCACCGATGAAGCATTGGCGGGTGTTTGAATATGGCGCGGTGATCCACGGCAAGCCCTTGCTGTGGATTCCACTCAGCTTTGCCTCTGATGCGCAAGGTATCAGGGCAAGGGATTATCCTGGGAAGCTGTTTCGGGTAAATCGTAAGAGTGGCGGCGCGCCGCTGCTCTTAGGGGGTACCCCTGCTACTCCAAAATACTTCGGCAAGGCATCTGTAACAATCCCAAAGAAGTTTCACCTTCGGTCTATTATTCAGGACGGTGCCAAGAAGTTGAAATTGTTCTATACCCAACGGATGAAAGCCAATGGCTGATAGCGACGATATCGTCCAAACGATACGCTTTGAAGTCGATGATCCTACGGGTGAATTCAAGAAAGTTTTGGATTCAGCAAGGAAGATTGTCGGCGATGCACAGAAGCAATTGGACAGTCTCACTATATCTGGGGCCAAGATTGATTCGGCCAGCATCTTAAGTTCAGCGCGCAGGGTTGCTGATGAAGTCAAAGGAGTTCTCGAGAAGAACATAACCAATATCACATTCAAGGGTTCGTTTGACGGCTTGGAAACCGAATCGAGAAAAGCCGCTGATAATATTCAGGCGAACCTGGAAAAAGTTGATGTCGTAATCGGCGATAATGCTGATTTCAGTCAGCTCGAAAAACGAGCGCAAGCCGCTGCCGGTGAAATAGAAGATACACTCAATAATATTCCGGTCAACAAGAATGCATTCCAGCCGATGATCAAGGGTCTCAAGGACCTTGAAAATCAGGCTGAAGAAACCAATGCATCGGTCAAGGAAATAGGTGTATCGGCTGCACAGATAAAGATCCCACCGATATCAACTGCCGCCGCGCCTCTTCCTTCCCCTGCACCGCCTCCTCCGCCAATATCATCTGCCGCTGTCACGGCTCCAGTGCAAACAGCGCGTGCGAAATTAGGACGTGATCCAAAAACCGGTCGGTTCTACAAGATTGAGACTATCGTTCCACTTTCTCCAGAGCCGCCGAAAGAAGAACCATTCGCTCCCGCGCCGCGTGCGCTGATTGGTAAAGATCCAAAAACAGGTCGGTTCGTCAAGCTGCCGCCGGTTGTTCCGGTTTCTACAGAGCCGCCGAAAGAAGAACCGCTCGCCCCCGCGCCACCACGGGCACTGATCGGGAAGGATCCCAAAACCGGTCGATTTGTCAAACTGCCGCCCGTTGTCACAGTCCCACCTGAAGAACCTTCGGTTTCACTCGCACCAGCACCTACCGGCGCGACACTGGGACGTGATCCCAAAACAGGTCGATTCTATAAACTTCCTGCACCGATAACCCTGACTCCTTCCGCTGCGGCTCCGCCTGCGATACCGTTGTATCCTGGATCCCCACTGGGTCGTGATCCTAGAACAGGCCGCGTATTCCGGCTTCCTCCACCCGTTCCAATCCCGCAGCCACAAGGACGACCGACTGCGCCCACTCCCGCGCCATTCCGGCTCGCGCCTCCTGCACCCGCTCCATCTACTGCCGTTGCTGCAAAAGCGGCACAGGATGCGATCGCTACGGCACAGCAAGAAACAAGAAAACTGCAAGGCCAGTTGCGGGCCGCGCCGCCACCACAGAAACCTCCGACACTTCCGCCGCCTGATATCAAACCGATACAGTTCCGTGAGACGCCGCTCCCGACACTGATCGGAGTTGATGAGAAAGGGAAATTATACCCAAGCCGCCGCAGGCTCCTCCCCCCGGTCCTGCGTTCGTACCAGAGGTCTTGCCGCCACGGCCGCGTGCGAAACCGTTACCGCCAGAGGTCATTACGCCGGAGGAAACGGCGGCAGAACGTGAAAGGCGTATTCAGGCATCACTTAATCGTCCGGGTAGAATCGGTGGTACGATTGAAAAATTCAGAGAACGTGCTCGTCAGTTTGCTGCCGGTGAAACGTTCAGTGCGCGTGGAGAAAAGATTTCGACAGAATCACCCAAGCCTCCCAAGCCTCCGGGCGGCGGCGGCGATAAAGATGAAGGCGTTGATCTACTCCGTGGTCTAAGAACAGCGGCGCATGCTGCGGTACCGGCCTTGAATCAAGCTGGCATCCAGTTCGGTGCGTTGTCTCATGTCATGGTGGCGGCCAGTGCTGGAGCAGTAGCCTTCGCAGCGGCGCTGACCGGGGGGCTGATCGTTGCCTTTGAGTTGGCTGGAGACAGAGCCAATGACGCGGCCAAGCGTCTCGGCAGTTTCGTAGGTGGTGGCACGGCGGGCGGCAGGGAAGCCTTCAAGGGATTACAGGAGCTCGGCAAACAGCTTGATATTTCTGCTCAAGATCTGGTCAAGCCGCTTGAAGCAATCACTCGTGCCACTGGTGTCGCTGGCGCGGGTGCCACTGGTGTCGCCACATCGAAAGAATTGCTCGGCAATCTTGTCAAGAGCATGCAGGCCGAGCGTGTTCCGCAAGAAGAAATATCGAAAGCTATAACGTCATTCTTTTCCAGCATTGAGAAAAAAGGGTTCATGGACCCTGAAACTCTCAAGGCTCTCAGAGAAATTGCCCCAGATACGGCCGAAGCGGTAGCCCAATCAGTCGAGAAACGTGCCCCCGGTGCGTTGGCGCGGGGGCCAGTTCCCAAAGCAGATGTGATTGGAGCCATAGCAGGAGCAGACTTCGGCGCGGGTGCGACAGAAAGGAAGATGAGAGAGGCGGGAGAAGCCGTTGAAAGTATTTCTCGTGCATGGGAGAAATTCAAGAATTCTGCTGAAAGATTGTCGGAAGCGGCTTCTGGCGGGTCGCTGATTATAACTATCTTGCAGCATGCATCAGCTTTTCTAGATATTCTTGCGGATGGAATCGAAGGGTTTAAGCGCGATTTTGACAAGTTCAAGAAATTCAAGCAGGGAATAGTAGATCAAGCCGCGATACCGGACACCGGGCCAGCCAAACTACCGATTGCTCCACAATTTGGATTGCCTCTTCCGCTTCGTATGCTTGGGCTACAGCCGGAGAAGAAGGCACCGCCGATACAGCCCAAGGATCTAATTGCCCCTGATCAATTTGAGTTGGCTCGTCCCATTGGTGAAGAACGAAAGATAAAAGGCCCGTTTGGTACATTAGAACGTCCACCGGTAGGCGCAGCATTCGAGGGTGCATTTGAACGCGCCGCGCCCGCCGCATCGCAGGCGGTAAAAGATTTAGCTAAAAGCATTGAAGGACTTGGCACCGCAGCCGGGGGTGCCAAGGTAAAAGTCGATGATGCTGGAATACAGCAAAAGCAGTTAGCCGCGCAAAGAGCTACCCTCGGCAAACGGCAAGCTGAACTGAATCTGCAATTTCTTGGACCTGAACAAGAAATTCAGATGCAGCAGGCCGATGTCGCGGTTACACGTGCCAGACTGAATGTCGAGCAGGCAGAAATTGGTGTTCAAGAAGCACAGAAGCAATTACAACTTGCTCAGCTCGCACCGCAACAGGCGGATATCGGTCTCAAGGACGCTGCCAAAGCCCAGGAGATGGCCGGACTGGCGGCTGGACAAGCCCAGATCGGTGTCGCAGAAGCCGCCAAGCAACAGGCGCTCGCCGGTATGGCGGCATCGCAAGCCGCCCTTGCGGGGCGTGGAGCCGCGAACAATCTAGATAAGATACAGCTTCAGCAGCAAGAACAACGAATGATGCGGCTCCAAGGTGGCGGGCCGCTGAACGAGCAAGACCCGGCTGTACAGATCTTGCGAATGCGGCAACAACAGGCAAATGATGAAGCCCTTGACATTGCCGAAGCGCAGGCCAAGACCGCGCTCGCGGTCGCCAAGGTCAATCAGAAGTACGCTTATCTTGAAGTGGCGAAGGCTGAACAGGCTGGGAAACTGGCCGAAATTGCCCTGAAGTATGCCCCGGTTGAATTGCAAAAAGCCGAACTGGCGGGCAAGATAGCCGAAATCGAAGTCCGGAATGCTCCGCTCGCAATCAAGAAAGCCGAACTGGCAGTCAAGCAAGCTGAAACCGCGCTGCGTTCTGCTCAAATCGAAGAGGCAGATACCAAGCTCAAGCGGCTCAAGACGATATCATCACAGCCAATCGAGCGTGACCTTGCCGCATTGTTCTATTTCGAAGCTGCCGAGGAACAGCGCAACAAGCTGATAGAACTTGGCGAGGGTCATTCTAAACTATTGGCGGGGATTCAGGACGCTATTAAAACACTGGCAGCTTCTATAGGACAGGCAGGCGGTGGAAGCGGAGGTGGAGGCGGGGATCAACGACAACCAGCGCAACCATCACAACCGCAACAGCCAGCGCAGCCGCAACAGCCAGCGCAGCCATTGTTCCAGCCAGTACAGCCACGCGGGCCGGGAGCATCTGAAACAAGGATCACTCCGCAGACGGCACCTGATCTCAAGCAAGGTGGCCCGGAACCACTGCAAAAGGGCGATAAGTTAAAACTTGATTCGTCTGGTGATCCGATAAAGGTCATACCGATATCGACAACAGATCCGTTGAAGGTGGACCCGGTTACGACAGGCACAGCAACAGGCACGAGCACAGCACCGGCTACCGATACTGCACCGATAAAGGACATTGGCACAGCCGCCACTGATGCTGGAACATCGTTAAAGAAAACGGATGATTCGGCCGCTGGTACTTCAACTTCACTCGATAATCTCAAGGCAGCGAGTGATGCACTTGCTGCGTCGTTCAAGAAAAACCCGGATGACACGGCAAAGCCACCTGGGATTGCGACAGGCGGCTTGATCCGTGGTCCTGGCACCGGAACCAGCGACAGCATCCTGGCACGACTGTCACATGGCGAATTCGTTGTCAAGGCGAAAGCGGTTGAACGCTATGGGCCTTCGCTATTCCATGCGTTTAACCAGCTTCGCCTTCCCAGGTTTGCCGGAGGAGGAATGGTGATGCCGCGCTTCTCAGAACCTGTCACTGATGTTGCGCGATCGGACGTGGAACGATCCGACGTGCCACGACACATCGGTACCGTAGACCTGACCACCAATTTCGGCGCAGTTCGTGTCGGGGTTGACAGCGGCAGCCTCACTCAACTGCGCAAGCTCGCGGTGATGAAGAACATGGGCGCAGATAAAAAGCCTTCTTGGGTGAGATAATGGCAATAACGGTTACCGATAATGATTTCACGCTCTTGATCATGACCCCGATAGGAGTCCCGCTCTATTCGGCGCGTGGATTGACCCAGACCCTGACCCCGATTGCGGAAGCCAAACCTGCGCCCCGACGCACCATCAATGGCGAAGCACGCTTCATCGGTGGCTCGCAGATGCGCAAATACGAATCCACCATCACATGCACCGACCAGCAGGCACCCCCGTTCAGCGGGCTGTGGCCCGGAGAAGAGATAGTCGTGCAATGCGTGTGCGAACTCACCTACATGACCGGGGGAGGGCCGGAGCGTGGCGCAGTGAGCGGCAGTGTTCGCACCGAGGGCGGGTTCACGATGTACCGTCCGATCATGAATTTCATGGTGTTGGACTTTGACCAGTCGTTTGAAGAATATGCGCACAATTACCAATGGCGTTTATCATTGACGGAGAAATAAGTGCCGGTTGCGGGACCATTTTATCTGGCGATGGTTGATGAAAACGAGACCACGTTCAATGGTTCGCATCTGCGAATGGACGAATACGTGTTCTCGGCCAAGCGCATTCTTGCCGAGGGCGAGAAGCCGAAACTTGAACTGGTGATCGAAAACCCGCACATGGGACTGTTGAGCGCGCTGCGCAAGCAATGGTGCTGGTTTTCGTGGTTTGATGGTTCGAACTATCAGCCGTTATTCTTTGGCCGCATCGTTGGCATCCCCAATGACATCGAAGCCGAGACCCTGACTGTCACCTTCATCGCGTGGCCATCGAACTATGTGAACCAGTTGCAGAAGGTGGCCGAGGGCCTGAAATATTCTCCGCACTACGATCCGGTGTTCACCGACGTGGCGCATCGTGACGATCCGATGGCGATCTTCGAGGCTCACTCCAAGATGATCGCGGTTGATCCTGTATCACTCGCAGTAACTGCGAGTGATATTCTGGATGCTGAAGACGGCAATGTTGATTTTACCGCAGACGATCATTTCTATGATAGGATGACCACGTCCCCCGGTGCAACACCGAAGACCGTAATCCATGTCGATGCATCGGTAAGCTGGACGCAGACTGCGCATGGCACCATCGACATGGGCAACAAGACCTTCAACAGTTACGGTGGCGACGGGCTTATTTCCGATTGGCCCAAGCCAATGAGCAATATTGCCCCCGGCATCACCGTGTTTACCTCAAGCGCCGTTGATCTTTCTGGAATCGACAATGCATTAACCGCGAGCTTTGGTTGGACATGGAACAACCCGGCAAAGCAACACAGCGATGGTGACACGCTGAGCACGAATATCAGTCAAACCGTGCCTGCTATAACCGGGGGGCTTCGTGGTGTGCTCACCATGCGGCAACAAAGCGGCGTTCTTGATCCATTCGCCACTGACGGCAACGGCGATCCCGCGCCGTTGAACATTCCGCCAAGTTACAATATGACTGAAGCCTATATTGCGATGTATTCGGTCGCGACTTCGCTGGTGCTGGAATATCGTGCCGAGCGCCCGCATACTGAACGGGTGATCTTTCGTCTGTTCGCAGATATACAGCCAACCACACTCGATCCGTTGGTGTCTGAAGATGGTGAGATCATCGAAATATCAGGGTCCGATGTCGGGGTGCCTATTGTCAATCTCTTGAACTGGACCACGGTATCGCAGACCTTTGTCAATGTTGGCACTGTAATCTTCCCCAACGATCCGCAACTGCCGGGAGCCAAGACCGCACAGGTCTGCGTGACAGCAGGCACCACGGGCGCGGTGCAACCTGATTTCAGCAATGTCCCCGGCTTCACCACGGCAGATGGCACGGCGGTATGGTCGAGCCTT
>Ga0207686_10001912_pt1 | contig 11530 bp, 10 predicted proteins | sample KBSM24metaG_FD_184396 | JGI IMG/M metagenome (GOLD analysis project Ga0207686, IMG submission 184396) | Miscanthus rhizosphere microbial communities from Kellogg Biological Station, Michigan, USA - KBS M2-4 metaG (SPAdes) (version 2) | ecosystem: Host-associated > Plants > Roots > Rhizosphere >...
GGAAAAAGTACTTATGAACTGAAATGTCAAAGCTGTCACCGGCTCACAGAAGAAAAACTTGTCGGTCCTGGCTGGAAGAATGTAACCAAAAGAAGGCAACCTGTTTGGATCATGAATATGGCAACTAATGTTGATATGATGCTTGAAACAGACCCTGAAGCGCAAAAACTTTTAGAACAATGTATGGTACGTATGCCGAATCAAAATTTAAGTAAGGATGATGCAAGAAAAGTTTTGGAGTTCATGAGAAGTAATGATGGCGAAAAATAATCTTTTTAAGTAAGGTATAAAGGTATAATAACGAACACAACGATTGGAATTAAGCAAAAGAATACACTTTAATTCCTAACGATAAAACAAATAATATGAGATCTTTTATTAAAACACTACTGCTTTTTTCAGCAGCTATTTCAATTGTATGGCTGCAAGGCTGCAAACCTAAAGGGACCCAATCAGCAGTTAGTGGGGATGCTGCAGCTAAAGTTTATGTAGCTCCAGGCAAATATGATGAATTCTACAATTTTGTATCAGGTGGTTTTAGTGGTCAAATGTCTGTGTATGGTATTCCTTCCGGTCGTTTGCTCCGCGTTATTCCTGTTTTTTCTGTTGATCCTGAAAAAGGATATGGTTATAGCGAAGAAACAAAATCAATGCTCAATACTTCACATGGTTTTGTTCCCTGGGATGATCTTCACCACATAGCCTTGTCTGAAACAGATGGAATACAAGATGGTCGTTGGGTTTTTGCAAATGGTAATAACACTCCGCGTATTGCAAGGGTAGATCTTAAAACTTTTCGCACAGCTGAAATAATAGAAATTCCAAACAGTGGAGGAAATCACTCTTCTCCTTTCATTACTGAAAACTCAGAATATGTTGTAGCCGGTACACGGTTCAGTATACCAATGGATAATTCAAATGGCGATGTTCCAATCAATACATACAAAAGTAATTTTAAAGGAACTGTAAGTTTTATCAGTGTTGATAAAACAACGGGTAATATGAATATTGCATTCCAGATCTTAATGCCCGGAGTAAATTTTGATCTTGCTCGTGCAGGAAAAGGCAAATCACATGGATGGATGTTTTTCAGTTGTTATAATTCCGAAAGAGCCAATACCTTACTCGAACAAAATGCATCTCAGAAGGACAAAGACTTTATTATTGCTGTAAACTGGAAAAAAGCTGAAGAATATTTAAAAGCCGGTAAAGGAAAAAAGGAATCTGTAAAGTATGCACATAATACTTATGATGAAAAAAAGCATAGCGCTACTTCTGTTATTGAAACAGAGGTTACAGTACTTGATTCAAAAGACCTGGCCGATATGGTTTACATGATACCATGTCCAAAATCACCGCATGGTTGTGATACAGATCCTTCGGGAGAATATATTGTTGCTAGTGGTAAACTGGCAGCTACGATCCCTGTATTTTCTTTTACAAAAATGCAGCAGGCGATCGCTAGCAAAACTTTTGAAGGTGAATACGAAGGTATTCCTGTATTAAAATATGATGCTGTTTTATATGGCGAGGTAAAAAAACCAGGTCTTGGACCTTTGCACACAGAATTTGATGATAAAGGGTTTGCTTATACTTCTTTCTTTGTATCATCTGAAATTGTAAAATGGAATGTAAAAACACTTGAAGTAGTTGATCGTGTACCTACCTATTATTCCATCGGTCACCTGAGTGTTCCGGGCGGACCAACAAGGAAGCCATGGGGTAAATATGTGATCGCTTATAATAAGATCACTAAAGATCGTTATCTGCCAACAGGACCTGAGCTTGCTCAAAGTGCACAATTATATTCTATTGAAGGCGACAAGATGAAACTCTTACTTGACTTTCCCACAATTGGAGAACCGCACTACGCAGAAGCAATACCTGCTGAGCTGATAATGAAGAATAGTCAGAAGATATACAAGATCGAAGAAAATCAAAATCCATTCGCAGCATTGGGTGATAAGTTTGCAAGAGTAGAACGTAAAGGAAATGAAGTGCATGTTTATATGACATCTATCCGTTCACATTTTACACCTGATAATATTGAAGGCGTAAAAATGGGTGATATAGTTTATTTCCATGTTACCAATCTTGAACAGGATTGGGATATGCCACATGGTTTTGCGGTAAAGGGTGCAAACAATGCAGAGTTATTGGTCATGCCCGGTGAAACACAAACACTTGCCTGGAAACCTGAGCGAGTTGGCATATTTCCTTTCTATTGCACTGATTTTTGTTCTGCTCTTCACCAGGAAATGCAGGGATACATAAGAGTAAGCCCGGCAGGTTCCAATGTACCGATTTCATTTGGTACAGGGAAAACAGACAGTACTACAGTTGCAGCCAAATAATTTTTAATTCATGATCAACCAACGATTGTCCTCCTGAAACAATAAAAACTAACAATCATGAAAAAGATATTTCGCTTTTTTCCAATAGCTGTACTGATTTTAATTTTCAGTGCATGCAATAGTTCAAATGAATCAACAACTGTAGAATCAAAAGAAACAGCAGCAAAAAGTGTGGGACAGGAAGCGGTGCAGGATGATGTATCACAAAAAGATGTAGTGAAAGTGGCAGTAGGTTCGAAAGATCATACAACATTGGTTGCCGCACTAAAACAAGCTGAGCTTGTTACTGCGCTTTCCAATGCAGGACCGTTCACAGTATTTGCACCAACCAATGATGCATTTAATAAATTACCTGCTGGCACTGTTGATGGTTTGATGAAGGATGAAAAGAAAGAAGACCTGCAGAATATTTTGCAATACCATGTAACCACTTCTGCATTATCAACTGATATGCTGCATGATGGTCAGACGCTTGGCATGGTGAATGGCGATAACGTTACAATAAGTGTAAAGGATGGAAAAATAACATTGAATGGTACAGCGAATATTATTGCATCTGTACGTGCTTCCAACGGTTGGGTACATATAGTAGATGCAGTGTTGCTGCCACCTGTGAAAAAATAAATGAAAATGCTTTCTGATTTCAATATGGCCGGTGTAGGGCTGGCCCATTTTAAAAAGACAAATGAATAAGCTAACTAAAATAGAAAGAATAATTGTAGCGATTGCTTCACTCTCTTTGATAGCTACCTTTTTCGTTCCGATCTGGCGTATCGATCTGTTTGCTCCGCAATATCCCGAAGGCTTGACGATGAAGATCTGGCTGAACGACATTAAAGGACAGATAGATATCATCAATGGATTAAATCATTATATCGGGATGAGAAAGATCAGCGTGGCCATGTTTCCTGAGTTTGCATTTCTTGGTTATGTAGTTGGCTTTTATATTCTGCTTGGACTTGCTGTAGCAATTATCGGCAATAGAAAAATTTTATTCTGGTATCTTGTATTCACCGCTTTTGGTGGCATTTTTGCCATGTATGATTATTATCGTTGGGGTTTTGAATATGGTCACAACCTTGACGATACAGCTCCGATTAAAGTTCCCGGTCTTTCTTACCAGCCACCGATGATAGGTCATAAAAGATTGCTGAATTTTGATGCTTACTCATTGCCTGATATTGGCGGGTGGATCATTATTAGTGCTGCATCTATCATGATCTTTGTTTGGTTTATTGATTGGTATAAAGCACATAAAAGGAAAATAAAACTTTCTTCTGCATTAACCACATCTCTTGTTTTATTTCTTTTGACATCATGTACCTCACAACCAGAACCGTTAAAGATCGGCAGTGATGTTTGTCATTTATGCAAAATGGGGGTAGCTGATTCAAAGTTTGGTGGCGAACTCATTACAGCTAAGGGGAAAATTTACAAGTTTGATGACATAGGTTGTATGATAAGGTTTATTAAAACCGGTGATGTCAAACAAAAAGATATTTCACGTACGGTGGTGGTGAATTATGAAAAACAGAATGATTTTATTAATACTGATAAAGCTTTTTTTCTTGTCAGCGATAGTACCAAAAGCCCGATGGGTTTTAATATCTCGGCATTTTCAAACAAAGAATCACTGTCTAAGTTTGGAGAAAAAATGTTTTCCTGGAACGAGTTATATAATAAGATCGAATAAAAGATGTTCAGGCTTATTATCATATTACCAACGATTCTCCTTTCAACAGTCCTTACTGCACGTACAATAGTAGTTGGAAAGAACCAACCCATTACTTCTATTCGCAAAGCGATCGAATTGGCAAAAGAAAAGGATACCATTCTTGTACAGCCGGGTGTTTACAAAGAAGGAAATATTATTGTTAATAAGAATATTATTCTGCTCGGTCAAAACTACCCGGTACTTGATGGTGAAAATAAATTTGAGATACTTACTGTGAGTGGCGTCAATATCACGATCAAAGGATTTCAATTGCAAAATTGCGGGCAATCAGCCATGAATGATTATGCTTCGATTAAAGTTATTGATTCAAAAAATATTCTTATTGAAGATAACCGGGTGATAAACTCGTTTTTTGGTATTCATTTCGGCAATTCTTCTTTTGTCACTATCAGGCATAATACAATTTCGGGATCGCCGACCAGCGAGCAAAACACAGGAAATGGCATTCATCTTTGGAAATGCAATCATGCATTGATCGATAATAATTATATAACTGGTCATCGTGATGGTATCTATTTCGAATTTGTAACCGAATCGACTATTCAAAATAACCTGAGTGAAAAGAATCTCAGGTATGGCCTTCATTTCATGTTTTCGAATGACGACAATTACTTTAATAATACATTTAATGATAATGGCGCTGGCGTAGCGGTTATGTATTCGCATAAAGTAAAAATGGAGGGAAATAAATTTGAAATGAATTGGGGTCCTGCTTCTTATGGAATTTTATTGAAAGACATAACAGACAGCTATATTCATAATAATATATTTTATAAAAACTCAGTTGGCATTCACATGGAAGGAAGCAGCAGGATAAATGCCTTTCAAAATGTTTTTAAAGAAAATGGATGGGCCATAAAAGTTCAGGCAAGCTGCGACGATAATAATTTTTACCAGAATAATTTCTATGGAAACAGTTTTGACATTGCCACGAATGGCACAATGATGCTCAATCAATTTTATAATAACTACTGGGATAAGTATGAAGGTTATGACAGGAACAAAGATGGGATTGGTGATGTCCCTTATCACCCTGTAAGTATGTATTCAATGATAGTAGAGCAAAATCCAAATTCTTTAATACTGCTAAGGAGTTTTATGGTTTCATTACTTGACAAAGCGGAAAAAGCAATACCAAGTCTCACTCCTGAAAACCTTACTGACGATAAGCCAATGATAAAGCCTAATAAATTATGATCAGGATCGAACATATAAACAAAAAATTCAGAAAGCTGGTTGCCCTTGAGGATATTAATGCTCAATTTGATAAGGGGCAGGTGATATCGTTGATAGGGCCGAATGGATCTGGCAAAACAACTTTGATCAAATCCATACTTGGCATGGTAAAGGCGGATAGTGGTAAAATATTTTTTAATGATGAACTTATCAATGGAGATCCTTCTTATCGTTCTCAAATTGGTTATATGCCACAGATCGGTCGATATCCTGATAATATGAAAGTGGGACAGCTTTTTAGAATGTTGAAGAATATCAGAAATGTTTCTGAAGATAAGGTAGATGAGGAACTGATCGACAAATTTGGATTGAAACAGATCTTCGATAAGTCAATGCGAACTCTTTCCGGTGGAACAAGGCAAAAAGTTAGCGCTGCGCTTGCATTTCTTTTTAACCCCGATGTATTGATACTTGATGAACCAACGGCTGGACTTGATCCATTATCATCAGAAATACTAAAAGAAAAGATCCTTAAAGAAAAAAGTAAAAACAAACTCATTCTTATTACTTCGCATATTTTAAGTGACCTGGATGAATTGACAACACATATTATGTACCTGCAGGAAGGAAAGTTGGAATTTTTTAAAGAGATAGATCAATTAAGGGAAGAAACAGGTGAATTAAAATTAGGCAAAGCAATAGCGAGGATAATGAAAGGTGAAAAATTTAATAGCGAATGGATTGACGGGATGTTTGTGGTTGGGAAAATAAAAGATGAAAAGAATTCTTCGTTTCCTTTAGAATGACAAAACAAAGATTATGCTTAAGTTATCTAAATATGTCCTTTATGATATTGTAAGAAGCAAAGTGATCCTTGGGTATACTGCATTCCTGTTCCTTGTTTCTTTCAGTCTCTTTAATATGGAAGAGAACAGCAGTAAGGCTATATTAAGCTTGTTAAATATTATTTTAATTGTCGTGCCGCTTATCAGCATGATATTTACTACAATTCACTATTATAATTCATATGAATTTATTGAACTGATGCTTTCACAACCGATGAGCCGTCGTAAAATTTTGTTGAGTGAATATGGGGGCGTCGCACTTTCTTTGTTAAGCAGTTTTTTGATCGGTGTAGGTATTCCTGTACTACTATATTCTCCTGATAGCGTTGGATTCTCCTTATTATTCACAGGGATTTGTTTAACGCTTGTATTTACATCACTTGCTTTTCTTACTTCCGTAAAAGCAAGAGACAAGGCGAGAGGAATTGGTTTTGCCTTATTGCTTTGGTTTTATTTTTCATTGATCTATGATGGACTGATACTTTTAGTTCTCTTCAACTTTAGTGATTACCCTCTTGAGAAAGCTACACTTGTTCTTTCAGCGTTGAACCCTATTGACCTTGGTCGTATTTCAATTATGCTCAAAATGGATGTCAGCGCATTGATGGGATATACAGGAGCCTTATACAAAGATTTCTTTGGTAGCAGTTCTGGTATCCTTTTTACAGTTGGCATCATGTTGCTTTGGATCATTCTTCCGCTTTGGTGGGCACTAAGAGTTTTTAAAAAGAAGGATCTGTAGTTCTATTTCTAAAATCATAATTCACATTGATGTTTATCAAGCAATAAAAAGCTTTGAAATGATAGCTTTATCCTGGGCTGTTAAATTGTATCATTTATGGAAGGGCTGCAGGAATATTTGATGCCTTATATTATTTCACAGGCTGCAAGCTTGATCATGCTGATTGCTGCATTGAAAAGGACCAGGTGGGCACGATGGCTTTTCTCTATGCTGTTTCTTTGGGCATCTGCCACCAATATGTACATTGGACTGACAGATCCTGATAGCTATTTGGATAATGCAAGGTTTGCAATTCCATTGTACCAGGATTTTATCAATGGATGGTTTAGTCATTACAATCACATAATCATACCCCTGATCGCTGTTGGGCAATTTTTTATTGCAGCAGGCATGATATTGAATGGATGGTGGGTAAAGCTTGCTTGTATTGGCAGTATTATCTTTCTCCTTAGCATTGCACCCTTAATGGTGGGATCGGCATTCCCTTTTTCCATTACGGTATCTATTGCCGCTGTTCTTATTTTGATAAATGATGATAAGAATTATGCCTGGAAAAGGCAGCAGAAAAGCCTGCTAATTGTATAAAGGATTTGCATGTCTGATATTAGTTATCAAAATGAATGATTAATATCAGTAAGATTACAAAGAGGCAGGCGCAATTTTGTTTTAAACTATACATTATGAATGAATCACTTTCTTCCTTGTCGCTTGCCCAGATAGTAAATAGTAATCACCAGGCTGCTTCAGTATTTGAAAAATATCACCTGGATTTTTGCTGTAAAGGAAAACGTTCACTTGAACAAGCTTGTATTGAGCAACAACTTTCTGTATCTGAAGTAACAGACGACCTTAAAAATATTTTTACAAAAGACAATAACAGCACGTTTGATTTTGAAAAAATGAATTTGACGCAACTTGCCGATTATATAGTGCAAACGCATCATGCTTATGTGAAAAATGAAATGCCCCAGATCTATGCTTACCTGCACAAAGTATCATCAAAGCATGGTGAAAGACATCCAGAGCTTTATAAAATATTTCAAACATTTAATGCGGTAAAAGAAGAGATGGAAGGTCATATGAAAAAAGAAGAACTGATCCTTTTTCCAAGAATTAAGGAACTTCAAAAACTTACCGATGATGAGAATGCAAATCTCCAGCTAAATATAACTTATCTGCAATCTCCCATTACAGTAATGGAGCAGGAGCATGATCATGCGGGCAGTTTGCTTAACGATATAAGAATTCTTTCCAATGATTATACTCCGCCGCAGGATGCATGTACAACTTACCGGTTGAGTTTTGCCGCACTAAAGGCTTTTGAACTGGATCTTCATCAGCATGTGCATCTTGAAAATAATATTTTATTTCCTAAAGCAATTGAAACCTTCAGAGATTTACAGACAACTATTTTGAATTAAACAATCTTTTTTAATTTATTTTATTTTCTGATATATCTCATTTTATAAATTGACAAAAGTCATGCATTTCGAAATTAACAGCCGGTAGTTTTGTTTGCAATAGGCACAAAGTAGTTATCTATCTATAAGGGTAAAAATCTCTCCCATCACAGGATGGGCAATCGTTGGTTTTCGTTTCAATTACACAGCCCTCTGATTCCTCAGAGGGCTTCTTTTCTTTTAAATGCTTTGATGTAAGTCACATTTGCTACTGACACCACTCATTTAAAAAATACCAACGCATCTTAATCTTTGTTAACTGTAAATTATGTACACTTGGAAGATCTATTGGTAAAAGAAACGAAAACAAGAAAGAAAAGTGCTGTACAATGCTATCACTGTGGCGAAGCTTGTGATTCCTCCATTTCCACGGATAAAAAATATTTCTGTTGTGAAGGATGCAAGTTCGTTTTCCAGCTTTTACAAGAGAACGGGCTTTGCAATTATTATGAATTAAGTGATAGACCTGGTATAAAAATAAAAGGTAAATTCAGCGCACAGCGTTTTGCCTACCTTGATAACGAAGAAGTAAAAAGAAAATTAATTCGATTTGATGACGGCCGTCAATGCCATGTAAGTTTTTATTTGCCCCAAATGCATTGTGCTTCCTGTATTTGGCTATTGGAAAGCCTGCATACTATTGATACTGGTATACTGTTTTCCAAAACGAATTTCCAACGAAAAGAAGTTTTTATTGATTTTGATACGTCAAAGATCTCATTAAGAAAAGTTGTGGAACTTCTTGCTTTCATCGGTTATGAACCTTATATCAGTTTGAATGAGGGGGAGAAAAAGAAAGCAAAGAAGATCAACAGGAAAAAATTTTTCAAAATAGGTGTTGCGGGTTTTTGCTTCAGCAATATCATGATGCTTAGTTTTCCTGAATATTTTTCTTCTGGAAACATAGGGCAAGCTGATCTGCAAAAAGTATTCACTTATCTGAATCTTGCTTTATCATTGCCGGTATTTTTTTACAGCGCTAACGAATTTTTTATTTCTGCCTGGAAAGGTTTGCAGCAAAAATGGCTGAATATAGATGCGCCGATTGCGTTGGCAATTCTTGTCACTTTTTCAAGAAGTGTGTATGAGATTATCAGTGGTACCGGCGCAGGCTATCTTGATTCAATGAGCGGGATAGTTTTCTTTATGCTTGTTGGTCGTTGGTTCCAGGATAAAACCTACGATAGCTTTTCATTTGACCGTGATTATAAATCTTATTTTCCGTTAGGTGTCACGCTGATAAAAAATGAAAAGGAAGAGACTTCAACAATAAATCAGCTAAAAAAAGGTGATAAGATATTGATCAGGCAAAATGAAATGATCCCTGCTGATGCTTTTATTACAGAAGGGGAGGGTAATATTGATTATAGTTTTGTATCTGGTGAAAATACTCCCTTGCTTAAAAGAAAAGGTGAATTAGTGTATGCCGGAGGTAAGCAACTTGGTGCTGCAATTGAAATGGAAGTGGTTAACCCGGTTGAACAAAGCTATATCACACAACTTTGGAACAATGACGTGTTTAATCAACAAAAGAACCGGGAGAAATCTTTTATTCATCCATGGAGCCGTTACTTCACACTTATACTTTTTTTAATCGCAGGAAGTACTGGTTTGTATTGGGGAATAAATGATCCTTCGAAAATTTTACCTTCTGTTACTGCATCATTAATTGTTGCTTGTCCCTGCTCACTTCTTCTTTCAGCCACTTTTACTTTTGGCAATATGCTTCGGCATTTCGGTAAAAATAAATTTTATCTAAAAAACTCTTCGGTTATTGAAGCCTTATCACGGATCAATACAATTGTTTTTGATAAAACAGGAACGCTGACACATTCATCACAAGCAAATGTTTTTTATGAAGGCGAAAAATTGCAGGACGAAGAGATCAATAGTATCTATTCAGTGGTAAAAGAGTCTGTTCATCCATTAAGCAGGATCATCAAACAGGAATTAATTTCCAGTCATGCTGTTCAGGCTTTACGAGTAAATAATTTTAAAGAAATAGCTGGAAAAGGAATTGTTGGATCTGTAAATGATAAGCAAATAAAACTTGGATCAAAACAATTTATTGAAGGAAAGGAGTCGGCTACATCGATTTCACAAACAGGCGAAGTGTATTTTTCTGTCAATGGAAATATAAAAGGGGCTTTTAAAATAAGTAATCAATATAGGGAAGGGGTTACTGAAATGATCAATTCGCTGACGAAAAGAAAATTTAATCTCAAGGTCCTCTCCGGTGACAACGCTGCTGAAAAAAATAAGCTTGAATTAATTTTTGACAAACAAGCTACCATTCTCTTTCAACAATCTCCACAGGAAAAATTAAATTTTATCAATGAATTAAAGGCTAAAAACTCAAAAGCAAAAGTATTGATGCTTGGAGACGGATTGAATGACGCAGGGGCATTAAAGCAGGCTGATGTTGGTGTGGCAGTCAGCGAGAACACAAGCCAATTCACACCTGCATGTGATGCTATCATGGATAGCAATGAGGTACACAAGCTTCATAAGTTCATTCAATATGCACAGTCAGGAAGAAAAGTTATCACATGGAGCTTCATTCTTTCAATTCTGTACAATGTTGTTGGTTTAAGCTTTGCAGTGCAGGGAATATTATCACCCCTGGTGGCCGCCATCCTTATGCCTTTGAGTTCGATCAGCATTGTGACGTTCGTAACATTGGCCACTTCATTTTCTGCTGAAAGAAAAGGACTTTAAGTTGATTGACAATGCTCATAAAAATGACTGACAACCGTCATCTCAGCCCGGAAGATTGAAAAATACATTTGCCTCCTAAATATAAAGCCAGCGAAATGAGTGTTTTGATACTTCTTATTGGTTTCAGTATTCTAATAGCAGGAGGCTTTTTAGTGGCTTTTATCTGGTCAGTTAAGAAAGGCCAATATGATGATGATTATACCCCATCAGTAAGAATATTATTTGATGATAAACCAATTGCAGAAAAAAAATCTTCTTTAACACCAAAACAAAAATAAATTTCAATGCAAGCACTGGAAAAATTTCAGTATGACAATAAGATCGTCCGAAATTTCGCTTTCGCTACCATCATCTGGGGCGTTGTCGGTATGTTAGTTGGTCTTTGGATTGCTTTGCTCATGGTATTTCCACAATGGAATATCGGAGGCATTGGAGTTGGCAAAGAAACGATCGGTCTTACATTCGGACGACTTCGTCCATTACATACTAATGCAGTCATT
>Ga0207686_10001915_pt1 | contig 11521 bp, 1 predicted proteins | sample KBSM24metaG_FD_184396 | JGI IMG/M metagenome (GOLD analysis project Ga0207686, IMG submission 184396) | Miscanthus rhizosphere microbial communities from Kellogg Biological Station, Michigan, USA - KBS M2-4 metaG (SPAdes) (version 2) | ecosystem: Host-associated > Plants > Roots > Rhizosphere >...
CGCCTGCGCGCGCGCCGTCACGTTCGTGGTGTTAACCGAATTGCCGAACAGGTTGATTACGGTCTGCCGCTCACTTACCGATAGGACACCGCCGGCGTTTGTATTCAATTTGTCGACAAATTGGGCCGGGGTCATCGTGGTCGGAAAGGCGGTGATGAATCGCGACGTCTGCACAAACTCCAGCGCATACGCCTGTTTGTTGTTCTCTAAAACCGTCTCCCATCCCGTCTGGCCCACCACCACTCCGCGGCCGACGCGTTGGGTGTCAGCCAGAAATTCATTCGCTCTCACGATTGGCACAAAGATCTGATGCGCCCCGCCAATCTGTGAGGTCCCCTGGGCGTCGCCATAACCAGTCTTATATATCCGTTCGACCAGATAGCCGGTCTGCTGGAATTCAATCGAAAGGAAGAAGGCGCCGCTGACGTTGATGCGACAAACAGTCAAGTCGGAGTTGCCGCAATTGGTCATCTGACCGGTCCAGAAATCCAAACCCGACTGATCCGCTTCCCGATTCAGAAAGTCATGGTAGTGCATCCGCACGAACATGTTCGCATCGTCGATGACATTGGTCGGCGGTTCCGTGGCATCATCGGCGATCGCTACGGTCATGCTCGACGGCGTGGCCAATGCCGCGCCGGCCGTCGGACTCGACAGCGTCACAGTGATGGTCTCCGGTCCTTCCACGAATGAATCCTGACTAATCAGGATCGTGATTGGCTTGCTGGTCTCGCCCGCCGCAAAACTCAAGGTCCCCAGCGCGGCCGTGAAGTCACATTTCGGCGAAGCGACGCCGTTGGCCGTCGAGCACGGAACACCGGAATCGGCATTCGTCGCGTAATTTACCGTGGCCGGCCCTGAGAGGTTGCCGCTGCGGATCACGTTCACGGTAGTCACGCCGGAATTCTCCGTCGTATTAGAACTGCTGGACTGAAAACTAAAGAAGCCAGCAATGGGAACAATTGTAATCGTGAACGATTGAGCAGCCGATGTGTCGACGCCCCCGTTTGTCGTGCCTCCGTTATCTTTGCCGACCAGGGTGATAGTCGCGGTGCCGCCGGCGCTGGTCGACGGCGTGTAAGTCAACGTGCCGGATGAGCTGACCGCTGGCCCGGCAGTGAACAAGGACGGATTAGTGTTGCCCGTCACCTGGAATGTTACCGTCTGTGACGATTCATTACCTGGACCTGCCGAGATGTTGGTGGCCCAATTCACCACCGTTTGAGGTCCCCCGGCGTTGCTCGCAGATTGGTCTACGCCTTTGGTGAACGACGGCGCGTCATTGATTGCCGTGACGGTAATCGTAAAGGTCTGCGGCGCGGAGCTATCCACTCCACCGTTCGCAGTGCCGCCGTTGTCCTTGGCTGTAACTGTCACGGTCGCCGAACCATTGGCGTCGGCCGCCGGTGTGTAAGTCAGCGTGCCGTTTGAACTGACCGCCGGCTGAACTGAGAACAGCGAATTAAGGTTGTTGGTTACCGTAAAGCTCACGGTCTGTCCCGACTCGTCAGCCGGGCCGGACGAGATGGCCGTGGCCCAACCTGCAAAGGCTTGCGCACCCGCATCTTCATTGACAGTTTGGTTCGCGCCTTTAGTAAACGACGGCGCGTCATTGACCGCCGTGACGGTAATCGTAAGGGTCTGCGGCGGCGAGGTGTCGTTGCCGCCGTTCGCAGTGCCGCCGTTGTCCTTCGCAGTCACCGTCACGGTGGCACTCCCGTTGGCATTCGGCGCCGGCGTGTAGGTCAATGTTCCCGTTGCACTAACCGCCGGCTGAGATGAAAACAGCGCATTATTATTGTTGGTGACCGTGAAGGTGACGGTCTGGCCTAATTCATTGGCAGGTCCGGCAGAAATGGCTGTGGCCCAGTTCGCCACGCTTTGGGAACCGGCATCCTCATTCACCGGCTGATCGGCGCCTTTCGTGAACGACGGCGCGTCGTTGATTGCCGTGACGGTAATCGTAAAGGTCTGCGGCGCGGAGCTGTCCACTCCACCGTTCGCAGTGCCGCCGTTGTCCTTGGCTGTAACTGTCACGGTCGCCGAACCATTGGCATTCGCGGCTGGCGTGTAAGTCAGCGTCCCGGTCGGACTGATCGCCGGGGCAACTGAGAACAAGGTCGGATTGTTGTTGGTAACGTTGAAATTGACCGCCTGACCCGATTCGTCTGAGGGTCCTGGCGAGATGCTCGTCGCCCAGTTGTTCACCGTCTGCGCTCCAGCATCTTCGTTTACCGTTTGATCAGCGCCGATGGTAAAGGCGGGCGCGTCGTTGGCGGCATTCACGGTCAAAAGAAACGCTTTGCTCGCCGCGCCACCATTAACCGTGACGGTGATGTTCGTCGGCCCGTGCGCGTTGGTGACCGGGTTGATGGTTAATACGACGGTTGAACCCAGAATCGCGGCGCTCAAGTGCGCCGCGTCGTTAGACACCACGTTCCCGTCACTCGAAGTGGCGTCTACTGAGGTAACCCCGCTGCCGTCGAACGCGACCAGGAGCTGAGTATCTTCGTTGGTGCTGGTGTCCGCGAGGTTCGCCAATGGTGTCTGCATCTCAAAGGCGCCGATATCTACTGTGGCGGTGGTATCGCCATCCGGTCCGTCAACCAGGCGGTTGAATCCAGCACCTCTCTGATCGCTGGTGAGTTGAGAAATGTTCGCATCCCCACAGTGTGAGGCGTCTGTGACACAGTTGTCTCCAGCATCAAGCGCGGGACTGTTTGCCAGCAGCGCATGTGTCATTGCAGGCCCGCCATTGTTCGCCAGCGGTCCTATATGTGGATTCAGCGGCGATGCTAATGTGCCGACCTGATCGCTATTAACACCATTGGTAAAACAGATAGAGGCTTCGGGCGCACCGATAAGATTATGACCCTGCGAAATACAGTTGCCCCCAATATCCTCTCCGGCATTACCCGCTGCCAACGTATTTCGAAACCGCGCCGTGCCATTATTGGACTGAACGCCCCTCACCGTATTTCCGGTGACGGTGCAGTTGATCAGGATCGCCAAAGCGCTGTTATTGTTGTCGAGACCGTCCTGCGAGTTGCCGCTGATCGTAGAGTTAATCAGCGTCAGCTGCTGCTCGTTCTCTATCCCGCCGGCGAAGCCCCCGGTATTACCACTGATGGTGGATCCTATTACCGTAAGCGTCCCGCCTCCATGATTGATCCCGCCGCCGGTTCCGCCGCCTCCGGGCCCGGTCTGATTGTCTTTGACACTGCAATTAATGAGAGTTGCTGAGGCGGAGTTGTTGATGCCCCCTCCCTGGCCACTGGAACTGGGACCAAGACCAGTCACGTTGTTACTGATTGTGGTGCCGGTAAGAGTCATTGGCCCCTGATTAGAAATTCCGCCGCCTAAGCCGCCGGTACCGCCGATGGAAGCGCCGGTCTGGTTCCCACTGACCAGGCAGTTTGTCATTGTCAGAGTACCGACATTGTGAACACCACCACCCTGGCCCGGATTTGATGCGCCACCAACCGTAGCGTTCCCGGTAACCGCACAGTTTGTCATGCTGAGTGTGCCCTGATTAAAGACGCCGCCTCCGTTGGCGATACTTCCAAACGAACCTGCTTGATTTGAATTAACCACAACATCAATCATCGTCAACGTGCCCGCGTTCTTAACGCCGCCACCACTGTTTGCATTGGGAGTGCTGCCATCCTTTGCAGTCAGACCTGATATTCCAACAGTGCCGCTGGCGATGTTGAAGATGCGATAAAGATCCGAACTGCTGCGTCTTACCGTTAACTGGGCCGAACCCGGCCCGTTGATCGCCAGGTCCGAGGCGATGTCCGGCAGGGCCGCGGTCAGATTTATCGTGCCTGTTACTCCCGTCATATCGATTGTGTCAGAGCCGCTGCTGCTTCCGGCCGCACACTCACCTGCCGCCGCGCCCGACGCCGCATTGTTATTCGCCGCGGTGATCGCTTCGCGTAACGTACACAATCCATCGCCAGCATTCGCCACGTCCGACAAAGTGTTGACCGTAATGGTCGCCGCTTCGGGCGTGATGCCGCCCTTGTCCGCGAACAGTGACGGAGCAGCATGATTGCCCGCTGGCTTGAGCGATGGACTGCTCGCTTGCTGGCGACTGGCCCAGGCTAGCGAGATCGTTACCAACAAAACTGAGATGGCAGTAAGAGACAGCGCACGAATGGCGCGTCGAGAAAGGCGAAACGGCGACATAAGCAACTCCTTGAAAAAACGCGCTCAGAAGATCGGGGAATCTAAGGCGGATTGAACTGCTGAGACTAAAACATCAACGAGCACCAGCGTATGTGATTGATTAATCACGCCGAGCAAAGGTGCGAGGGGCACGCTCCTTCCAGGCTCGAATTGATCGCCGAAAGACTAAGCGATGCGTTGGGGAAATTCAAATTCGATTTCCGCTGGTCAACAGAGCCGGCGGATCAAGGCCCGAAGCGCTGACGATACTCTGGTGACGAGATAAACGCCTTGACCATCTCGGCGTTGATATAGTCGCCGTTGAATTGATTTAGTTTGGTGAGCCAGAAGTTGTAGCCGGGAGCGTCGGGGTCGCGACGCAGGTAACCGAAATATTCCAGCGCGACGAACGCGCGATTGAATTCATTCTTTTTGAGCAGCTCGGATTCGGCAATCAATCGCAGCGCCTGGGCACGTGTGATAATGCCGTTGTCGAGGGCCTGCACGATCATATCTCTCACAAATAGACCCTTCGGAAGCTGCGCGCGAATCTCGCCATTCGGAAAATTCGCGGTGTGAACATCAACGTACATCCGGCCCCCGCCGAGATCGTTGGCTTGAGCCACAGTTAACGTGATTGGAAAGTTAACGACCTGTCCGGTGGGCAGGGTTACAAACGCAGGCGCGTTCGCGTTCGCATCAGCTGGACTGTGAAAGTGCGCCGCACTTTCGGCGCTGCTGAGACCGTTGAAAGACAACGACACTGCCGTATTCAAAGTGTTGCTCTGTGACTTGCGTAGGACGACGAGACCGGTCGCCGGTGAGGCAGTGCCCGGAACCACTTGCGCACCGGTCAGCTTCGCCAGGTAGAGTTCGCCAGTTGAGGTGCTGATGCCGGCCGTGGCTAACAAGGTATCGACGTACGCTGCGTTTGAGAGATTGCCGTACTTGCTGAGGAATTGCGGACGTGTCACAAACTCGTCGAAGTAGGCCTGCTTGTTTGCTTCCAGCTGCGCTTCAGCACCCGGCGCGCCGACCACATAATTCTTCTGCAAAGCCTGCGCGTCGTTCATGAATTGATTGAAAGTCAAAGGCACGGGCGCATTCGGCGGGCCCATATTTCCAAACGCAGCCTTGTTTGTCAGATAAGCCAGCAAGCCCGTCTCGTTGAATTCGATCGAAAGGAAGAACGCAGCTGAGACGTTGATTCGCTTCACTTCAATGCACGCCGCGTTCGCGCCACACGAAGTGATTTCATTGATCCAGAACTGGTAACCGGATGGATCTGGTTCGCGATTTAGAAAATCTATGTAGTGCTGATGCACAAAAAAATCGGCAGCGTCGATTGGATTTTGCGAACTGGTCGAACTCTCGTTATCGGTAATCGTGATGGTCGCCAAACTCGGCGACCCAAGCGTCGCGCCCGTCGCACCAGTCAGAGTGATAAAGAAATCTTCATTGCCTTCGGCAAAGCTGTCATCGGTCAGCGGCACCGAGATCGTTTTGAAAGATTCGCCGGCCGCAAACTTCAAAGTTCCGATCGTCGTCGTGTAATCACAGCGCCCCGAGGCGTGGCCACCAGTCGCAGTGCAGGCGGTCTGTCCGCCATTGTCGCCGGTTGCGTAATTAACAGCCGCGGCCGTTGAAGTGTCACCCAGGCGGGTCACGCTCACCGTGGCCCGTCCACCTGATTCGCTCACCATGTAATTTGCGGCGCTGAATTGAAGACTGCTGGCCGATGACGAAGCGCCAAACTGTCCGCGAATCTCGCCGTTCGGAAAATTGGTGGTGTGCACATTCACATAAAGCTGGCCGTTCTTCAGGTTCGCCACATCGGTGGGCGTCAGCGAAATGACAAAGTCGCTGACATTACCGGCCGGCAACGGAAATAGAATTACACCGACCACACCCGGCGCTGCTGGTCCATGAATGTGCGCATCAGTCTCTGCGCTCGTCAGACCGCTGAAGTTAAGCGACACGCGCGCCGTCGTTTCATCGGGACTCAAAAGAATCGTCGCCGTTCCTACAGCCGTTGAATTGTTGGGCGGTGTCTCCTGCGCCGCTGTCAAATTCGCGGTGAACAGCGCCGGCTGCTTTCCGGAAATTTCATAGACGGCGCCATTCGAGTTTGAGACGACAAACACGTCGCCGTTCGGACCCGTTTCGATGTCCGTCGTAATCCCAAAGTCATGCCCAATCAGCAAAGACTCGCTCTCTTTGATATCGAACTTGTCATCATTGTCGGCGACCAGATCGTTCAAGCGAGGATCGGTGAATGAGAAATGCTGACGATCGGGCGTCAACTTAAATCGGAACAGAAAGCCATTCGCGAGAAACGTGCGCGCCGCGCCGACGAACATGTCACCTTCGTACTGCGGGCCGATCCCGCGGCCCTGCACAAACCCGAGCGGTGACGCGGGTATCGCGTACTTCCAACTGAACTCCGGATCGTTGTAATGCGCGCCGGTAAGCATGAACAGACGCTGCATCGCCGCCGCCGGGGTGTCCGCGATATTCGAAGGCGGCCAGCGCAGTTGCTGCAAATCTCCCGACCCATACGTCGACTCGATCTGTTTGTACTGGGCGATGCGGTTGATCGGGCCCATCACCTGCACCCAACCATTGTTCGATCCGGCAGTGATGCGATTCATCTCGTCGAAGGCGTCGTCGCCGTTTTCCTGGTCCCAAAGATTTCCGGAATATGGATCGAAGCCGAGGCCGAAGCCATTGCGCACACCATACGCATAAAGTTTTACCAGGTTCGCGGTGGCTTCGGTGGGGAAAGACAAATCCGTAATGAGGTTCCTAAACGGGTTGTCGCTGGGCGTGGTGCCATCGTCGTTCAAACGCAGGATAAAGCCGGTCAGATGATTGTTGTCCGGTTCCGGCCCGCCAAATTGATCGTCCGGTACCGGCCCTTGCTGATTGTTTTGCAGCAATCCGCGGCGGCCGTTGTCGCCCATCATGATGTAGAGCTTGCCGTCAGGGCCGAATCGCAAAACTCCGCCGTTGTGATTGCCGCGCAGCGTTTGATTCGCGTCCGCCTGGAACGCGCGCAATTTGATCAGGTTGCGATCGAAGGTGAGTCGCGACGTGGCAGGATTCCAGACGTAACGGTCAACGCGATTGCCGAGCGTCGGCACTTCCGCGATGTTGGTCGTATCGACGCCGGTGCTGCTCTCGGTCGAGTACAAATAGACGTAACCATTGAACGCAAAATTCGGATGCAGGGCGATACCCAACCCGCCCCGTTCCGACGCGCTGTTGACTGCGAGATCGAGCGGCGGCGGATTTTGAATTACACCATTCGTGATTCGCTGGACCTTGCCGGTGTTCTTTTCAAAGATGAAGAAGTCGTTGTTGCCGATGAAGGCCATGCTGGTCGGCTGCGAGAGGTTCGTGACGACCGTCTTGACCGAAAGGTTCGGGTCGGTCATCGCCGGCCCGTTCGACGGCGAATTCACGACGGTCTGCAGACTCGCTGAATTGTCGGTCATGTCGGGATCATTTTCCGACGCGGTCACGCTCGCGTTGTTCGTTAAAGTCCCAGCCGACTGCGGTACCACGACGACGTTGATGATGGCGAAGGCATTGCGCGCCAGCGAGCCGAGATTGCACGTCACCGTAGTCGTGCCGCTGCAGGAACCCTGCGTCGGCGTCGCCGAGACAAAGTTGACGCCGGCCGGCAGATTGTCTGTCGCGACGACACTCGTCGCGGGCGAAGGACCGTTGTTCGTGACGATCAAGCGATAAGTGAGATTCGCCAGCGTGATCGCCGGATTTGGCGACGCCGTTTTCGTGAGCGATAGATTTGCGCTCGTTGGACCAGAGACGATCAGTTGCGCGGCTGATAAATGCTGAAGGTTGCCGCTGGTTGCGGTGACCGTTAACGAATAAGCGCCCGGCGGTGTTGCGACAGTGGTCGTTACGGTCAACGTCGAAGATTTTGGCGACGCATCGTTGATCGTGATCGAAGCCGGCACAAAACTCGTCGTGGTATCGCCCGATGCACCGTTGACTGCCAGCGTGATGTTGCCGGTGAATCCACCGGTTGGCGTGGCAGTTGCGGTGTAGTTAGTCGCATCGCCCGGGTTGATTGTGCGCGACCCGGGAGTAATCGAGAACGAAAAGTCCGCGGCTGGAGTAACGTCCGCAATCTTCGCGATAAATGCGTCCTGACCTGCGGCCTTCGACGATTGCAGCGGCGACTGTGTCGGGAAATTTCCTGACGAAGTGAAGCCGGTGACGTATGCGTTCGACGAATCAACCGCGATCGGATTCGTCGACGTCACTGCCGCGACGAAATTCTCGTTCGCCGAACCGCCCAGGTAGGTCGAGTAGAGCAAAGCATTACCCGCCGGATTCAATTTGGCGACGAACGCGTCGAACGCTCCTCCATTGTTGAGCTGCAGAGGCGAGACGGTTGGCAGATTGGTCGACGACGTAAAACCGGTCAGATAAACGCCGCTCGAATTCACCGCGACGCCAGTGGCGCGGTCGTCGCCGCTGCCGCCGAAATAACTCGCGTAGACCTTTGTGCCGGTGTTTGAAATCTTTGCGATGAATGCGTCGAACGATCCTCCGGAAGATGGCTGGACCGGATTCAACACCGGAAAGTTGTTCGATGAAGTCTGGCCGGTCACGTAGAGGTTGTTGACTCCGGCATCTGCCGCAATCCCGAAGGCTTTGTCATCACCTGAGCCGCCCAGGTATGTGCAGAAGACCAGCGAATTAATTCCGGTTTGCGTCGTGTCGAACTTCGCGATGAAGGCGTCAAAGTTGCCGCCGAAGCCGGCTTGAAATGGATCCTCAGTGGGAAAGTCAGGCGAAGCGCCGTAGCCGGCAACATAGGCCAAACCATTCCCGTCAATGACCACGCCGCTGCCGCGATCGGTTCCTGAACCGCCGAGGTAGCTGGAGTAGAGAAAGCCCGAGCCGCCGGCATTTATTTTCGTGAGAAAGGCGTCGGTGTCTCCGGCGCGCTGGCCCTGAAATGCATTGCCGGTGCTCGGGAATGCGTTTGACTTGGTGCCGCCGGTGACGTAGGCGACGCCGGCCGCATCGACCGCGATGCCTTCAACCGAATCGTTTTCTTCTCCGCCGAGGAAGCCGGAATAAATCAAGGCGTTGCCTTGCGCGTTGAGTTTGGAAACAAAGCCGTCAAAGTCGCCGCCGCGATAGGCCGGCCCGAAGGAACCGGCAGTCACCGGGAAGTCCATCGATGTCGAATCGACGCGTCCCACGATGAAGGCGTTGCCGCTCGCGTCGACGGCGATGCCGTCTGCGCGATCAAGCCCGCTGCCGCCGATGTAAGTTGAATAGATAATGTTTGCGCCGGCCGGATCGATCTTGGTGACGAAGACATCCGCCAACCCTTTGTTGTTGGCGAAGGCCGGGCCGTTCGTGGGAAAGTTCAGCGAAGCAGTTGTGCCTGCGACATAGACATTGCCGCTGCCGTCGATCGCGATGCTGCTGCCGGAATCATCGCCGCCGCCGCCGAGATAAGTTGAATAGACAAGCGTCGGATCGATTATCAGCGGCCAGGTCCGATCGTAAGCTCCAATTTGAAATCCGATTTCATGCCGGTTCAAAAGCAGATAATTTCCTGCAATCACATGGCGCTCACCATCGATCTCCTGATAGACGATCGGCTTTCGTTGAGTTACTGCGACATCGCCGCGTTTCAGGAAGAGATCGCCTGCATTTGAAATGCGCGCCCGCGTCGCACGATCGACTCGCAAACGAATCGCGCGCGGGTCCGAGCCCGCCTTAACGATAAAGTCATATTCAAATTCGTTTTGGTTGCCGTAGAACGCGAGGTCGATGCCGGGATATAGATCGGTGTACCGCACTCGCTGAAAAGTCGGGACTCCCGTGTGCCACTTTTCTGGATCGTTTCCGAGCAGGTAATTCCTTTGACCGGGCAGGAGATCGATTCCCGCTGTCTTTGCTGCGTCACTCGCCCCGGCGAATTCAATACCTACTGACCCGTCGAGGGATCGCAGGGTTAACGAACGCGCGGTCAATAGCAGTTGGTGCTTACCGGTGCGCGCCAGAAATTTAACGGACGGATCGACCTGCCCTTCGTTCGCTTCAAAGGCCAGCGATTGCAGCGCGGGCATCCCTGCCCGCAAGGCAGGCGCGGCACGCTCATCAATCTGTTTGCGCTTCGCGGTCGATGCGGGCACCGATGCCCGCGCTCCGCCAGCGCTACCTTTACGAGCTAAGACGCACGACACAACTACAGCGATAGTGATGACGAGCAGTGCGATGAGTGTGGGAATACGTTTGTGAGTTTGATTCATCACGGCGATTACGCGTCAGATACCCGACGGTCAGCGAGGGGCTGTCTCAGGGTGTAGGGTGTAGGAGAGCACTGCTTTTCTGCAACCTACACCTAGACCCTTCACCCTTTATTCTTAACCCTGGCTTCAACTTCCAATGGGCTTCGGACACAGGCGAAGCTTACATTCTAAAAGAAAAAGGATCGAGCGTGGTCGAACACATGCTCATCGTGTTCGACCAGTCGATCCTTTCTGTTCCCCGCCTTACTTATCTCGCTTCATATACGAAGCCCTTCCCTTACGGTCGGGCTACCGGCCCGACTCACCCGAGGAAGCCCAGATTCTGTGTCGGGAATTTACTGAGGTTCGGGAAGACCGTGGTCAAAAGATTCGTGGGCAGACCGTACCACTGGGCCAGCGTCGCTCCGTATTGATCAATCGACGTCGAGGGAATCCAGCGGCCGCGATTGCCGCCATCATCGTCGGGGCTATTCAACGCCAGCGTTGGATACTTGCCATACAACGTGCCGCCAAGCACGGCGCCCCCAACGATAAATGCGTGACTGCCCCACGCATGGTCCGACCCGACACTCGCGGCGCCGGAACCGGAAGCCTGGAAAGTGCGGCCAAAGTCGGAAATCGTGAATAGCGTCACATTGTTACTCATTCCCTGCGCCCCCATCTCGTCATAAAACGCGCGCACGGCCTGGCTGAATTGGGTCAGCAAATTGCCCTGTCCGCCTGCCTGAGTTGGCTGTGTCGGATCGGTTGAGGTTTCGTTCGTGTGCGTGTCAAAGCCTCCCATCGCGCAAAAGAAAATCTGCCGATGCATGCCCAGCGTATCTTTGATCTTGATCAATTTGGCGACTTGTCTCAGCTGATTGCCGAGAGAAGTGCCGGGGAACGTCGCCGTCAGCGTCGGATCCGGTTGATTAAGAATCTGATCGGCATTCAGCGCCGCGCTGGTCGTATCGCTTGCACCGCGGATCAAAGTGTGACTGCGATCAAAGCCCAGTATTTGACGAAAAGCGCTGTTGTTCGTGAATGGATTCGCCGCCGCCGGACCA
>Ga0207686_10001917_pt1 | contig 11498 bp, 25 predicted proteins | sample KBSM24metaG_FD_184396 | JGI IMG/M metagenome (GOLD analysis project Ga0207686, IMG submission 184396) | Miscanthus rhizosphere microbial communities from Kellogg Biological Station, Michigan, USA - KBS M2-4 metaG (SPAdes) (version 2) | ecosystem: Host-associated > Plants > Roots > Rhizosphere >...
TCGACATCACCCGTGTCGACGCGCGCCGCCGGTCCGGCGACCTGGCCGAGGGCTCGCCTGCCATGAAGTTCAGCGTCATCAACGCGGGCGGCTGGAACAGCGTCGTCAATAACGTGCGGCTGATCGACACCACCTTCCGGGGCTGCGAACTGACCTCGATGTACTTCGAGGGCACGCCGGCCAAGGACATCTCGACCGGCTACACCCTGACGGTCAAGGTGGTGGACGGCTCCGGGAATCCCGCCGGCAATGCCTCGGTGGCAATCCTGGACGCCAGGGGGGGTGGTGTCTTTGCGGGCCTGACGGACGCCACCGGGACGGTCATGGCCTCGATCGCCCTCACCAAGTACGCGGTCCCGGCCGGCTCCGCGAATCGCCCGGTCGTCACGACCACGCCGCAGCCGCTCAGCGTCTCGGTGTTCGGCAAGTTGGCATCCGTGACCCTGACCGGCCCCATGTCCGTCACGATCTCCACGGGCGACGTGATCCCGCCAGCCGAGGGCTCTGCGGTCCTGGACGGCTCGGGTGACCTCATGGCCGAGGGGACCGTCTCCGATGGCGATGTCGAGGGCGCGTGCGTTCTGGACGGTGCCGGCGACCTTGCGGCCGATGGCGCGGCCCGGTGGCGGTTCGTCGTCTATGATCCGGTCCCCTACTGAGGTTCCCATGGCCAACATCGTCCATTTCCCCACCGACATTATCCCGACCCAGACGGTCTTCTCTCGCCCGTGGAAGATCGAGCGGTACATGAATGCGGGCGGCATCGTGCAGTATGATGGGATGTTCACGGCCTCGAACGGCCGCGGGTTGCTTTACGTCACGATCCTCGGCACGAGGTATCCCCAGAGCAAGGATTTCGTCGACGGTGAGTTGCTGGAATGCGTACCGCCGGGCGGCTCGCTCGTGCAGGCCAAGGGGCCGGTCCAGGTCCACTCGCACACGCAACAGGTCGGGAATTACTGGATCACGACCTACAGCTTCACGGCCGATATGGCGGGGTTGATGCCCTAGGCTTGCTTGCCCACCCCTCCATCGGCCCCCGATGCAGCGTCTCGTACCACTCCTCGCGCCCGGGGTCGTGGACACGCTGGAGCGTCACGGCGGACGACACCGCGGCCTCGATGACGGCGGGCAGGTGTCGCTCCTCGAGCATGTAAACGACCGTCTGCTTACGACGGTCCATGTCGTTCACGTATGTCTTCGCCATGTCATGGAATCGCCAGAGCCGCTCGTTCGTCGCGGTGGCCAGGAGCGTGATGAGATCGGTCATGGTAGCCTCACAAGGATGAGGGGCGTCCATGCCCAGGTGTCGGTCAGTCGCGGTGCTCACGCTCCATGATCTCGACCCACTCACAGTACCTTCTGGCCTGTTCCTCGTCCTGCTCGCGGGCGTCTTGCTCGGCACGCATGGCGACGAGTTCGGCCTCATCCTCGGGCGTCGGCACAAAGAACTCCTCCGTCACCGGCTCCTCATCGCAGCGGTCCAGGAACACGCCGCGGGCGGCGAGGTATTGCGTGAGTTCGGGGCTGATCTGTATGCTGGTCATCTGACTTCCCTTTCCTAGCGGTTTGGGGGTCCTTTTCAGAGCTGTCGGGGGGTCGCATCCCCGGCAGCTCTTTTCGTTTGGTGGTCAAAGCTTGAAGGTCTTCACGATCGCGGCGGCCACGTCGGCACGGGCGGCGATGTCTACCGGGAAGTAGTAACGACCCTCGAACCGGATGGCCCCGAGGCCCCGCTCGTCCATGTAAGCCAGGACGGCCTTCTGATTGTCGGTCAAGGTCGTGGTCGTCATCGTCTCGTCTCCCCCTCGTGGCCCCGTTGCGTCCTTCACTATAGGTATCATATACCCTGTCAACACAGAGTCAAGAGGGTGGACAGAGAAATCTCAAGATTTATTTTCCTTCACCTTCGGGGCCTTGATCTCGACCCGGTGCATGGCATCGACGGCGCGCCTGATGACGGCGGCTCGCGAGGACGGCGTGTAGGTGCCGCCCTGCAGCGCGGCAAGCTCGTCGATCTTCTTCATGGTGTCGTCTTCGAGGCGGAACTGGCGGGGCTTGGTGGGCATCAGCGGGACTCCCCTCTTTTCTTGGCGTGCGGAACAAGACCTTTGTTCCAGGGAGGCAGGGCATTCATCATCGGATAGGCAGCATTGACCATCGCCTCGAATTCAGCCTCCATCTCGGCAGTCGGGTCTTGGGCTTGATTGCATGCCGGGAATGCCTCGCAAGCGGCCATTTCCTCGGCAAACTTCACGGCTCGATTGTGGGCGTTTCTGCCCTTGAACTGCCGAGTAAGGATCGTTTTCCCATCCACAACATTGGTCACAATGACGTGACGGCTCATCCCCCGCGAGGTGTAAAACACCTCCACGTCGCGGAACTCACCCAATCTCTGCCAGCACAAAAATCTTTTGGTTTGCATCGTCACTTGCTCCTGTTCGCGTGTTCGCGACACTCGCTCAAGGTGGAGTTGTAATGCACCGTGTTCAGTTTCGTATCCCGACAGCACCATCTTATTGATGAGTTCCGCCCTTCCCTGACGTGTGCCGGCCCGCTCGGGTCGTATTTATCCTTGATGACCCATCGGCCATCTTGGCTCTCATAGTGGCCCGCTGATTTCCGTGTCAGCTTGGTCATCACTTGCCGGTCCTTTCCTGTCCAAGTCTCACGATGTCGTTCATCGTTCGTCCCCCGTGCTCGTGGTGATGATACCCGGCCCCCGCGGTGGAGGCCGGGCGGGTGGTCAGATTTTCGTGGCGCACTTCTCACAGGTGACATGCTCGGCGGTCAGTCTCGCACGGGGCGATCCTGCCATCTGCCCCTGACAGCATCCGCAGGCGGGACGCGCGCTGAACAGGACCGGCTTTCCCGTTCGCAGGTAGGCAGCACCTACAGTGCCGGGCTGGGGCCGGTATCCATCCTCCAGGCCCACCACGTACTCGCAGAATAGTTTGTGGATCTTCTGTCCCGCGTATCGGCCCCGGTTGCGACGGGCGGCGTGGCCATACTCGACATGCGTTTCCAGCACCAGTCCGCCCCAGGTCTTCGTGAAGATCGCGGTCGTCATCGTCTCGTCTCCCCCTCGTGGCCTCGTTTCTCGTCCTCACTGTCATCATAGTACGGCGTTGTAACCACAGAGTCAACCCCCTGCCGACAAAATATCCTGAGATTTCCCCCGCACCCTCCCCCGACGCATCGGGGCCATCGATGCGCAGGGTGGGCGGGAGATTACTTAGACACCTAAACTGTGAAGACTAATTCACCCGGTAGAACCTTCACACCCATGCCGGCGCGGTGTAGTATGACGCTCAATCTTACATCAGTCTAACACCTCAGCCGGTCGTGCATTAGACAGCATAGACAAGATAGGCACCTTTGCGACGCCAGGCAAAGGCACCAGGGAGGATATCGTGCAGTCATTCCGATTCACACACGTCGTCCGTGGCGAGATCGTGGAGAGTGACCTGATCGTCTGCCGCACCGAGGCGGAATGGACCTCACTTCCCGAGGCCCTTAGTCCTGACTGGTCCGTCATCAGGCACGGAGAGCGCATCCTTGCCCTTTCGCTTGGGGAGCTTCCGGCCACCGAGCCCGCGAGCCTTCCCCGAGTTGCCGACCTCGGGCACGGGGCCTGACGGCGGCGGGTCGCCCGGCTTCGGCTCGTTGATCTCGATCTCACGACCCGCCAGCACGATCTCCAGTTGACGCGCCCGCGACAGCGTCAGGAACCACCGCGCGATGTAGCCGATCATCGGGCCGGGCTTGAGCACGCGCTCGCGTTCCACGTCGTCACCGAGATCCAGCGATATCCTGGTAAGCCCCTTCCTCTTCTCCGGCGGAAGCCAGCACTGTAATGCGCGTTCCGAGACGCGCTTGCCTCGTTTCGGCTTCTCCTCGTTCGCCACGTCCATCCCCCCTTCGATGTCGCGAAATCCGATCATACCTCCCCCTCTATCACATTTTTCCGCTCTTCGCAAGGCATGTTGCCAATTAGACTTACAAGTTGCGTAAACGCTACGCGGCGTGTTTCCGTAACTGAGTCATTGACAAAGCATGCGTATCGCGTATGATGACCTCAGTGGCTAACCAAAAGGAGAACCACATGGCAAACCAATCTGAGCACCTGTCGGTCAGGCAGGCGGCTAAAGAACTGGGGGTGAATCGGGCCTGGTTGGCCGGGCACCTGTCGGCGTTGGGACTGCTAACGCCCATCGGCAAAACCCTCGCGGTCCACCGCAAAGACCTCAGGCGGGTCAAGACGCCGGCAGCGTCATCACGTTAATCAAGATCCAGTTCGCATTACCGAAGACCAAATTCAAGGGGGTAATAGAAATGCTGATGCGTGACATCATCGACGGATTGAAAGACGCCTTGCGCACGATGGGCGCGAGCGGCATCACAGGTTCGGACGCGATGGATGCGTTCGCGACCGCCCATCAGTTGGTTGGCAGGCTGGAGGCCAACCTCATGGAGGAACAGCGACGGGCCGCTCAGGCGAGCGTACGGGCGGCACGGTTGCCACGCCCGGCAGTCGAGACGATGGACCCGGATACGTTCTTCGGCTGTGAGATCGACCCGACGCTGTCCGTGCAACAGGTCCACATGGCCCTCGACATGGCCGCTCGGGTCATGAACGAGAACGGCGACGAGAAGCTCGACGAGATCGAGGCCGGGTTGGATGCGTACCTGATCACCCGCAACGACGTTCGCGGCATGGCGAGCCGATACTAGGGGGCACCATGACGCCGCATCAACTGCACCTGCTGGACCTGATCAGCACGAGCGCAAACATGGCACCGCTACACCCGCCCGAACGCGAGGCCGTGCGGGCAATTATGGCCGAACGGCAATCGTTGCTAACCCTGCTCGAGCGGTTCGACGCCCTCGACACCGACCCACACGTCACGGATGCCGAGTGGAGCGAGTATCGCCGCGATGTTTATGTCGCGCTTGCCGAGGCAGGAGGAGGCTCGCCATGTGGGTCGTGATCGTCTGGCTATTCGCCTCCGATTATCAACCCGCGTGGGCCGTGCGGGCGTTCGGGGCTGGACGGAGGGGACACGCATGAACGCCAGGCAGCAGGGCATCTACGACCACCACACGGTCGAGATGATCGAGGTCGCCTATCGCGAGCTTCGCCGCATGGGCATCACCGGCCCCGAGGCGGATTACATGGTGGTCGCGTTCGTCACGCGGGCCTCGGGCTTCACGGCAGAGCAGGCCATCGAGGCGGCGGGACGGATGCCGAAACAAGGGGGAGACGATGAGCAAGTATCCTGACATCTTCGCGGACCTGATAGCACCGTTCGCGAAGGACGAAGTGAAGACGCGCCCGCAAGGCGGGAGGCAACTCAGCTACGTCACGGCCCGCACGGTCATGAACCGCCTTGACGACGTGCTCGGGCCGGAAAACTGGTGGGACGAGTACCACCCGCAAGAGAATTCCGTGCTGTGCAGGTTGTCGATCAAGCTGCCTGACGGGTCGGTCCTGACCAAGTGTGACGCGGGCGGATATGCGGGTATGACCGATTCCGGCGACGACGACAAGAGCGGCTATTCGGACGCATTCAAGCGTGCGGCGGTCAAGTTCGGCGTCGGCCGCTACCTCTACCGCGATGGGGTTCCGAGCTTCAAGACGAAGCCAGCCGTGCCCTTCCGCGAGTGGGTCAAGGCGACGTGTGAGGAGATCAATTGCAAGTGGGTAGACGACCTTACGCGGCGGTTCGGCTCGATCCCGGCCAAGGCACCGGCCGAGGTTATCAACCCATTCAAGCTAGGCAAGCACCTGCTGAAGTGGGCTAAGGGCGGGAACCTCATACCCCCGGCATCGACGACACTCGACGCGATATGGGCCATCCCCGCCGCCGAGGCAGGGATTGCGGCAGAGGCCCTCGAATACTGCCGCAAGGAATGGCTCGCGGCCAAGGGCAAGGTCAAGCCCCCACGCGAGCCGGGCGACGATGGCGACGACGTTGACGACGTGCTCGACAAGATGGCCGAGGAAGGGGCGGTGACGTGAAAGGTTACACCAGCGCTTTCCCATTGTTCGATGGACCGGGGCATGAGGCCCCGGCATCCATCCCGACCGCGCCCGTGGCCGACGCGCCGCGGCTGTCGCGGCAGTGCGTGGCGATCCTGGCCAGGCTGCGGCAGGGCAAGGCGAGCAACCACGAGCTGGCACGCATCGCCCTGAAATACACCGGCAGGCTATCAGACTTACGCAAGGCCGGTCACGACATTGAGTGTTTCGACCAGGACCACTCAAGCGGTGTGGCGTGGTATCGGCTGGTGGACCCGCGATAATCCGCGAACGCATGTGGACGCGACTTGCATTGTACGGGGGATGTGTTCTAATGGGCCTCAACACGATGGGATTTAAAAGAGCGGGCAAGGCTCATACAATCCCATCAGAGTCACCTCTTGAGGTGATCTATGGCCCTCGGTCCTGCTTGCCCCAGGATCGGGGGTCTTTCTATTGGCGGTGAGCCGTGAGATGGTTTCGTGTCTACGATGAGGTGCTCGACGACCCGAAGATCCAGCGCCTCCACATCTCCCTGAGGTGGAGGTGGCTTGAATTGCTCTGCATCGCGAGCCGCCAGGCCGAACGCGGGACGCTGCCCGACATCGCGTCGATAGCCTTCCATTTCCGGGTGAGTGACGGCGAGGCCCTGAAGGCGATCCGGTCCCTGATCGACGCCGGGCTCATCGACGAAATCGGCCCAAGTCGTTGGCGCATGCACGCCTGGGACGATCGGCAGTTCAAGAGCGATGACGCGACCGGCCGTTGGCAGAAGCATAGCGCCAGCAAGAAAGCAAACGTTGGCAACAGGGGCGGCGCAAACGTTGGCGCAAACGTTGGCGCAAACGGGGCTCAAACGTCCCCCGCGCGTACAGAAGCAGAAGCAGAAACAGATACAGAAGCAGATACAGAAGCAGAAGCCCCCCCTCCCCCCGCCGCGGCGATCCATTCAACCGACTCCCCATTGGCCAAGAAAGTCAGGGCCGATGCCGTGCGGCGATGGCAGGAGATCGACATCGAGGCCGAGACGCAGGCCAACGAGATCATCCGGTGCTGGGGTGCGGAGATAGCCGGCAAGGCGCTGGATAAGGCATTCCGCTCCCTCGGCTCCAAGCAACGACCCTGGAATTTCGCCACCAAGATTTGCCGGGAGGGGTTGTCGCCCGAAAGCGCCGGCAAGCAATCGCCCGAGGCGGTCCCCGTGTTCGTCAAGGCATCCCCCGGCTGGAACCAACCACGAAAGCAGGCACCATGAACCATGACGGAGCGAACTCCCTGCCCATGCGGGAAGTCCCGGCGAACCTCGAGGCGGAACTAGGCTTGATCGGCTCGTGCGTCCTGAACCCCGCGGCGATCGACGACGCGGTCATGTTCGTCACCGAGGGGGATTTCTGGCGGGACGCACACGGTGCCCTCTGGAAAGCCCTGGTTGCCCTCAGGGACGCTGGCCGGCAGGTCAACTACATCACCCTGGCCGACCACCTGGGCGCTCGCCTGGAGGCGATTGGGGGGCTTGAGCTGCTCCACAGCATCGACCTCGCCACGCCGCACGGCGCGAACGGCCGTTACTTCGCCCAGATCGTCAAGGCCAAGGCCACCGTGCGGCGGTTGATCGAGGCCAGCAATGAGACGCTCCGGGACTGTTACGCCAACGAGCACACATCCGAGGACATCGTCGCCCGCGCCGAGTCGAGGGTGTTCGCCATCGCGGAACGGCAAGCCACGGGCGACACCATCGGGGCCACCGAACTGATCGGCACCACCATGACGGAGATCCTGGGCCGCGAGCAGGGCGCGATACGCGGGCTCATGACGGGTTTCGATGATCTCGACTACCTCACGGACGGATTCAAGCCTCAGGACTTTGTGGTCGTGGCGGCGCGTCCGAGTATGGGCAAGACGGCCTTTGCCGTCGCGGTCGCGATCCACGCGGCGACGAGTGGAAGGCCGGTCCTGTTCTCGTCGCTGGAGATGTCCAAAGAATCGCTGGGCGAGCGCATGCTGAGCGCCGCGAGCGGCGTCATGGCCGACAAGCTGAAACGATCGTGGACGCTCTCGGACGGCGACCGGCACAAGTTGGCCGAGGCGTGCGATTGGCTCGGCTCGGCATCGCTCAAGATCGACGACCGGCCCATCAGGACGGTTTCGCAGATCGCGGCGAACGCACGACGGATCAAGAGCCGGGACGGGCTCGGACTGGTCGTGATCGACTACATGAGTTTGATCGACGGGCAGCGGCAGAAGGGCGAGAACCGGCAGGAGGAGGTTGCCAGGATCTCGAGGCGGCTCAAGGCTATGGCCCGGGAACTCAACTGCCCGGTGCTTTGCCTCCACCAGCTCAATCGCCAGAGCGAGAATCGGGACGGACATAGGCCACGACTCGCGGACCTGAGGGAGTCGGGCCAGATCGAGCAGGATGCCGATCAGGTGCTACTCCTGCACCGGCCCGAATATTACGACCCAAACGACCAGCCGGGCATTGCCGAGGTCATCGTGGCCAAGAACCGCAACGGCCCGACCGGCGCGGCCCGGCTGGCGTTCCACCGGAACTGTACTCGATTTGAATCACTGACGACGGATGCAACCAATGGATCGTATTAGCCGACCCCCAACCCCAAAAGGACACCATGAGCGACACCAACAAACTCCACAAGCTCCGAGCCCTCGTGACCGATGCCGGCTCGGCCGTGATCCACGAGGCGATGCATCTGTACCACGCGATGAACAACCCGGCCGGTGCGCACACGGCCGAGCTGGATGGCACCGCCCTCGCCGCGATCTGCTGCGAGTGGCGGGACCGGGCGCGGGCGCGAATCGAGGCGTCGATGGCGAAGGGAGGCCCGGCGTGAACGAGGTCCGCGTATTCAGCAACGGCACCGAGTACATGGCCTGGAACAACGCCAACTGCTGCGAGTGTGCCCGTTACCACGTCGTTGACGGCGAGGTCGTCGAGCCCGTCTGCCCGCTCGAGGAGGCGCTGTCACTCGCCAGCATCGACGACGGCACGGTGAGTCATGAGATGGCAGGCCGGATGGGCCTGCCGTCGCGGACGATGGGCGGCCGGACCTGTAAGGAATTCGTGCAGGAGGTGACGCGATGAGGACCGATCCCGTTGACGACGCCGCGATCCTGAGGTGTGCAAATCAGCTCGTGGAACGCGGCATCTACCCGACCGCGCTGGCCGTCCGGAAGGCGATGGGCTATCGGTGGTGCGAGTCGGTCATCGCCGGCGCGCTGGCCCGGCTGCGGTCGTGCGGCCGGTTCGCCTGCACGCTGCACAGGCCACGCGGCGATTCCGGGCGCAGGCCCGAGCCGACGTACAACCACCGCGAAATTGACACGCTGGTCCGTGACGTGCGGTACCAGGGCCGGGAGGGCACGCGGGACGCGCCGCCTCCACCGTCGTCGCGGAAACCGGGCTGGGCCACGCTGGAATCCTACTGGGTGCCCGGTCGGAGGGATTGGTATCGAAAGGAGGTGCCATGATGCCGCGACCGTCGAAGGCATGGCGGCTGACCGACGACCAGTCCGCGATCGTGGGCCGGAATAGGCTTCTCGCGACGCACTATGCCGGGAAGAATCACGTCAGGCACCGGCTCGATTACGACGACGCCGTGAGCGTGTGCTACCTCGCCCTGTGTCGTGCGGTGTGCAGTCACGACCCCGACAGGTCGGCGTTGAGCACGTACTCATGGGCGATCATGGAGAAGGCGATGAGGCGTGAGTCGCACAAGCGGTCCATGATCGCGACCCCTCGCCACTATCGGCCCGATGTTCACGCCCGCATCCGGCCCGATTTCACTCGGCAGGCCGAGTTTATCAGGAGCATGCACCGCGCCGACCACGAGGCATTGCGCACGCTCGCCGTCGCCGCCGATGAAGGTCCGTCGCTTCCCGATTGCGTGCTCAAGGCGCTGGCTTCGGTCGACCCCGCCAGGCGGGAGTTGATCGAGCGGTGCGTGATGCGGGGCGAGACGGAGGCGATCCTCGCGGCCGAGCGTGGAGTCTGCAAGCAGGCGATTGGTCAGGCGAAGAACCGCGTACTGGCGGTGTTGCGGCGCGACCTGAGGGGGAAATCATGAACACGATTCACCTGATCCGCGGCAACGGCCAGGTCGTGTATTACGACGCCCGGATATTCGAGGATTCCACGCCCTATCTGGGCTCGTGGTGGTGGTGGCTCTACTGCAATCGGGGAGGGAGGGACGAGACATGAGGCAGGCCAAGCCACCGCGAGAAAAAGAAAATAAAATCCAGAAGTCTACCATCGTGCGACTCAGGCGGCTCGGCATCGTCCTGCATCGCAGGAATGCGGGGGCATTCGCGATGGACGACGGAATCCACAAGCGGCGTTGGATACGCTCGGGGAGCAAGGGGATGGCCGACCTGTACGGGTGGGTTATCAAGACCGGGCAGCACGTCGAGATTGAGATCAAGGCCAAGGGCAACAGGCCGACCGAGTATCAACTGGCCTGGCTCAAGGAGTGCCACCGGCTTGGATCGCTGGCGTGGTGGGGAGACGACGTGAACGTGATCGAGCGGGTCGCTGAGGCCGTGCTGGACGGGTGCAAGGTCGTGTGGCTTGGGGACGGTTCCGACTACGATGTGATCGCGGAAGCGTGAAAGGGGTGGACGATGAGGGAGACATTGGAACACCGGGCCATGAGGATAGCTCTCGACCTTGACGGGCGAGACCTTGAGGCGGCAGAAACGCTTCGGGCGTTGGCGAACCGCAAGCCGGCCCCGCCCGACACCATCACGGTCGACGGGCACGAATATGTCAGGCTGGTGTTGTGCCCGCGAGACGAGACGGGGGAGAAATGAGCACGATATACTTCGCGTGCACCGTGATGGGAGGCATCGAATTCCCGTGGGAGGTCGGCATGTCAGTGTCGTCCGCGATCGATCGTTGCGTCGAGCAACATGACCGGATCGTGGCGGAAATGCCGTGGATGCTGGAGTTGCGGCATCCGTACCCGTTGGGCAAGAGTCGCAACGCGAAATGGTCCTGGCTGCGCCGGCACCGCGACATGAAGATCGTACAGGCGAAATTCATCAACGAGACACCGAGACACGGGCTGGCCGCGCAGCCCGCCGCCTCGCCACCGGCAACATCGCCGGGGCAGGTTTCACCAGCGGTCCCAGGAGCCTCGATACCGGATAGATCCTGATCCTGGCGCAAGGCTAGAACGACCCGGCCGGGTATGCGCCCGGCCGGGCTTATCCCCTGCCCCGGCGTGATGGCCGGGACGGGGCAGTACAATCGGGATGATCGGCTAGGCCGCATCCTGCAGGGCGGGGGCCGTGGTGGAATTCTCAACGTCGGAGGACTTGTCTTGCCGATCGTTATCCTTGACGCGAGGCTCAAGCTTCGCCGGCATGGAAAACTCACGCAGCCCCTCGCAGAGCCGCGTGAGCACCTCGCCGGGCGTCAGCTCGGTCATGGCGCAGTGGACGCGGAGCCGTCGCGCCGCCT
>Ga0207686_10001918_pt1 | contig 11497 bp, 17 predicted proteins | sample KBSM24metaG_FD_184396 | JGI IMG/M metagenome (GOLD analysis project Ga0207686, IMG submission 184396) | Miscanthus rhizosphere microbial communities from Kellogg Biological Station, Michigan, USA - KBS M2-4 metaG (SPAdes) (version 2) | ecosystem: Host-associated > Plants > Roots > Rhizosphere >...
ACTCAAACCCCACCCCGAGCGCCGGGAGCGTGACGCCGTGAAGCTTCGACGGCTCTGGCTGGCGTTTTGTAACGGCGGCGATATTTGCGTCGAGGCGACGCTTGAGGGCGAGCGGGTGATTGTGCCCCAGGAGCTTTGGCGCACCGTCGGGAGGTACACGCCGGATACCGAGACTTTGCAGGGTCTCCCGGCCGGGGCGGTCTACACCAACCCGCGGCTCGTCGCCGCCGGCATACCGGATGCCCCGAAACCCTCCCGGCCGCGGCCGGCCGCCGAGGCGCCCCTCGGAACGGAGGACCCGGATACCGCCTACCAGGCGCGCCTAAACGCCTTTCGCACTGAGCACAGGCGCTACCCCAACCGCAAAGAAGACCGCGCCTGGGGGCAAAACCGAAAGCCTAAAACTACGTACAAACAACTTGATGAACTCCGCGAGAGGCACCTCTCGCAAGAGCTGCGCGAAGGCGGCAGGGGGGCCAACCGGATTAAATGAACCTGTCGAATAAACCTGTTCAAAAATAAACCTGTCTACAAGTTTCGCATGTTTGACGGGTAGTTTCGTTCGCTACTAGCCTACACGAACGATGTGCAGCTAGATGCGAGCGAAAACAAAATGCCCGATATTGGCGATGATGTGTTGCGCGGGATTGTCGCCATCGCCGCGTTCCGTAACGAGAAGCCGCGGCGAACACTTTATTTGGCCGAGAAGCGGCTGATCCCGGTTGGCAAGGAAGGCAATACATACGTTGCCTCCAAGCGCCGCCTCCTTGAACACCACCAACAAGTAACAAGCGGCGAGCCCGACGAGGCCGCCTGACCATTCGCCGGCCGCAAGCCGGTGGATCGCCCGGGCGGGTGGCTGCCTGCCCGGACGCCCCTCAACCGCCAAACCATAAGGAGATCCCATGGCGGTTTTACATCACGCTCATCCGAACGGCAATGGTAGCGGAAACGGGCACGTGCCCTTGCCGCTATCGAAGCGCGCATTCACGCGGTCGCTGCCCCCGCGCATGCAGCAGTTGGAGCTCGAGATCGATGCTCACGATCGGCGGGCAGGTGACTTTGTTCGTCGCCTGACTGCACTCGAGGCTCGTTCGGCAGAGCAGGACCTCGCCGCGCGCGTCGAGCTCGTCCACGAGGTTGTTGACTTGCTGTGTCTCGCGCTCGGTAAGCGTCGTTCACGGCGCCAACCGGCAGCAGCACGTTCTGCATAACAAGCAAAGGCGCCGCCCCAAGCCAGGGGCGGCGCTTTTGCGTCTGAACGTTGGGCTGCGCTCCAAGGGGACCAAACCGCGGAGCGAAGCCTCCCGCAACCAGTTTCGGGGGAAATACAGTTGCCCGCCGTAAATGCTGCTCAACCCTCCGTAACGCAAGACCGGCCGAGCCTCGACCTCACCAGGTTCGCCCGCGTCGTCGGGTTGCTCGGCAGCGCCCACGAGGGCGAAAGATCAAACGCGGTAACGGCCGGCGGCCGCATGCTGCAGGCCGCGGGCATGCGCTGGGAAGACTTCATCGAAGCCCACCACCGCGCCGAGATCGCGACGGCGGCAGCCGCCGATCTACTCCTCGAAAACACCGCGCTGAAGGCCGAGCTCGAACAGTTGCGCCGCACCGGCACTGCCGTCGCCGTCTGGAACGATGTTGGCGCACAGGTCTCCGACAACCGTGTGGCCGCGGAGTGGGCGCTCGATCTCCACCGCCGCGGCGCCGTGTGGCTCTCCGATTTCGAGGTGCCGTTCCTCACGCGCTGTACGAACTGGACCGGTCGGCTCACGCCGAAAATGCAGCCGATCTTTCAGCGGATCATGGACCGCATCGTCGAACGCACCGGACTGACACCGCCATGACCGGGTTCACCGATTTCGCATATTGCGGGAGGGTCAAATGAGGTTCTGGACGACTTATTTCACCGACGTTCTTGCCCTGTGCTTTGAGGGCGAGGACACCACCCTCGACGACCTCCGCGACCTGATCCGCGGCACGACCGCGGTGGCCAAGGACGCCCAGCCGCTGCTGAAGCTCGCCCGCTACGGCAGCACCCGCAGCGCCGCCGGGTCGCTGCGTTGGGACCAGAACGTCCTGGCGTGCTCGGGTTGCGAGCTTGATTACGACCGCGAGGAGATGCCGTTCGCCGAAGCTGTCGCCCGGCTCGACGGCGCCGGGCTCACATACCTCGCCTATACCACCGCGAGGCACTCGCCCTCGACCCCGCGCTGGCGGGTCCTGCTGCCCTTCGCGAAAGAGCTCCCGCCCACCGCTCGCGGTCGCATGGTGAGCAGGGCGAACGGTGTTCTCGGTGGCGTTCTCAGCGCCGAGAGCTGGGCGATCTCCACGGCTTTCTATTTCGGCAACATCACCGGTGGCGAAGATGTCGAGATCGTTGTCGGTGACGGTGACGAAAATATCGACGAGGCCGAGGAGCTCGATCAGACGGCACTACCGTTCCGGGCGCCGGCCGGCCAGGGTGGCAAGCACGATCTCGACCAGTTCGACGAACACGAACTCCTGGAACTGATCCAGACCGGCCAGGTCTATTACGGCGCCGCCAAGCGTCTCATCGAGCTGTGGGCGGGGCAGAAGGTCCCGGAGGCCGACGCGCGGCAAAATCTGGAGAGCGCCTTCGACGCGGTGCCGGTGGCCAGCCGCGACACGAAATGGAGCAAGCGCCGCAGCAACATCGCGCGCTGGGTTAAGCAAGGCTACGCGCGGGTCGCAAAGCGGCAGGGCAAGTTCTTCCAGGCGCTGGTCGACCACCTCGAGAATGCACCGGGGTGGAAGGGCGCCGTGCGCTTTAACCGCTTCGCTGGGGTCGTCGAGGTCTGCGACCCGTTCCCGCCGCAGCCCGTTCAGACGGTTGGCGCATACCGCCCTCTGAACGACCCGCGGGATACGCTCGAAGCACTGATCTGCGTGCAGGGGAACGGCTTCCCCACCGCCGGGAAGGGCACCGTGTTCGACGCCCTGCTCCTGGCCGCAACGCGCCACGCCTGCCACCCGGTGCGCGACTGGCTCACCAGCCTCGCGTGGGATGGCGAGGAGCGCCTCAACCGGCTGTTCATCGACTACATCCCCGGCACCGTGCCGGAGCACGTGAAGGATCCCGAGCGGCACGACCGGGTGGTTGCCTATCTCGAAAACGTCGGTACCTGTTTCCTGATCGGTGCCGTCGCCCGGATATTCCAGCCCGGCTGCAAGCTCGACACCTTGCCGCTGCTGGTGTCGCCGCAGAACTACAACAAGAGCAAAGCGCTCGCCGCTTTCGTCCCCGACCCGGTCTGGTTCACCGACGACGTTCCGGTGAATGTCGCCGACAAGGACGCCAAGCAGGCGCTCGACGGCAAGTGGATCATCGAACTCGCCGAGTTCCCGCAGATCCGGCGCGACGTCGACCACGTCAAGGCGTTCTTCTCGCGGCCGACCGATCGGTATCGCCCGCCCTACGCCCGCACCGTGGGCGATTGGCCGCGCCAGTGTGTGTTCATCGCCTCCGTCAACGAGCTCGAGCTCCCCGACGTGACCGGCAACCGCCGGTTCTGGCCGGTCCTGCTCGCCGCTCCGGTCAAGGACGAGGATATCGCGCGCGACCGCGGGCAATTATGGGCCGAGGCGGTCCATTGGTATCACGCCGGCAGCAAGTGGTGGTTGTCGCCCCGGATCGAGGCGATCGCGGCCGAGGTGCAGGACGATTTCGTCGAACCCGACGTGCGGGATGAGCCGATCGCTGATTGGATCGAGCGGACGTTCGCGGTGCCGGAACAGATCCGGTTCACTGTGCGGCAGATCCTCGAGCACGCCCTCGGCTTCGCCATCAACGCCAAGGACGAGCTACACCCGGTCATCGCCACCGCCACCGATGAAAAACGGGTTATTCGCCGGCTGCGACGGCTGGGCTATCGGCCCGACCCGCACCGCTTCCGGGCGGATGGCAAAACGCGGTTTTGGATCCCGGTCAGAGCATGACCGCGCCACCATTTCTTCATTCTAGAGAGGTTTCAAACCTGCGTTTTGCACTGGGCACACTGGGTACAACCGACACCGTACCCAGTGACCCCACTTCAAAACACGATATCGAAACATCCTCAAAATGAAGTTTTGGTGGCTGAGCTCCCTGTGAAGAGGAGAAGCAGTGATGACGACACTACCGAGCGCCGGCCGCCGCGCCACCGAGATCGCAGAGTTTCTTGACCAGCTAAGGGCCGCACAGCCGGCCACGGTCGGGTTCAGTGGTCGAGGCAGGCTGATTTTCGCGCTCGACGCCACCGCCAGCCGTGAACCGACCTGGGATCACGCCTGCCGCATACAGGGCGAGATGTTCGAGGCGACCGCTGCGCTCGGTGGGCTCGATCTGCAGCTCGTCTATTACCGCGGCTTCGACGAATGCAAAGCGAGCCGCTGGCTCGGTAGTGCGGCCGATCTTCACCGGGTCATGCGCTCGGTTAGCTGCGCTGGCGGCGAGACCCAGATCGAGCGGGTATTCGAGCACGCGATCCGCGAGACCGGCAAAGCTCAGGTCAACGCGCTGGCCTTTATCGGTGACGCGATGGAGGAGAAACTCGACCGCTTGTGCCGCCTGGCCGGCAGGCTCGGCGCGGTTGGCGTGCCGATCTTTGTATTTCACGAGGGTTTCGACCCCGACGCAGAAGACGCCTTCCAGCAGATCGCCAGCCTGTCGCGCGGCGCTTATCTCGCCTTCGACCTCACCAGCATCGCCCGCCTGAAGGAGCTGCTCGGCGCCGTCGCCGTCTATGCGACCGGCGGCCACGCAGCGCTTGCTGCTCATAGCGCGAAGCTCGGCGGAGAGGTTCTGCGCCTTACCGCACAGCTAAGGAGAAGCCAATGAGGACGACCCCTTCTAATCCCAACCCCTTTGTCGAAGAGGCCTTTGACATCATCAGCGGGATCCTCGAGGTGAACGGAACCCCAACCCTTGCGGAAGTCATGGTTCGGCTGGCGGAGGCTGAGCCGCTGCTCTCCCCGTACAATGTCGAGTGCGTCGCACGGACGGCGCTCTTCCTGCCGCGGAAAGAACCCGGGCAATCGCCCGACCCCCTCGCATTACCCGCCCAGGCGCCCTCGGCTGAGGAAGGGCGGTGAGGTTCTGCGCCTCGCTGCGCAGTTACAACGCTAAACGCTTTAACAAAAGGAGGAGGGACTAATGAGCGAAATCACGAGCCAGATCAGGGAAGGCGACAAGGCCACCATTATTCAACATTGCGCCGTGTTCGGGCGCATGAAGAGGGATGTGCGCAAGTTCAGAGTAGAAGAGCCGAGCAAGCACGCCCAATACCCGGTTTCTATTGCGGTCCGGTTCGTAGAACCGCGGAAACGCACTGGTTCCAGCTATCGCATAGTTCCCGACAACATCCGGTATCTGACGATCGAGGCGAAGGGCCAGGTCGTCTACGACAGCCGGCCCGATGTGCCATGCGACATGGAGGTTTGGGAGGCCAGCTATCAGAAGCACCGCGCGCAGTGGCTCAAGCAGAAGGCTGAAAACGATAGGTTCGATGCCAGCCACCCCGGCGTAAGGACCACCATGATGGGTAACTTTGAGGAGTGAAATGTCATGCGTGAGGGTCTATGGGTGGGATTAATACACAACGGAACGGTAGCGTTGCGTATTACATGGAGAACCGGGTGATGCCAGCCCGCAACCGATCAGGCCCGGCAACCCCGTTCATCTGGTCGAAGGAGTGGCGCGCCTTACGGCTGGTTGCGCTGAAGCGCGACGGCTACCGATGCACCAAGTGCGGTGCCGACATCAGCGGCAAGGGCATGGCAAGGATTGACCACGTGCATCCTCGACGCACGCATCCCCATCTGGCTCTCGCGTTGGCCAATGTCAGAAGCTTGTGTGCCGCTTGCGACAATCGAGGCCATGCCGAGAAAGGCTTGCCCATTCACATGCGAACGGGCGAGCGCACCGAGCGCGTCGTCGGCGTCGATCGCTCAGGCTTGCCGCTTGATCCGAAGCATCACTGGAACAAGTAGGCACGTTAAGGTTGTGTTGATATTCCAAACACCCGGGGGAGGGGTGAAACCTATGGTTGTATACGCTCCATGCGGCCGACTGGTCGTAGCTTGTTGAAAGTGAGGAACCATGCGGTCCAAGGGCCTAAAACCGCCGAAACTTAGCCTGGTCAACCCGGCGGCAACCGCGGCCAACCCGCATGAACCCCCGGTGGTCCCGCCGGCACGCCCGCTTGGCCCGGCCGGACTGCAGTTGTGGACGGCCGTCCAGCGCGCCTACGACGTTTCGGACGAGGGCGGCCGGGCAATCCTGTCGCAGGCGTGCGCGGCGCTGGATCGGGCGGAGGAACTGGCCGGAGCGATCGCCCGCGACGGCGCGATTGTGCAGACGCGCAACGGTCCGAGAGAGCATCCGGGGCTGCGGGCCGAGCTGTCGAACCGCGCCTTTGTAGTCCGATCGCTGTCGCGGCTCGGGCTCGATGTCGAGCCCGTGCGGGCGATGGGCCGCCCGCCGGGCGTGTTCTGACGTGCCAACCAAGCGTGTCCCGCTGAACCGGCCGATGATGGCGCGCATCGGTCCCGAGGCCGTCCGTCTGTGGCGGTTGGTCAACGAGATCTACGACGTCGGGGCAGACGAGGCATGGGAACCCGCCGGCCGCCGCGCTGAGCTGCGCGACGCTGAACGGGAGTTGCATGCCGCATTGGGTCTGTCCCCTTGGCATTACGCAGTGACCTGGGTCTCCTCGGATGGGCCGCCGGCGCGGTGGGAGGACCCGAACCGGCACGCGCTGGCGCAACAGCTGCGCCGCGCGCTTGAAGCCGCTTCCATGCCGGCCCCCGGTCCCGATGGCGGCGCTGAGTGACGCCGAGCGTCAGCGTCGCCGGCGAGCCCGTGCCCGGCGCGGCGAGGTTATCGCGCCCGTCCCGGTGTGCGGGCCGATACTCGATACCCTCGTCACCTTGCACTGGCTGAGCGACGCCGACGCCGAGGACCGCGCCGCGGTAGGTCGTGCGATCCACGCAATGCTCGCGGACCTGGCGAAGCATAAATAATCCGTCACCCGTGACGCCTGGGCCTGCCTGGCCGCGCGATACTGCGTGACATGCAATCACTCAAGCCCGTTCCGGTCAGGCCGGTCTACCCAACCCCGCCCGCCGGGCAGCACATCCAGCGCGCCGCCTGGGCTGCGGTCACCGCATCGCTCGGCGGCGTCGGCGGCCGGGACCCTGTTGCCACGGCGCGCCATCTCTACCCCGGCGACGAAATATCGCCGCTGGTCTTGCAGCGCGCCGCGGTGGGCGGTGCCTTGACGTCGGTCGCCGGCTGGGCCTCGGAACTTGCCGCGACCGCGACGGCCGATTTCATCGGCAGCCTGCAGCCGCAATCCGCCATGGCCCAGGTTATCGCGCGCGGCGTCGTGGTGCCGACCGGCGATTTTGCCTCGGTGACGGTGCCATCCCGCACTTCCGTCTCGGCATGCGGCTGGGTCGGCGAGGCGCAGCCAATACCGGCGGCGCAGTTCCCGCTCGGGCCGCTGACCCTGACGCCGCGGAAAGCCGGGGTTTTAATAACCAGCACCCGCGAGTTGCTCCAGGTCACCGGCGGGCAACAGGTCTTCACCCAGCTATTGCGGGAGGTCTTCGGGGCGACCGTCGACCGCCTGTATCTCGGCAGCGCGGCTGCCAGCTCGGCCGGGCTTGCCGGTCTCCTGAACGGCGTTGCGTCGACCCCTACGGAGGCTTCTGCGGTCGGCAATCTGCAGGCGTTGGCCGAGGCGGTAGGCGGCACCACCGGCAGCGGTGAAGTGATTTACATCGCCAGCCCGGGCCTGGCGGCATCGCTCAACGTCCGGACCGACCATCGCGCGACGATACTCGCGTCTACCGCGGTGCCGGCCAACCAGCTGGTGGCGATCGACCCGCAGGCGGTGATCCACGGCATCAACCCGGTGGCCGACATCACCAGCTCCGAAGAGGCCGTGCTTCATCTTGAGGACACGGCGCCATTGAATATCGCAACCGGCGGTGTCATGGCGACGCCGACGCAGAGCATGTTCCAGACCAGCCAGGTAGCCTTCCGTCTGCTCACCGATCTCAGCTGGGTCAAGCGCTCCGCCACCGCCGTCGCGTGGATGCAGCCGACCGTGTGGGAGGCTTGACCCATGCGAGCCAGCGATATGCCCGAGGCCGAGTGGCTCGCTTATCAACAGCGGCTGGCCGAGACGCTCGAGCGGGTTGACGCCATCAACGCGGACCTCGCCGAGCGTGCCGAGCAGCGCCGGGCAGATGGAACCGACATTGAGGCGCGCTACGCCGAGCGCCAGCGGCAGGAAAGCGACCGGGCGGCACCACAACAGCCAGAACCCGTTCAACGCGCTCCACGGGCTCCGGTGCGCGATTGGGCGGCCGAGCAGAAATGGATCGAGGGCATCATCGACCGCAAGCTCCACGCCTTTGCCGGGATCATCGGCCAGGCCGAGGGCGAGGCTACGAAGGAAGATCGCGCCGCGATACGCGCCGAGATCGAGGCCCGGATCGCAAAATCGGATGCCGCGACGGTCGAGCTGATCCTCGGGCTGGAGCGCAAAGTCGCGGAGCTCGAGCAGCGCGCCATGATGAAGCCGCCGCCAAAGCCGAAACTGGTGGACGACAATGCCGCCTGACCCGCGAGACGACGCCTTCGCCACCCGCCTGGCCTCGCTCAATGTCGGCTTGATGCTGGCGATCGAGCGGGGCTCGATGGAGGGGATCACCGCGCATCTGAACCAACTGTTCGCCCTGATGATCGAGCACAACAAGACGCTGCGCGAGCGGCCGGGCGACGAGCCGTTGCGTAGGGCAATCGAGCGGATCGGAGCGTAATCATGGCAGCATCGACCAGCCGGGAGCCGCGGGCGGAGGAGAAGGCCGTCCCGTCGCTCTACGAGCAGCAACTGGCGCAGACCCCGCCGCCACCGACCCCGACACAGGCCGAGCTCGACGCGATGGCGCTCGGCACCTACGTCCCGGCCGGCACGACAGCGGCGGCGGCGAGGCGCTCAGGCGAGGCCCAGGACGCTGATAAGCGTTAGCAGGAACAGGCCCTCTGGCGGCCTTCTGTGAGCCCCATGCCCGGCTTTAGGGCCCGTGCCGGCCGCATGCGCTCTGCGGAGACATGTCATCACCACCGCAGGCCGGGACCGATCGGCCCCCGTTTGGGAATGGCAGAGCCCGATCCGCCAGCCGGGGCAGCATAGGCGGAATTGCAAGCCCGCGTTAGTAGGGCAGCCTTCTTAGCCTGTGTTAGCGTGCCCGCCCTCACCGGGCGGGGCACCCATCATGGCGACAGGCCTGCGGCAGCCGAGCAAGCGCGAACGCGAATTGGTCGGCGAATATGCCGTGCAACACGGCATGGTGCGCGGGCTCGACGTGCCGATCGCCGACGATACCGGCGGCATCGGAATGCCGCTGGTGCGCGTGCCGCTGATCGCCCGGCTTGAACATAAGGGCACGATTACCCGGCGCGAGGCGGAAGCCGGCGCGATGTTTCATCAGCTGTTCCAACGCGCCTCGCTTGACGATCTGAAATCCCCCGACCTCTCGCGGGCGCCGGCGACGGCCGGATACCGCGAAGCCGAGATTTCGGCCTCGGGTGAGCGCTGTCGGCGAGCGGTCTCTGCGGCGATGACCGCGCTCGGTGGCGCCGGCAGTCCGGCGGCCAGTGCGATTTGGAACGTTGTAGGTCTCGAACAATCCGTCCGGCGCTGGGCGATCGCCACCCGGCGCCCGGAGGCGTTGGCTTGCGGCATCCTGATCGGCGCGCTCGGCGTGCTGGCGGCGCACTTCGCCGGCGGGCGACGAGCTGTCAACCGATGAGCCGGGCCTGTAATTGCCGCATTGCCGCCTGATCGTCTTCCGGCGCCGGGAACAGATGGCCGTAGGTGTCGAAGGTCATCTGGATCGCGGAATGCCCCATCAGCACCTGTACCCGCTTTGGCGAGAAACCCTGCTCGATGAACAGGCTCGCCGCGGCATGGCGAAGGCTATGCATCCCGTATTTAGGCCTATCGGCGTGCTCCGTCATGCCAGCGGCTTTCTGGAGTGGTCCAAGGACGCGGGTATGTATCGTGGACAGGCTCGTCGGGTTTCCCTTTTGGTTGGGGAAGACGAGGTCGCCGTTGCTCTTCGGGCAGGCGAGCCGCCATTCACGTAGCGCGTTGACGACAATTGGCGCCAACGGCACGCCGCGCTTTCCTGCGCTCGACTTAGGTGCACCAATCGTCCCCCACTGATCTGCGCGCTGGCGGACGGTCAATTCCGCCCGGTCGAGGTCGACGTCATTCCACCGTAAGCCGCGCAACTCGCTCGCTCGCAGACCAGTGAACACCGCCGCCACGATGAGCGGCCGCCACCGGCCTTGTGCATGCGCGAGGATGGCGCGGATTTCGTCCTTGGTCGGGATGTCGACGCCAACCTGCAGCCGCGTGTCATGCCGGTTCTCCAGCCGGCTTTGCCGCCTCGCGCCGGAGGTCTGCTCCCGCACGACGTTCCGCGCGATCCTCCCTGCGGCCATCGCGTTGCCGAGGATGGAGCCCAGGCTTGTCATGATCTTCCGCACCATGACCCGCGAGCGACCCGTTTTGATCAGGTTATTGCGAAACGTCTGGACCAGCGCAGGCGACAAGTCGGAGAGCTTGATGGAGCCGATCAGCGGGGTGATGTGATACTTGAGGTGCCCCCGATACTGCAGCAGCGTCGCACGTTCGAGGCCGTCGTTTTCTCCTTGCATGACCCAGAGATCGCCCGCGTCGGTAACGGTAATGCTTTGGCTGGCCGGGGTATGCACCCCCTGGCGGATCTCGTGGCGGGCCCCAACAAGGAACTCGTCGGCTTCTTTCCTTGTGCGAAAGGTCCGCAACCGGCGCTTGCCGTTCTGGTCCGTATAGTCGGCGACCCATGCGGTCTTTTGCCCACCGGGCGTGTCCCAGGTACGTTTGCGCACTGATGCCATCTGTCGGCTGGTCCCGTGGGTTACTGCTGCCGTAACATATGGGTGCGTTGCGACACGGACGCAACATGACGCCATGAAACCCGCAGGAAAGCTAGCTATAATGAAGATACACAATCTTCCGCGCAAATAGAAGGGTATCTAGTTTTATCAATATCTTAGATACCTCATGATGGCTTACGTGTCGCAAAGAGCCTGCAACAAAACCCAAGCATTTCCAACGGTTCGCAAACAGCACCAGCGACCCCGTGCGACATGGCCGCGACATGGGTATGATGATTTGCACCAGCGCCGGAGGGGCAAATCAGCGAGTTCGACCACCTGCTCGGGCAATCGCTAACCGCAGTACTGGACGAGGTCGGCGGTTTTTCCGGCCCATGGAACTTCGCCGTATTCGGGAGGCAGGTGGCCACACTCAAACCCCACCCCGAGCGCCGGGAGCGTGACGCCGTGAAGCTTCGACGGCTCTGGCTGGCGTTTTGTAACGGCGGCGATATTTGCGTCGAGGCGACGCTTGAGGGCGAGCGGGTGATTGTGCCC
>Ga0207686_10001926_pt1 | contig 11463 bp, 7 predicted proteins | sample KBSM24metaG_FD_184396 | JGI IMG/M metagenome (GOLD analysis project Ga0207686, IMG submission 184396) | Miscanthus rhizosphere microbial communities from Kellogg Biological Station, Michigan, USA - KBS M2-4 metaG (SPAdes) (version 2) | ecosystem: Host-associated > Plants > Roots > Rhizosphere >...
TGGGGACAACATCCAGATGACGGTGACCTTGATCGCGCCGATTGCGATGGAAGAGGGCTTGCGCTTTGCGATTCGCGAAGGCGGCCGGACCGTCGGCGCCGGCGTCGTGGCCAAGGTGCTCGAATAACTAATTAGGCCAGTAGCTCAATTGGCAGAGCGGCGGTCTCCAAAACCGCAGGTTGGGGGTTCGATTCCCTCCTGGCCTGCCACCGGAAGGTGGCGGCGCGGAGCAAGGGCGATGAATCGGGACGATGAACGTTGCAAGGACAGGTGCCGGCGGCCGGCGCCATGTTGAACGCGGGCCGCAGAATTCTGTCATCACAAAGGTAACGATGCTGGACAAGATCAAATTGGCCCTGGCGGCGGCGCTGGTTGTCGCCGGAGTGTGGGGCTTCTACCACTTCAGCGACACGGCGTCGGTGCTGCGCGTGCTGATGGTGCTCGGCGGCCTGCTGGCCGCCGCTGGCGTTGCCTGGCTGAGCGAGCCGGGCAAGCGCTTGTTCGCCTTCGGCCAGGAAGCATGGGCCGAGGCGGCAAAGGTTTCGTGGCCGACCCGCAAGGAAACGCTGCAGACGACGCTTATCGTTTTCGCCTTTGTCGTCGTCATGGCGATTTTCCTGTTCGCCGTCGATTCGTCGCTGGCGTGGATGGTCAAGCTGGCAACCGGGCGGAGCGAGGGATGAGCGACAAGAAATGGTTTGTCGTGCACGCCTACTCGGGCTTCGAGAAAAGCGTGCAGCGCGCGCTGACCGAGCGCATCAAGCGCTCGGAGCTGGGCGAGCAGTTCGGCAAGATCCTGGTCCCGGTCGAGGAAGTCGTCGAGATGAAGAACGGCGCCAAGGCGATCTCCGAGCGCAAGTTCTTTCCGGGGTACGTGCTGGTCGAGATGGAGATGACCGACGATACCTGGCATCTGGTGAAGAGTACGCCGAAGGTGACTGGTTTCGTCGGCGGCACGGCGAACAAGCCGACGCCGATCACGCAGAAGGAAGTCGACGCGATCCTGCGGCAGGTGCAGGAAGGCGTCGAGAAGCCGCGCCCGAAGGTGCTGTTCGAAATGGGCGAGGCGGTGCGGGTCAAGGAAGGACCGTTCACGGACTTTCACGGCAACGTGGAGGATGTGAACTACGAGAAGAGCAAGCTGCGCGTGTCGGTCACGATTTTCGGCCGGTCGACGCCGGTGGAGCTCGACTTCTCGCAGGTCGAGAAAGCTTGATAGTCCGTCACGCTGCCGCGTGGCGGACTATCTGTCTGGATTCGAGCGTCAGCTTGCGCAGACGCTCAATCCAGACGAGTCGTTTACTGAACGGGGTTTGCTACTGACGTTGTGAAACCGGGGAGGGCGAAAAGCCCGCTTGCACCCATCAGGAGAAATGAGATGGCAAAGAAAATCGTCGGTTACATCAAATTGCAGGTGCCGGCCGGCAAGGCGAATCCGAGTCCGCCGATCGGGCCGGCGCTGGGCCAGCGCGGCCTCAACATCATGGAGTTCTGCAAGGCGTTCAATGCGCAGACCCAGAAGCTCGAAGCCGGCCTGCCGATTCCGGTGGTGATCACGGCGTTCGCCGACAAGAGCTTCACCTTCGTGATGAAGACGCCGCCTGCGACGGTGCTGATCAAGAAGGCGGCCAAAGTCGACAAGGGCAGCCCGAAGCCGCACACCGACAAGGTCGGCAAGCTGACCCGGGCGCAGGCCGAAGAGATCGCGAGGACGAAGACCCCGGATCTGACCGCGGGCGATCTCGACGCCGCCGTGCGGACGATCGCGGGAAGCGCGCGCAGCATGGGCATCACCGTCGAAGGGGTGAAGTGATCATGGCGACGACAGCGAACAAGGACACCCCGCATCTTTCCAAGCGCATGAAGGTGGTGCGCGGCAAGATCGATCACGTCAAATCGTACCCGATCGACGAGGCGCTGAAGCTCGTCAAGGAAACGGCGACCGCCAAATTCGACGAATCGGTCGACGTCGCGGTAAACCTGGGCGTCGACGCCAAGAAGTCGGACCAGACGGTGCGCGGGTCGGTCGTGCTGCCGGCCGGCACAGGCAAGAAGGTCCGCGTCGCCGTGTTCGCGCAGGGTGACAAGGCCAAGATCGCCTCCGACGCGGGCGCCGACATCGTCGGTTTCGACGATCTCGCGGCCAAGGTCAAGGAAGGCTTCATGGACTTCGACGTCGTGATCGCGACGCCGGACGCGATGAAGGTCGTCGGCCAGCTCGGCCAGATCCTGGGTCCGCGCGGCCTGATGCCGAACCCGAAGGTCGGCACCGTTTCTGCCGACGTCGGCACGGCGGTCAAGAACGCCAAGGCGGGTCAGGTGCAGTATCGCACCGACAAGGCAGGCATCATCCAGTGCACGATCGGGCGCGCGTCGTTTACGCCCGATCAGCTCAAAACGAATCTCATGGCGCTGATCGAGGCGCTGAACAAGTCGAGACCGCAGGGCACCAAGGGGATTTATCTGAAAAAGATCAGTCTCTCTAGCACGATGGGTGCCGGCGTACGGGTCGACTCTTCGGTGTTCGGTCAGCAGCAGACGCACGCGTAGCGAAGCAAAGCAAGAAACGAATTTGAGGGAACGCCGAACTGGCGAGGCGGGGTTGGATGTAACAGCCTCTTTTCGCCGGTGCGGCGCGCCGTCAAAGACCGCAGGAGCGAAAGCTTAAAACGGGCTGCGAAAGGCCCGATCCGGCGATAGATGGTGTCCCGAAGACAGGATTTTTCCTGACGTAAGGTCACCGCGGGAACCGTTCGGAAACGTTCGGACGGCGTGGAATCGGCGGCGGCAGGTGGCCGCGGTTCCGAAATGATGGAGGTAGACCTTGGGTCTTAATCTGGAGCAGAAGCAAACGGTAGTCGCCGAAGTGGCGAAGCAGGTTGCCGGCGCGCAAGCGATCGTCCTGGCCGAGAACCGCGGCATGGCGGTGGCCGCGATGACGCAGCTGCGGGCCAGGGCACGGGCATCCGGCGTGTATTTCAGGGTGGTCAAAAATACCCTGGTGCGCCGGGCAGTCGCCGATACACCGTTCGCCTCGCTGGCCGACAAGATGGTCGGTCCGCTGGCGTATGGCATCGGTGCCGATCCCGTCGCCGTGGCGAAGGTGCTGAACGACTTCGCCAAAGGCAACGACAAGTTCGTCATTGCGGGCGGTGCGATGCCCGGGCAGCTGATGTCGGCCAAGGAGATTTCCGCCTTGGCCTCGCTGCCTTCGCGCGAGGAATTGATCGCCAGACTGCTCGGCACGATGCAGGCGCCGATCGTCAAGCTGGTCCGGACGATGAACGAGGTTCCGGGCAAGTTCGTGCGGACGCTCGCCGCGGTGCGCGATGCCAAGGCTGCCGGCTAAGCTGGCGCAACGACTACCCGATATTCAACCTTACGAATCAGGAGAACGAAATGGCTGTTCAACAAGTGGAAATCCTCGACAAGATCGCGTCGATGACCGTGCTCGAGCTCTCCGAGCTCATCAAGGCGATGGAAGAAAAGTTCGGCGTATCTGCTGCCGCTGCCGTGGCGGCCGCTGCACCCGCCGCCGCCGCTGCGGCGCCGGCCGCCGAGGAGCAGACCGAGTTCACCGTCGTGCTGACTGCGATCGGCGATAACAAGGTCAACGTAATCAAGGCCGTGCGTGAAATCACCGGGCTGGGCCTCAAGGAAGCCAAGGACCTGGTCGACGGCGCGCCGAAGCCTGTCAAGGAAGGCATCAACAAGGCCGATGCCGAAGCTGCCAAAAAGAAGCTGGATGACGCTGGCGGCAAAGCCGAGATCAAGTAACGCAAGTAACGCGAGCGAGCGCAGAGCAGGGGCCCCGCGAAGCGGGGATGCGACCGCGAGCGAGCGCACCGGTAGCTTTGCCGGAAGGGTGGCAAAACTCGGTTTGCTCTGAAACATGGTGTTAAGCAGGAGCGATGGGTTCGAAATAAATCCGAACCCATCGCCTTCGTCTCGGGGAGCGCGCAACCGCTCCCAGATGCCGAAGACAAGCGAGTCCGACCGCCTCTTGAAAGCTCTCGAGGCGGCCGCATATAGGCTTGCTTATCTTCGTCTTCTGAACCGACTGCAGAAGACAGGTTTGGTCGGACGGTGCATCAGGCCGTCGTCCGCCAGCGGTTGGTAGTGGCCAACCACCATCCCAAGGGGCGCAATGCCCCGCATCAGTCGATGAACCAAGGTGACACGCCGGCTGCTTTCTTAGCGGTTGCCGGCGCGCGCCCGAAACATCGCCCGAGAGGTCAAGGCCAATGGCTCAGTACTCGTTTACCGAAAAGAAACGTATCCGCAAGAGCTTCGCCAAGCGCGCAAGCGTGCTGCCGGTGCCGTTTCTGCTGGAAACACAGCTCAATTCGTACCGCGCGTTCCTGCAGGAGTTGACGCCGATGGAAGCGCGCAAGAACGAGGGCCTGCAGGCCGCGTTCACCTCGATCTTCCCGATTTCCAGCCACTCGGGCAACGCCAGGCTGGAATTCGTCGGCTACTCGCTGCTGCCGCCGGCCTTCGATGTCACCGAATGCCAGCAGCGCGGTCTGACCTATTGCTCGGCGCTGCGCGCCAAGGTCCGGCTGATCCTGATGGACAAGGAAGCGCCGAAGGAGACCGTCAAGGAAGTCAAGGAGCAGGAAGTCTACATGGGCGAAATCCCGCTGATGACGAACAACGGCTCGTTCGTCATCAACGGCACCGAGCGCGTGATCGTTTCGCAGCTGCACCGCTCGCCCGGCGTGTTCTTCGAGCACGATCGCGGCAAGACGCACAGCTCGGGCAAGCTGCTGTTTTCGGCGCGGGTGATTCCGTATCGCGGATCGTGGCTCGACTTCGAATTCGATCCGAAGGACTACCTGTACTTCCGCGTCGACCGCCGCCGCAAGATGCCGGTGACGACGCTGCTGAAGGCGATCGGGCTGTCCAACGAGGACATCCTCAAGCAGTTCTTCGCGTTCGATACCTTCCATCTGGCCAAGAAGGGCTCGCAGATGGACCTGGTCCCGGAGCGCCTGCGCGGCGAAGTGGCCAAGTTCGACCTGCATGGCAAGGACGGCAAGGTGCTGGTCCAGAAGGACAAGCGCATCACCGCCCGGCATATCCGCGACCTGGCCGAAGGCGGCGTAAAGAAGATCGCAGTCCCGAACGACTATCTGATCGGCCGCAACCTCGGCGAGAACGTGATCAACAAGGACACCGGCGAAATTCTCGCGTCGGCCAACGACGAAATCACCGACGAGCTCCTGGTCAAGCTGCTCGACGCCAACGTGCCCAAGATTCACACCATATATGTGAACGACCTCGACCAGGGTCCATACATCGCGCAGACGCTGAAAATGGACGACACGCCGGACCAGACCGCGGCGCGCGTCGCGATCTACCGCATGATGCGGCCCGGTGAGCCGCCGACCGAGGACGCGGTCGAGGCGCTGTTCCATGGCCTCTTCTTCTCGGAAGAGCGCTACGACCTGTCGCCGGTCGGGCGCATGAAGTTCAACCGCCGCGTCGGCCGCAGCGAATTGACCGGACCGGGCACGCTGACCAGCGAGGACGTGATCGCGGTCATCAAGATCCTGGTCGAGCTGCGCAACGGCCGTGGCGAAATCGACGACATCGACCACCTCGGCAACCGCCGCGTGCGCTCGGTCGGCGAGCTGGCCGAAAACCAGTTCCGCTCGGGCCTTGTTCGCGTCGAGCGCGCCGTCAAGGAGCGCCTCGGCCAGGCTGAAAGCGAAAACCTGCTGCCGCACGACCTGATCAACGCCAAGCCGATTTCGGCGGCCATCAAGGAGTTCTTCGGCTCTTCGCAGCTGTCGCAGTTCATGGACCAGACCAACCCGCTGTCGGAGATCACCCACAAGCGGCGCGTGTCGGCGCTGGGGCCGGGCGGCCTGACGCGCGAGCGCGCCGGCTTCGAGGTGCGCGACGTCCACCCGACGCACTACGGGCGTGTCTGCCCGATCGAGACGCCGGAAGGCCCGAACATCGGCCTGATCAACTCGCTCGCCCTGTACGCGCGCACCAACGAATACGGCTTCCTCGAGACGCCGTATCGCAAGGTCGTGCACGGCAAGGTCACCGACGAGATCCACTATCTGTCGGCAATCGAGGAAGGCGCATTCGTGATCGCGCAGGCCAACGCGCAACTCGACAAGAACGGGAAGCTCAAGGACGAGCTGGTCTCGTGCCGCTGCAAGAACGAGTTCATGCTTTCGACCGCCGACAAGGTCCAGTTCATGGACGTCGCGCCGGCGCAGATCGTCTCGGTCGCGGCGTCGCTGATCCCGTTCCTCGAGCATGACGACGCCAACCGCGCGCTGATGGGCTCCAACATGCAGCGGCAGGCGGTGCCGTGCCTTCGCGCCGAGAAGCCGCTGGTCGGTACCGGCGTCGAGCGGACGGCTGCGGTCGACTCGGGAACCGCGGTGCTCGCGCGCCGCGGCGGCAAAGTCGATTATGTCGACGCCAACCGGATGGTCGTGCGGGTGCACGATGCCGAGACCGCGGCCGGCGAGGTCGGCGTCGACATCTACAACCTGACCAAGTACACGCGCAGCAACCAGAACACCAACATCAATCAGAGGCCGCTGGTGAAGGTCGGCGACGTCATCGCCAAGGGTGACGTCATCGCCGACGGCGCGTCGACCGACATGGGTGAGCTGGCGCTCGGCCAGAACATGCTGGTCGCGTTCATGCCGTGGAACGGCTACAACTACGAAGACTCGATCCTGATCTCGGAGCGGGTCGTCGGCAACGACCGCTATACGTCGATCCACATCGAGGAGCTCTCGGTGGTGGCACGCGACACCAAGCTAGGCCCCGAGGAAATCACGCGCGACATCTCGAGCCTGGGCGAAGCCCAGCTCGGTCGTCTCGACGAGTCCGGCATCGTCTACATCGGCGCCGAAGTCGAGGCAGGTGACGTGCTGGTCGGCAAGGTGACGCCGAAAGGCGAAACCCAGCTGACGCCGGAAGAGAAGCTGCTCCGCGCGATCTTCGGCGAAAAAGCGTCCGACGTGAAGGACACCAGCTTGCGCGTGCCGTCGGGCATCTCGGGCACGGTAATCGACGTCCAGGTCTTCACGCGCGAAGGCATCGAGCGCGACAAGCGGGCGGCGCAGATCATCGACGACGAGCTCAAGGGCTATCGCAAGGACTTGAACGACCAGGTGCGGATCGTCGAGAACGACGCGTTCGCGCGGATCGAAAAGCTGCTGATGGGCAAGACCGCCAACGGCGGCCCGAAGCGCCTGGCCAAGGGCACGCGCCTGACCAAGGACTACCTCGAGAGCACCAATCGCCACGACTGGTTCGACATCCGTCTGGCCAACGAGGAAGCGGCGCGCCAGCTCGAGGCGATGAAGGACTCGATTGCGCAGACGCGCGTCCTGTTCGACCAGGCGTTCGAGGCGAAGAAGAAGAAGTTGACGCAGGGCGACGAATTGCCGCCGGGCGTGCAGAAGATGGTCAAGGTCTACGTCGCGGTCAAGCGCCGTTTGCAGCCGGGCGACAAGATGGCGGGACGGCACGGCAACAAGGGCGTCGTGTCGAAGATCGTTCCGGTCGAGGACATGCCGTACATGGCCGACGGAACCCCGGTCGACATCGTGCTCAACCCGCTGGGCGTGCCGTCGCGGATGAACGTCGGGCAGATTCTCGAAGTCCACCTCGGCTGGGCGGCGAAAGGGCTCGGCCACCGCATCGGCGACATGCTGAGGGCGCAGGCGAGCGCGGGCGAAGTCCGCAAATTCCTGACCAGCATCTATAACGGCACCGGCAAACCGGAGGACATCGAGTCGCTCAGCGACGACGAGGTCATCCAGCTGGCGGGCAACCTGACCGACGGCGTTCCATTTGCGACGCCGGTCTTCGACGGAGCCACCGAGGCCGAGATAAAGAACATGCTCGAGCTCGCCGGTCTGCCGCGGTCGGGGCAGGTGACGCTGCATGACGGCCGAACCGGCGAGGCATTCGATCGCCAGGTCACCGTCGGCTACATGCACGTGCTGAAGCTGCATCACCTGGTCGACGACAAGATGCACGCGCGCTCGACCGGGCCGTACAGCCTGGTCACGCAGCAGCCGCTGGGCGGCAAGGCGCAGTTCGGCGGTCAGCGCTTCGGCGAGATGGAAGTGTGGGCGCTCGAGGCCTATGGCGCGGCGTACACGCTGCAGGAAATGCTGACGGTCAAGTCGGACGACGTCAACGGCCGCACCAAGGTCTACGAGAACATCGTCAAGGGCGAGCACAAGATCGAAGCCGGAATGCCGGAGTCGTTCAACGTGCTGGTGAAGGAAATCCGCTCGCTGGCGATCGACATCGATCTGGAGCGGTATTGATGCCAGCCTCGACAACGGTTCTTACGGGATTTGCACAGTTGCAGCTCGGACACGGAATATTCGGGAGTAACGCATGAAAGCATTGCTCGACCTGTTCAAGCAGGTTACCCAGGAAGAAGAGTTCGACGCGATCAAGACCGGGCTCGCCTCGCCGGAAAAGATCCGCTCGTGGTCGTACGGCGAGGTCAAGAAGCCGGAGACGATCAACTACCGCACGTTCAAGCCCGAGCGTGACGGCCTTTTCTGCGCCAAGATCTTCGGGCCGGTCAAGGACTACGAGTGTCTTTGCGGCAAGTACAAGCGGCTGAAGCATCGCGGCGTGATCTGCGAGAAGTGCGGCGTCGAAGTGACGCTGGCCAAGGTTCGCCGCGAGCGCATGGGTCACATCGAGCTCGCGAGCCCTGTTGCGCACATCTGGTTCCTGAAGAGCCTGCCGTCCCGGATGGGGATGGTGCTCGACATGACCTTGCGCGACATCGAGCGGGTGCTCTACTTCGAGGCGTACGTCGTCACCGAGCCTGGAATGACGCCGTTGAACCGCGGGCAGCTGCTGACCGAGGACGATTACCTCGCCAAGGTCGAGCAATATGCCGACGACTTTTCGGCCAGCATGGGCGCCGAGGGCATTCGTGAGCTGCTGCGCTCGCTCGAGGTCAACATCGAGATCGAGAAGCTGCGCAAGGAGCTCGAGACCACCGGCTCCGACACCAAGATCAAGAAGATCGCCAAGCGGCTGAAGGTGCTCGAGGCGTTCCACAAGTCGGGGATCAAGCCCGAATGGATGATCCTGGAAGTGCTGCCGGTGCTGCCGCCGGAGCTGCGTCCCCTGGTCCCGCTGGACGGCGGCCGCTTCGCGACCTCCGATCTGAACGACCTGTATCGGCGCGTCATCAACCGCAACAACCGGTTGAAGCGCCTGCTCGAGCTCAAGGCGCCCGACATTATCGTGCGCAACGAAAAGCGGATGCTGCAGGAGGCGGTCGACTCGCTGCTCGACAACGGCCGTCGCGGCAAGGCGATGACCGGCGCCAACAAGCGTCCGCTGAAGTCGCTGGCCGACATGATCAAGGGCAAGGGCGGCCGCTTCCGCCAGAACCTCTTGGGCAAGCGCGTCGACTACTCGGGACGCTCGGTGATCGTCGTCGGCCCGCAGCTGAAGCTGCATCAGTGCGGCCTGCCGAAGCTGATGGCGCTGGAGCTGTTCAAGCCGTTCATCTTCAACAAGCTCGAGACGATGGGGCTCGCCACGACGATCAAGGCGGCGAAAAAGATGGTCGAGAGCCAGGAGCCCGTCGTCTGGGACATCCTGGAAGAAGTCATTCGCGAGCATCCGGTGATGCTGAACCGCGCGCCGACGCTGCACCGCCTGGGTATCCAGGCGTTCGAGCCGGTGCTGATCGAAGGCAAGGCGATCCAGCTGCATCCGCTGGTCTGCACGGCGTTCAACGCCGACTTCGACGGCGACCAGATGGCGGTGCACGTGCCGCTGTCGCTGGAAGCGCAGATGGAAGCGCGCACGCTGATGCTGGCGTCGAACAACGTGCTGCTGCCGTCGAACGGCGAGCCCTGCATCGTGCCGTCGCAGGACATCGTGCTGGGCCTGTACTACGCCACCCGCGAGCTGATCGGCGCGAAGGGTGAAGGCATGCTGTTCGCCGACATCTCCGAGGTTGCGCGCGCGTACGAGACGCGGCAGGTCGATCTGCACGCCAAGATCAGCGTGCGCATCAAGGAAGTCGTCGTCGGCGCCGGCGGCGAGCGCAGCGACAAGGTCACGCGTTACGAAACGACCGTCGGCCGCTCGCTGCTCTCCGAGATCCTTCCTGCCGGATTGCCGTTCGACACCATCAACCGGCCGCTGAAAAAGAAGGAGATCTCTCGCATCATCAATGGCAGCTTCCGCCGCTGCGGACTGCGCGAGACGGTGATCTTCGCCGACCGGCTGATGCAGGCCGGATACAGCCTGGCAACGCGCGGGGGCATTTCATTCGCCGCCGACGACATGCTGATCCCGGCGGAAAAGCATTCGATCATCGAGAAGTCCGAAAAGGAAGTGAAGGAAATCGAGGCGCAGTACACCTCGGGCCTGGTCACGCAGGGCGAGCGCTACAACAAGGTGGTCGACATCTGGGGCCGTGCGGGCGACGACATCGCCAAGGCGATGATGAGCCAGCTCGGCACGATGGAGGTCAAGGATCGCGACGGCAAGACGGTCAAGCAGGAGTCGTTCAACTCCATATACATGATGGCCGATTCCGGAGCCCGCGGCTCCGCGGCGCAGATCCGCCAGCTGGCGGGCATGCGCGGCCTGATGGCGAAGCCCGACGGCTCGATCATCGAGACGCCGATCACGGCGAATTTCCGTGAAGGTCTCAATGTGCTGCAGTACTTCATCTCGACGCACGGCGCCCGCAAGGGTCTGGCCGACACCGCGTTGAAGACGGCGAACTCGGGTTACCTGACGCGTCGCCTGGTCGACGTCACGCAGGATCTGGTGGTGACCGAGGACGATTGCGGCACGAGCAACGGCGTCGCGATGAAGGCGCTGGTCGAGGGCGGTGAGGTGATCGAAGCGTTGCGCGAGCGGATACTTGGCCGCTCGCTGGCCGCCGACGTCGTCAATCCCGAGACGCAGGAAACGCTGTATCACGCCGGGACGCTGTTGTCCGAAGACGAGGTCGAGCAGATCGAGGCGCTGGGCATCGACGAGGTCAAGGTGCGCACACCTTTGACCTGCGACACGCGTTACGGTCTGTGCGCGACCTGCTACGGCCGCGATCTGGGCCGCGGGCACCTGGTCAACGTCGGCGAGGCGGTCGGCGTCATCGCCGCGCAGTCGATCGGCGAGCCGGGCACGCAGCTGACGATGCGGACTTTCCACATCGGCGGCGCGGCATCGCGTACGGCCGCGGCATCGCAGCTGGAAAGCAAGTCGGCGGGAATCGTCCGCTTCTCGCCGGTCATGCGTTACGTGACGAACGGCAAGGGCGAGCTGGTCGTCATCGCGCGCTCCGGCGAAGTGCTGATCCACGACGACAACGGCCGCGAGCGTGAGCGCCACAAGGTGCCATACGGCGCGACGATGCTGGTCAAGGATGGCGAGCAGGTCAAGGCAGGCAAGGTGCTCGCTTCGTGGGATGCG
>Ga0207686_10001930_pt1 | contig 11454 bp, 10 predicted proteins | sample KBSM24metaG_FD_184396 | JGI IMG/M metagenome (GOLD analysis project Ga0207686, IMG submission 184396) | Miscanthus rhizosphere microbial communities from Kellogg Biological Station, Michigan, USA - KBS M2-4 metaG (SPAdes) (version 2) | ecosystem: Host-associated > Plants > Roots > Rhizosphere >...
GATTCCGGGGACAATATTTCGACTCGGCTAACATACTTCCTCGTGGGTGCAGGCATCGGCGCAGTGCTGGCCCTGCTGTTCGCGCCGAAGTCTGGTGAAGAATTGCGCAACGACATCGCCGACGCGACGCGTAAAGGCATCGACAAATCGCGTGAGGCGGCGCAGCAAATTGGCACCAAGGCCAACGAATACTACGATACCGGTAAACAGAAGGCCGGCGAGTATTACGACGCAGCGCGCGAGACTGCGGGAGAGTATTACGAAGCGACGCGCGAACGCGCAGCTGATCTCTATGACACTGCTTCGAGCAAGGCTGGTGAGGTAGTTACCAAGACACGCGACGCGGTTACGAACCAGGCAGGATCGATTTCTGCTGCGGTCGAAGCCGGCAAGAAGGCCTACATCGAAGAGAAGCGCAAAACCGAACTGTCAGGTCGCACTGATGCGGCGCCGACTTACAAACCTGAAACGACTATGTAGTAAGAGAGAGTTTAGGGCTTAGAGATTGCTGTTCTCTAAGCTCTAAAACTAGTCACCAGGCTCTTACCCGAACATGAACCCGCACGAACCACTCTTCTGGTTGGTCATTATTACCGCGATCATCGCCGTTTCATTTTTGGTGATTGCTGCGGCCATGGTGGCCATTGCTGTTTTCGTGAATCGCACGGTGAAGACGGTGGGCCGGCTGGAACAGAAACTCGATCCGCTCATCAATCGCGCCAATGCGATTAGTGAGCAGGCGCAGGGCATCGCGGTCCAAGGCCGGCAAATCGCCGAACAGTTCCATGTCATGTCCGGTCATCTTTCGACCGCGACCGGCAATCTGGCCGAATCGACGCAGCTCATCAAGGAAGAAGTGCGGGGCATCATGGCCCTGGCGGATGAAACTGCCGTTGTCGCCAAAGAAAAAGTGCAGGTTGTCAGTCGCGCGATCGATACGACGCACGAGCGCGTAATGGACACCACGGAATTCATCCAGAACAAAGTGATTGAACCGGCGCGTGAGTTGGCGGCGATTCTGGCCGGCGTGAAGCGCGGTCTCGAAGTCCTGGTCGCTCCGGCGCCCAATCCGATTAACCGCAGTTACGGAGAAGACGAGATGTTCATCGGGTGAATAATTAATCACCTCGGCTACCAGGCCCGAACCAACATCTCGCGAGAGAATTGGTTCGGGCTTTTAATTTGGAGTGCGGCGGCTTGACGCCGCTTTTCTAAATCGCCGGCGCCAGTCATCAGAACGGAAAAGCGCCGTCAAGCCGGCGCACTCCAAAATTGTTCCTAGTCCTGTTACTATTTCCATTTTGATGAGCACCGAACATGGCGACTGAAGAAGCAACCCTCGACCTGAAGAAAACCGTAAATCTGCCGAAGACGAAGTTCGCGCAGAAGGCAAATCTGCCGCAGACAGAACCGGCGCGGCTGAAAAAATGGGCCGACATGGATTTGTACGGCTTGATTCGCCAGGCGCGGTCGGGCCGGCAAAAATTTATCCTGCACGATGGTCCGCCATATGCGAACGCCGACATTCACCTGGGCACAGCTCTCAACAAGATTCTGAAAGACTTGATCGTCAAGTCGCGCACGATGCTGGGCTTTGATGCTCCCTACGTGCCGGGTTATGACTGTCACGGATTGCCGATCGAACTGCACGTCGAACGTAAGCTGGGCGAGAAGAAGAAGGACATGCCGGCGCTCAGTATCCGCAGGGCGTGTCGTGAGTTCGCCGCAAATGCTTTGAAGCGGCAGACGAAGGATTTTCAACGGCTGGGAATCCTGGGTGAATGGAACGATCCCTACATCACCATGTCCGATCATTACGAAGCCGAGACGGCGCGCTTGTTTGCGCGTTTCGTCGAGCGCGGTTTCGTCTACAAAGGCGCCCGGCCCGTCTACTGGTGTATTCACGATCAGACGGCTTTGGCTGAGGCCGAGGTCGAATATCACCAGCACACCAGTCCGTCGGTTTATGTGAAGTTTCCGCTGCAGAGCGATCCGGCACTAATCGATCCCGCGCTGGCCGGCCGCAACGTCTTTGCCTTGATCTGGACGACGACACCCTGGACACTGCCGGCCAATCTCGGCATCGCGGTGCATCCTGATTTTGATTATGTTGCCGTTGAGAGCGGCGCCGAGGTCTATTTGATCGCCGCCGATCTGCTAGAGGCTGTTTCGCAGAAGTGCGATTTGAACGCGCCGAAAGTGTTGGCCCGCTTTCCCGGTTCGACGCTGGATCGTTTACAAGCAAAGCATCCATGGATTGATCGTCCGTCGCTCTTCATGGTCGGCGAGCACGTCACGTTAGGGGGCGAAGCCGATGCCGAGACGGAACTCGACGTCAGCGACGCGCGCGACAAATCGGCGACCAGCAAAGCCGGAACGGGATTGGTCCACACCGCGCCCGGTCACGGTCATGACGACTTTGTCATCGGTAAACAATACGGCCTCGACATTTATTGTCCCGTCGACAACGCCGGCCGATTCACGACCGAAGTTGCGCACTTCGCGGGCCTGAGCGTGTTTGAAGCAAATCCAAAGATCGTCGATTTCATGCGTGAGCGCGGCGTGCTTTTGTTCAGCGAGAACTATGCACACCGTTACCCGCACTGCTGGCGTTGCAAGAACCCGGTGATCTTTCGCGCCACGCCGCAATGGTTCATCGCCATGGATCGAGTGGCCGAAGAGCCAATCGAAAAAGATGAAGACGATCGCGATCGATCAAACTTCACCAGTAACATCGTGGGTGGCGAGATTATCGACGGATCATCTTTGCGCGAGATGGCTTTGCATGAAGTCGACAACCGCGTGAAGTTTATTCCGGCGTGGGGTCACGATCGCATGCGTAACATGCTGGCCGGGCGGCCTGATTGGTGTGTCTCACGCCAGCGTGTCTGGGGCGTGCCGATTCCAGCCTTCTATTGCCAGTCGTGCAATCAGGTCATTGCTGACGCCGAAGTCATTCGGCATGTCGCCGATATCTTTGAAAAGGAATCTGCCGACGCGTGGTACAAGCGCGATGCGCGCGAATTGCTGCCGGAGGATTTCAATTGCCAGTGCGGTGGCCGCGAATTCACGAAAGAGTCAGATATTCTCGACGTCTGGTTCGACAGCGGCTCGTCTTCGATTGCCGTTCTGGAAGCGCGCGATCATCTGCGTTGGCCGGCGGACGTCTATATCGAAGGTGGCGATCAATTTCGTGGCTGGTTCAACTCATCTCTGATGGTCGGTCTGGCGGTCCACGATCGCGCGCCGTACGACGCGGTGCTTTGTCACGGCTGGACTCTCGATGCGCAGGGCAAGGCGATGCACAAGTCGCTCGGCAATGCCGTCTCGCCTGACGAAGTCATTCCCAGGCTGGGGGCGGAAGTGTTGCGTCTGTGGTGCGTGTCGTCGAATTACATGGATGACATACGCTGCTCGGACGAGATTCTACAACGCGTCAGCGACGGTTATCGCAAACTGCGCAACACGGCGCGATTTGCGCTCGGCAACCTCGATGGTTTCGATCCGGCGACCGACTCAGTGGCCGAGCACGAGCTGCTGGAAATCGATCGGTGGGCGTTGGCGGCGTTGAATTCCGCCGTCGTGGAAGTGCGCGAGGAGTACGAGGCTTACGACTTTCATGGCGTGTACCAGACGCTCCATCAATTTTGCACGGTCACTTTGTCCGCGCGCTACTTCGACATCATCAAGGACCGGCTCTACACTTTTGCGCCGAAGAACAAGGACCGCAGATCGGCACAAACCGCGCTGTACCAGATCGCCGACGCGTTGGCGCGTATGCTCGCGCCGATTCTCGTGTTTACCAGCGACGAGATTTGGGAGAACCTGCCGCCTTCGTCAGCCCAGACGGAATCTTCCGTGCACGTAGCGTTGCTGCCGCAGCCGCGAGAAGCGGATGGCACAGACCTGCTGACGACCTGGGCGCATCTGTTCGGATATCGCGATGAAGTTTTAGCCAGACTCGAAGATGCACGCGTGGCCAAGCAAATCGGCAGCTCGCTCGAGGCGCGCGTGGAAATCTCGGCCGGTAGCGAAGCCTTTGGCAAGCTCGCCGCGCATCGTGATTTCCTGCGTTACTTGTTCATCGTTTCGGAAGTTGAGTTGCTCGAGCCGAATAGTCAGCTGGCGGCCGACACGATCGTAGTCACGATTTCACGTGCCCGCGGGGAAAAGTGCGAACGTTGCTGGAATTATTCAACGCGGGTCGGCGAAGCTTCGAGGTTTCCGACGGTGTGCGAGCGCTGCGTCGCGGCCTTGCAGGAGATGGAGCTATGAAAAATCGCATCGCCTGGCGAATCCTTTATCTCGTCGCTGCGTTGAGCGTCTACCTTATGGACCAGGGTAGTAAGGCCTGGGCCATCCGCCGGGTGCGCTTTCGGGACCAGACGGTCGTTAGCGGAGTGCTTGATTTTGTTTACGCTGAGAACCCCGGCATTGCGTTCGGGCAATTGCAGGAAGGCGGTTCGTTCGGCCGCTGGTTCTTCGTCGTGCTGGCCGCCGCCGCCGCGGTCGCAGTCCTGTTCTATTTTTTCCGCACACCGCGCACCGACGATCGCATACTTGGTTCGTGTGCGCTGTTGTTGGCCGGCATTCTCGGCAATCTTACGGATCGTGTGCGGCTCGGATTCGTGATCGATTTCATTCACCTGCACGCCGGACAATATCACTGGCCGACATTCAACTTGGCTGATGCCAGCATTACGATTGGCGCATTGCTGCTCGCCTATGACCTGATTTGTGCCTCCAGAAATCAGAACTCAGAACTCAGAACTCAGAACCATGAGGTTGCTTGATGCGATTGCTTCTGACTCCTGACTCCTGACTCCTGACTTCTGTATCCTACGCGTTTTTATGTACCCCATTCTATTTCGCATCTGGAGTTTCCCGGTTAATACGTACGGCGTTTTCCTCGCGCTCGCGTTTCTCGGAGCGATCTTTGTGACGGTCAAGCTGGGAGTGCGTGATGGATTGCCGAAGGAACGGATTTACGATCTATGTCTGTGGCTGCTGCTCTCGTCGCTGGTGGGCTCGAAATTGCTGATGCTGTTTACCGAACCTGAATATCGCCAGAATCCAAAGCTGCTGTTCTCGCTCGATTTCCTGCGATCGGGAGGAGTTTTCTACGGTGGTCTCATCGGCGCAATCATCGCGGCCGTCCTGTTGATGCGTCGTTGGAAGTTGCCGTGGTGGAAGACGGCCGATGCCTGCGCGCCGGGGATCGCGTTGGGAAATTTCTTTGGACGGCAGGGGTGTTTTGCCGCCGGGTGTTGTTGGGGCAAGCCGACGAACCTGCCGTGGGGCGTGCAGTTCACGCAAGCCGGCCACGAAGTCACCGATGTTCCGATTAACGCGCACCTGCACCCGACGCAGTTGTACGAATCGTTCGCGATGCTGATCGTCTTCTGCTTCCTTTTGTGGCTCCATAAAAGAAAGAAATTCAGCGGCCAAGTTATTCTCGCCTATGCAGTCATTTACGCGACCGTTCGTTTTCTCATCGAGTTCGTGCGCGATGATCCGCGCGGAGACATCATGGGGTTGACCAGTCTGACGGGTTTGTCGACCTCGCAGATGATTGGCCTCGTAGTCGGAACCGCAGCCCTGATAACTTTGATCGTTCGCTGGCGACGCGCCAACTCCTCACCCAGCCCTAAACCGAAGATCGCGGCCACGGCAGCGCACGTCTGATCGCTTCTGCTCCCTGCTCGCTTGAATCGCCTTCAGTTGTTAAGATTGTCGGCTTTTATCAGATCACAAAATGAAACTGCGCGTTCTTTACCACGGCCACTGTTTTGATGGGGTCGCTTCAGCGGCGACCTTTACCCGTTTCTATCTCGAACGAATCAACCACGACGCGGCCGTTGAATACGGCGGACTGCTGCATCGGCCGGGAAACCTTCTGTTCGATCGCGACATGTTCGACGGCGATGAAAATGCTATCGTCGATTTCAAGTACTCGCCGTCTGAGAAACTGACCTGGTGGTTCGATCATCATCAATCGGCGTTTCTCACGCCGGAAGACGAAGCCCATTTTCGGGCCGACGAATCAGGTAAAAAGTTTCTCGACCCGTCAAGGAAGTCGTGCACTGAATTCATTGCCGACGTGGCGCAGGCGAAATTCGGATTCGATTCCGGGCCGTTGCGTGATTTGATTCATTGGGCGCACGTGATCGACGGCGCGCTTTACGAATCGCCCGCGCAATGCGTGGAACTGAAAGAGCCCGCGCTGCAATTGATGCAGGTGATCGAAGGCACGCCCGATGAATCGTTCATCGAACAAATTATTCGCGACCTGACAGATAAGCCTTTGAGCGAAGTGGCCACCAGTGAAGAAGTGCAGCGACGTTTCGAACCTATTCTCAAGCTTCATCGTGAGACGCTCGCAGCCGTCAAGCGAAAGGCAGTCTGCGCCAATGATGTGGTGCAGTTCGATCTGGTTGAAGAGGGCTACGAAGGCTTCAACAAATTCATTCCCTACTATTTGTTTCCTGAGGCGACATACACAGTCGCGCTGACGCGCGCGCCGCAGCGCACGAAGATTTCCGTCGGCTCAAATCCATGGGCCCCGCGCCCACGGCGGCACAACATTGCCACGATTTGCGAACGTTACGGTGGCGGCGGCCATGCCGTGGTCGGCGCAATTTCCTTCGCGCCTGACGAAGTCGACAAAGGACGCGCGGTGCTGCAGGAAATCGTCGCCGAACTCTCGGTCTAGCGACCAAGTTCCGGCACATTAAGCTTTCGACAGATTTTTCTCGCGAGCAAGTCTGAGATTTCGGTGTGGCGCGGTACTGCTTCGACAGCGCCGGTTTTAGGATTAGTCCAGAGCGAGTGAGACGCACCTTCGCGTTTTAAGTAACAACCGTGGTGTCGCAGATGTCTCAGCAGCGTCTCGCGTTTCATGCTGCAACAATGACAGTTTCCTTGTCTGCATTTGGTGGCAGACCACGAAGAGAATCCTCGCGCCTATCTTCCAGAATCAGGACGATTGCATCCATCAAATTCTGCCGCGCTTCATCGCGCGTACGGCCCTGCCCATTGGCGCCAGGGATTTCCGGACAATAGGCAATCACCCATTCGCCGTCCTGCTCAAAGATTGCAGTAAATTCGTTGCGCATATGCGTAGTGTCTGACATTTCGCCGCGTCAGGCAAGAGCGACATGAACTGCGTTTCAGATGCTGCTGATGTATCATACGCAACCGTTATGTCGTCCCAAACAAACATAGAATCACTGCAAAACGAAGAGCGCGTCTTTGATCCTCCGGCTGAGTTCGCGAAAAACGCGCATATCAAATCGATGGCCGAGCTCGAGGCGCTGCGCGCTGAGGCGTCAGCCGATCCGGAAGCTTTCTGGGCGCGTCTGGCCGACAGCGAATTGCACTGGTTCAGGAAGTGGGACGATGTGTTGAAGTGGGAACCTCCGCACGCGCAGTGGTTTCTCGGCGGGAAAATCAATATCGCTGACAACTGTCTCGACAGGCATTTGACGACGTGGCGGCGCAACAAGGCTGCTTTGATTTGGGAAGGCGAGCCCGGCGACACGCGCACGCTGACTTACCAGCAGCTGCATACCGAAGTCTGCCGCTTCGCGAATGTGCTGAAGAAGATTGGCGTGGTCAAAGGCGATCGGGTGGCGCTTTACATGCCGCTGATTCCGGAGCTGGCGATCTCGATGCTGGCGTGCGCGCGGATTGGCGCGACGCATTCGGTCGTGTTCGGTGGCTTCTCGAGCACCGCGCTGATCGATCGCATCAACGATGCGCAATGCAAAGTGGTAGTGACGGCCGATGGCGGCTGGCGACGCGGTAACGAGGTCAAGTTGAAAGCCGCAGTCGATGAAGCTTTGAAAGAAACGCCGTCAGTCGAATCGTGCATCGTCGTCAAACGCACCGGCAGCAACATTCAAATGGAAAGCGGCCGCGATCACTGGTGGCACGACTTAATCACTACGGTGAACGCTGACTGTCCGGCGGAAGAACTCGACAGCGAACACCCGCTCTTCATTCTCTACACGTCAGGTACGACCGGAAAGCCGAAAGGCATTCTGCACACCACCGGTGGTTATTTGCTGCAGTCCCATCTGACCACGAAATGGATCTTCGATCTCAAGGATGAAGATGTTTACTGGTGCACTGCCGACATCGGCTGGGTCACGGGACACAGTTATGTCGTCTACGGGCCGCTGTCCAATGGCGCCACGTCTTTGATGTATGAAGGCGCGCCCAACTGGCCCGAGCCGGATCGTTTCTGGGACATCATTGAACGTCACCGCGTCAACATTCTCTACACCGCGCCGACGGCGATTCGCGCGTTCATCAAATGGGGCGAACAGTGGCCTTTGAAACACGACCTTTCCAGCTTGCGTCTGCTGGGATCGGTGGGCGAGCCGATCAATCCGGAGGCCTGGATGTGGTATCACCGCGTGATTGGCAAAGAACGTTGCCCGATCGTCGATACGTGGTGGCAGACAGAAACCGGCGCCATCATGATTACGCCGCTGCCGGGTGCGACGCCGACGAAACCCGGTTCCGGAACGAAACCGTTTCCGGGCATCGAAGCGGACGTGATGACCCGCGATGGAAAATCAGTCGGCGCCAACCAGGGCGGTTACCTCGTCCTCACGCGGCCGTGGCCATCAATGCTGAGAACGATTTACGGTGACGACGAGCGTTATCAACAACAATACTGGTCGCAAATCAAAGGCGTGTACTTCGCCGGCGACGGCGCGCGTAAAGATGAAGACGGTTATTTCTGGATCATGGGCCGTATCGATGACGTCATTAACGTCGCCGGTCATCGGCTGGGCACCGCGGAGATTGAAAGCGCGCTGGTATCGCATGAAGCAGTCGCCGAGTCAGCCATTGTGGCGAAGCCCGATGATTTGAAAGGATCAGCGATCGTCGCTTTCGTAACTCTTGAGGGTGGCCGCACGCCGACAGATGCTTTGAAGGAAGAACTTCGTCAGCACGTGACGAAAGAGATTGGCGCGCTGGCCCGGCCGGACGACATTCGTTTTGCCGATGCGCTGCCCAAGACGCGTTCCGGAAAAATCATGCGCCGGCTGCTGCGAGAGATTGCGACCAGCGGATCAGTCGCGGGCGATGTGACGACGCTTGAAGACTTTTCAGTGCTGGAAAAGTTGAGAGGCGAGGAAGAGTAACTCCCTAAACCACAAATCATTGACAGCTTGGCAATGAGAAAGTACTTTCTGACCTGCCTGAAACGGGAGTCTATTATGCAAATCTCACCTCCGGAGTAAACGATGAGAAGAACCGAATTAATCCACTCACTTAATTTGATTGCTGTCGCAGTAACGTTTAGCCGCTTAGAAAGTCTGCTTGGAAAGCCTGTAGATAGAGAAAAGAATCCTCAGTCCATCATTAACTTGCTCGAAGCCTTAAAGAATTACTCCATCTTGGCTAGTCGCTTTGACGCGCCGGCGCGGGATATCGCGAGGATATTTTCACTTGATAAACTTGAAGATCCGGAGACGTGGACATTAGCGGCCATGGAGGGGCGTCTTCCAGTGACATTGAGGAGAGCTGTTGACGTAGTTGTGGAGCACGTTCCGAGGATTGTGGAGCTATTTCAGCCAGAGGCATTACGGCATGCCGAAAGAGGAGATTTGACACTCGGAACCGCGGTATTGTCTGTCATTGTGATAGAAGACAAGAACCGGTTCTCGAGCCCGACAAGACTCGTGGAAGTATTACAGAGTGTTGACGAACTTTATGAGGCGTGTGCAGAAATCGAAGGTCTTCCGGGAAGTAAGTTAAGTGTAGTCTCGTGCGACGCTGGTAGCGACAAGGCTTTCGATTTCTTGGGAGCCGCAAAGATTATCGAATGTGTGAAGGAACTTATACTATCGCTTTGGGATCGAGTGGTGTTTTTTCGCGAGAAGCAACTGTCACAACGCATTGAGCTAATAGGTAATGCTCTACCCATTATGGACCGGATTGGCTCGCTTGAACGCGATCAGAAGATTGGGAAGGAACAAGCTGAACTCCTACGACGAAAAATTTTAACGGGGGTTGGCAAATTCATCGAATCCGGCGCGATGATCCCAGAGATTCAAGATAGGTCCTCGTATAATCCAAGGTTATTAATGGCTCCCGAGCCAAAGCTGCTGGTAAGTGCACCCAGGGACGTTGTTGAGGATGAAAAAAGTGATAGAGAACACCACGAGTTTCAGTTGAATCGAAATCTAGAGATGCTTGACGAAGCTGAAAGAACTCAGTTACTTCAATTATTGCAAAAAGCGCAGTCGACCCGCGTCGACAGTGAAGACACCGAAACTGCGGATCCGGAAGAGTGACCAGATGCCATTTAAGGTCCTGTAGCCTGCAAAAATAGCAACTTCCCCTGTATCATACGCACGGCTGCCTCAGCCGAGTTCTTCAAGGAGTCAATGAAATGCCCCAAGGTTCGTTAGTTGAAAATCGCGCCGGCCAACGCTACATACACGCTTTCCCGATTCGTGCTGAATGGGACACAACCGACGGAAGCCACATTGTCGCCGAGGGTGAGACGGAAAATGTGGGCCCCGAGGGTACGCTCGTACACCTCCAAAATACTCTGCCGCCGGTGGGCGGTCGGGTGAACCTGCGCGTGCTTGACGAGACGGGCGAGAAGATCAGCGTCATCGCCGAAGTGTTGCGCATCGAACGGAATCCGGTGCGGCCGCAGGCTGCGCTGCAAGTCCTCGGCGAAACCGATGAATGGCGCGGACTCGTGTGGGAAGAAGCCGGCGTGCGCATGTCGCAAGCCGACGACATCTACGACGAAGACGAGTATTGAGTTTGATGGGCGATCCTCACGTCGCTAACGTTTCATGACGCCTCGACCTGATCAGCCACAAGTGCGAGAAGTCGCCGCCTGGGTGCAAACGCGCGTCGTTCTGCGCATCATTCTCATCTTGCTCGCCGTCGCGGCATTGCTTTGGATCGTTTATAAACTCACGGCGGTCCTGTTACTTCTCGTCCTCTCGATCTTCTTCGCTTACCTGGTCGCGCCGCTGGTAGATCTCGTCGAGAAGCCGGTCAACCTCGGTGGCCGAATCGTAAGGGTCCCGCGCGGCCTCGCCATCGGCGTCGTCTACATCTTTTTGTTTACGGTGGTGGGTGCGGGAATTTATTTTCTGGTGCCACAATTCGCCGCCCAGTTCCCTGAGTTCAAGCTACAGGCGACCGCGTACTACAAGAAAATCTCAGACACGTCGGATCATCTCAATCAATACTTCACTGACCATCGCATGCCGCAGGGCATGGTGAAGGCGGTGAATGACACGGTCCTCGGCGTGATTGCCAGAGGCGGCGAAATCGCGAGCCTGGCTTTCGAGCGGGCGCTGGGCTGGATCATCTTTCTGCCGTGGATCGTTTTGATTCCGATTTTAAGCTTCTTTCTTTTGAAGGACGCCGACAGTTTTCGGCGCTCGGCGTTGGCGATGTTGCCACGCG
>Ga0207686_10001932_pt1 | contig 11442 bp, 3 predicted proteins | sample KBSM24metaG_FD_184396 | JGI IMG/M metagenome (GOLD analysis project Ga0207686, IMG submission 184396) | Miscanthus rhizosphere microbial communities from Kellogg Biological Station, Michigan, USA - KBS M2-4 metaG (SPAdes) (version 2) | ecosystem: Host-associated > Plants > Roots > Rhizosphere >...
CGCGACGTGGATCACGGCCAATCCGGCAATCCATGACGAGGTCTCGGCGGAAGCGAAGAAAATCACGAAGAAGGTGGTGTTCATCGCCGCGAAGGCGATCATGCCGAAGCGAACGACGACGAATGTTTCCAGTGCGGCCACGGCGACATAGACCGGAATCAGTTCGTGCTGGCCTCCGACGTTGATCATGTAAATCGTCAGAAACACCAGGAAGAGCGCTCCCGCCGCGAGCGCGCGTTTTCGCAGGATGATCGTCAGCAGGACCAAAATCATGATCATGGCCATGGCACGGCCGATGTTGGACGTGAGCCACGTCAGGATCGACCCCATCGCATAGCGGAAACCCAGCAGATGAGATCCGGGATAGAAAAGCGGGACGATTGAATCGCCGGAAAGCCGCGACACGAGGATCCGCCCGCCGTGCGAGACAATCATGTGCAGGAGGCCGCCCGCGATTCCGATCATCACGTCCCGACCCACCATTGGATCGCGTATACGGCCCGAGAGCAGACGCGTCCACGAGATCAGTTGCTCCGGCCACTTCTTTCGAGCAAACGGCTCGAGAGCGATGTAGAGCACATAGAGGATGACGGCTCCCGCCGCGGCCGGCGCCAACGCGTCATCCCAGATTCCGCCGAGGAAGCCGTCGAGCCCGTCCGCATACTGAGCTGTGAGCGCGCCCGCAACGAAGTCGATCGCGAAGAAGACGATTGCAAATCGAAGCGCTCCCTGACGATCTCCCCGGCGCAGCCGCAGATTCCGCCAGGCCAGCGGGAGTGCGCTGATCACGACGACCAGCGGCGCGACGACCCAGAACAGATTCGGGCCGCCGCTGAACGCCATGCGCGCCAACGGATTCTTCACCTCGTCCCATGCACCGGTCACTCGCAGGAACACGGGCCTGCCCTGCCAGGCCGCAGCCTCGACGCGGATCGGCGTGGCGTCGCCGGAATAGGTTCCGCTCCACGCTGCCCGCGCGTCGAAGGGAACCGCTGGGAGAAGGCGCGGCGGGGTCGCGCGCAGCGAGGGAACGTCGACGCCCGTGGCCCCGAGGAGCGGGCGCCAATCGAGCGGCCGCGGCGTCACCGGCGACTCTGGCGCGGCGATGAGATACGTCAGCCTCCCCTGCCAGTCGACAGACGTCCAGGTCTTTCCGGGCGCGCCGCTCATGATCGGGATGTTCCAGGATTCATCCGGCGTAAACCCGTACTTGATCACGTAGACGAATGGTGCTGGCCCATTTCGCAGCGCTTCCCACTTGTTGGGCTTAGGGCTGTGCAGCAGCCAGGCGAAATACTCGCGGCGTAAGCCAAAGTAGGTGATTGGAGTGCCGCGGACCGGGATTCCGAGTTGGTGGAGGATTTCTCTTCCACGCTGCCGCAACACCTCGGGCGAGCGGTCGAACGACAGATAGTTCGAGAGCGCCGTCATTCGGTAAAGCGCGAACTGCACGACGAGGAGCACCGCGATCGCGGCGAGCATCGACCACGCGACACGGCGCGACAGGCTCCCTTCTGTTCCGGCCGCGGCGACGAGCCGCGGCGACGGCGTCTCGCCCGCCGCGAGTGCCGCGGCCAGTGGATCGCCGCCGGGCAACGCCGCGATGACCTCGCGTGCGGACTGGGGACGCTCTGCCGGATCGCGTGACAGACAGCGGAGGATGATCCGCTCGACGGACGCGTCGATGTCGTGGATGTGTTCCGACGGAGTGGTGATCTGGCTGCTGCTCTCGCGCAGGCGATCGGGAAACGTTTTTCCCGCGTGCGCGCGCTTTCCCGTGAAGAGCTCGTACATCAGGAGGCCGAGTGCGTACAGGTCGCTCTGTACCGTGGCCGGCGCGCCCTCGAGCTGCTCGGGCGCCATGTAGGCGGGCGTTCCAGCGATCTCGCCACTCTGTTCGTCGGAAGCCGAGAGCGCCAGACCGAAGTCGGTGATGCGTGCGTCGCCGCGCGAGTCGAGCATCACGTTCGCGGGCTTGAGATCGCGGTGCAGAATGCCCTTCGCATGCGCGGCCAGGAGTCCCGCGGCGACGCCGCGTGCGATGTCGATGGCCTTGTCGCTCGGAAGACGACCGATGCGGCGCAAGAGACGGCTGAGGTCCTCGCCGTCGACGTACTCCATGGCCACGAAGTGCGCGTCCTCCCACTCCACGATGTCGTAGATGCGGCAGACGTTCGGATGCGCGATCTGACGTCCGTGGCGGACTTCGTCGTGCAGGCGGCCAAGCAGCATCGGGTCACGCGCCAGTCGCGCGGGCAGGAACTTGAGCGCCACCGGCTGATCGAGTTTCGTGTCGTCGGCGCGATAGACCTCGCCCATTCCGCCGGAACCGAGGATGCCCGAGATGCGATAGCGACCGGCGATGATCGTGCCCGGGGAAAACTGCACGCCGTGCGCGCGCGGCGGCGCACTCGGCTTGACAGCCGTTTCCAGACGCGCGGTCTCGCCCTGGCCGGGACGGGGAGTGGTCATGGGAGGATGACCGGCATTGTACAGAGGATGAGGTTTCGAACCTCGCCGGCCGTCTCTATCTCGCTCGCGAAGCCGGCTTACCGCCCCACCGCCCGGCGGCGAGAGGGCGCGGATGGGAACGGAATCGAGCGCAGAAACTCCACGACGTCGTTCTGCTCGCCGGGGGTGAGGCTCGATCCGAAGTGTCTGGCCAGCACATCGAAGAGTGTCGCCGCGCTGCCGTCGTGAAAGTAGGGAGCGGTGTCGAACAATCCGCGGAGCGACGGCGTGTCGAACGAGCTTCCCTTTCGTTCCTGCGGGCTGATCGCCGTGCCGACGTCGTGCCGCTCGTGGTCGGTGTAGAGCGGCGGGACATGACACGACGCGCAACCGGTGCGCGCGTCGTTGAACAGCAGCTCGCCGCGATTCGCGGCGTCGGAGCGGGTCGTCGTGCGGCGCGGCGCGCGCAGCGAGGCCATGAATCTCGCGAGATCGTCGAGGTCCTTCGAGCGTCCGGCGTTCGGAGGGTCCTGGTCGCACGCGATCTCGCAATGCGACGGCCCCTGCGCGAGTCCGGTGCCGGCCTGCACGACCCGGATCGTGTTCTCCACGTCCTGCAGCTCATCGAGATCGCCCGACCAATGCATCGGAAGGGTCGAGGAGACGCCGAACAAAGCCGGCGTGTTGCGCGGCCCGTCGCGGAAGAACCACGTCCGCCCGTCCGCGCCTCCGTCGAAGTGACAGGCCGCGCACGAGATCCATTTGTCTCTGGCCAGCGTCGTGCGCGCCGAGGTGTGGAAGAGAATCTTGCCGTTGAGAAGGTCGGGAGGGAGCGGAATCGAGGTCACCGGGATCGTCTCGACTACCTGATCGGTCGCGGTGTCGATCAACGAGACCGTTCCGGAGAGCGCGTTGTTGATGTAGACGAAACGCTCATCGGGCGAGAGCGCCACTCCGCGCGGATTACTTCCTACAGCGAGATGCGCGACTCTCCTGCGCCCGGCGACATCGATCACCGAGAGGTCATCACTTCCTGCATGCGCGACATACAACTTTCCGCTCGACGTGACGACGGAGTCGAAGGGCATGCTGACCGGCTGATCGACGACGTCGATCGCAAAGCTCGCCTGCGGCAGACTCTGTCCGGCATCGAGATCGACGACGGAGACGATCGGGAAGATCGTCGTATCGAAGAGCAGCGCTGGATTCGATGCGTTCGAGCGAGTCTGCGGGAGATAGGCGCGACCGCCGTGCAACGTGATCGACTGCGAGAGATTGCTGTCCGCACCCGTGGAGATCGTCTTCACGGTGCTCAACGACTCCGTGTCGATCACGGTGATCTGTCCCGAGCGAAAGTGCGTGACATACAGCCGCTTCGCCTGGCCATCAAGCGCCAGTCCGCGCGGGTACTCCGCCGTTGCGATCGATCGGATCACTTCGAGAGTGCCGGCGTCGATCACGAGAACGCGGGACGCCCCATGGTCGCTCACGAAGAGGCGATCGCCGTCCGCGACGATGCCGAATGGCTCGGTACCGACGCGCGCAGCTCTCTTCACGCGCAGCAACTCGAGATCGAGGACCGCCACGCGGCCGTCGGCGCAGGCCGCGAAGGCCTCGCTTCCCCGCGTCGTCACCGTCTGCGCGGTTGCTCCGACCTGGATCTCGGCGATGGTCTTGCGGGCCGTCGCTTCAATGACGGACACGCTCATGGAATCGGCGTTTGCGACGAGGACTCGCGCTCCACTGTCCGTCACCGCGATCGTAGAGCTTCGATCCGCTGCTCCTGACGCGAGCGCAAGAACCGCGTACAGCATGCGAGGAAAAGGAAGCATTAGTGTCGTACGCTGCGGCGGCGCGGCTCGGCCGCCAGAATCTCTTCGCCCTGCAAGGTCAAGTGCCGCGCGAAGTACTTCCGCGTTCCGCCCGCGTCTTTCCCGCTGAGCAGAAACGACAGGGTGATCGTGTCGACGCCGGTCAAACCGTCGGCGTCCTCGAGATCGAGATTGGGAAAATCGGCCGCCAGCTTCTTCGCGTCGTACGTGTACACGAGACCGGCGAGCTTCCCCTCTTCGAGAATGAATCCGGGCATCGTCGTCGTGTAATACACCTCGACATCCTGGAGTCCACTCGGCGGAATCATGACGAACGAGACCGGCTTCAAGGCCGGTTGTACGAACCGCGCTGGCGGCACGACGCGAAGGCGCGTTGCATTCGTGTCGACGGCGTAGAAATAAAACTCGCCGTCGCGCGACCCGAGAACATCCCCGGCCGGGAACGGCGCGGTGACCATTGCGCCGGCGGAGATCGCGCCGTCGTGCCAGACCTTCACTCGGGCGCGCCACACTCCAGGCTCGTCGATGACGAAGTTCGTCGCGGGTTTGTAGAAGTATCCGATCTTGTTCGCCTTTCCCGTGATCGTGCGAACGAGACCGCTCGGAGAGGTCACCATGATCTCGACGTTCGACGGCAAGGTCGGGCCGATCTGACCCGTAAACGAAGCCACTGCACCGACATCCAGAATCGTTCCCGGCCTCACGGCAGTCGGATGAAAGAAGATGTCGATCGCGCGATTCTTCAGCGTGAACAGCGGTCCTCCCGACGGAAGCCCGCCGTTTCCTTGAAATGGAGGAAAGACGCGCGTGCCTGCCGGATCGTCGCCGCGGATGACGATGAACAGGCTGCCGTAGATCGAGTGAACCGGCTGCGCGAGCACGCGGCCCGACAACGCAATCCCACCGAACTGAAACTTGAAGTCGTTGGGAAGATCGCCGTTCGTTCCGGTCCCGCTTTGCAATCCATACCGATCATCAAAGCGCCAGTAGATATCCTGGATGCACTCCTCGGCGATGACTTCGCGCACCCGCACGCGCGGGCGCTGCACGAAGCGATACGCATAGGCCCACAGGTCATTGTCCGTGGTTGCCGCGATGTGGGGATCGATTTGATCGGGACCCCACGACTTGAACGGCGCCTCGCCGATGACGATCTTGTCCTCGATCGGGCCGCAGTCACGCTGCAACAGGTCATTTGGAATGAGACCGAGCCGGTCGTCGATCCCCATCCGCAGCGTGGCCGCGTCGCCGTTGTCGGCGAGCCACATCACATCGCCGGAATGGAACGCGAGATTGACGTGGCCGCCAGTGTCTTTCGGCAATCCGATCTGCGCTCGCGAGAACCAGGCCTGACGGCCGCTCGGCTGATCATCGACTCCGCGAAGGCCGTGCAACTCGATCGGCGGTGACGGTTGGGCGACCACGGCACCCCACGTGCGCGCACCGCTCCAGACGTTTCCGTGCTCGTCGCGGTACGTCGCCTGGATGTCCATTCGATATTCGCCTGCTTGCGGCAACGCGATCGGATCGAGCGCCGCGTATCCGTGCTCGTTCGCCCTGGTGCGCAGCGTTTGCTCCGTCACCTGATCGCGACGCGATTGGAGCGCGAAGCGATAACGCACCTCGACGTCCGCGGGAACCGCGGGGAGAAGCTGCACCGAAGGGTTGATGCTGTTCCCGATCTCGAGCGGCGTTCCGGGCATCACCGCCGACTCGATCTCCAGCGTTCTGCCGACATCGACGACGTACGTTCCGCCGCCGGTGTAGACGTGCCCCCACAAATCCTCGATCGATCCGGAGACCGTAATCTCATGCGTCCCTTCCTCGGCGAACGTGACCTGAAAGCGCTCATCGAGCGTCGTCAGTTGAAACGGATCGGCGAGGTGATTGGAGTCGAACGGCCGGCTCAAAGGCCCCGGCAACGGGAAGTGCAGGCGCGGCTGGCGGAACGATGCCGGACCGATGATCGTCGTTCCTCCGCTCGGCCGCCTGATCGAGACTGTCAGCGTTCCGGAAGGAAAACGGAACGGAATCGTCGGCCAGTTGATGGCTTCGCCGGAGTCGGAGGCAGCGATCGTCAGCGCGAACGGCTCGAGGTCATAGCGAATCGGCGCGCCGGTCCGCGGATCGACGCGCGGAATCACGAAGCGCTCCGACGCTGTAACGGTCCGATTGGCAACGGCGAAGCGATTCCGATCTTCGACGGCCGTCACGCCGCGCGCTCCCTGGCTCATGTTGTTGGCGAGCAGCGTCCAGTACAGTCGCGGCGGAGAGGGATTGCCGATCTTGATGACTGGCAAAAGGGCGTACGGGTAGTTTTCTTTTCGCCGCGCAGCGCCGTCGATCCGCGTCGCCACGCCCGGTCCCGAGGGCGCGGTCATCGTCACACCGCTCGGAGTCATCTGCACCAGCACTCGGTAGTAGCCGTCCGGCAGATCGATCGGTCCAGTCGTGATCCGGAACGTCGCCGTGAGCCGGTCACCCGCGTTCTGCAGCGGCAGGTCCTGACGATCGCCCGTGTAGTAGCTCGATGACGACGACATGCCGCGCTCGATCGGAAGACCGGTGGGCGTCATCACGGTCGAGCAATAGGTGTTGCGATCGAGCGTGCCGCGGCCATCGGAGCGACTGATCCCCATGAGGAGGATGACCACTTGGAGCTGCGGCGTCTGACCCGAGGCGGCACTGCCGAGAAACGTGTAAGTGCCGTCGATGGTCAACGGTTCACCGCGCGCATACGCGGCTTTGTCGAGACGCAGTTGCGCGACCCACGGTGGAATCGTTTCAAAGAAACCGAGCCCGCTCGCGGTCGTGGATGTGATGGAGGCGAATGAGTCAGGAACCTGCAGAACGGTGCCGCCGAGGGTCGAGAGTTGGGTCGTGAGGATCCGGCTTCCCTCTTTGACTTCGCCGAGCTGCCTGCGATCGGGATCGACTTTGACGAGAAGCGACGAGCCAGCCGCCGCAAAAAGCCTGGCCTCGAACGAACCGGACGAATCGGCATCGACTACGGCGTAGTGACCGGTGTGCAGATTCATCACCGCCACGAACGATGACGGAGCAACCGATCCCGCGCCGCCGCGGACGGTCGTCTCGTGCGACGCGGACACGGTCGCCGCGATCCGCTCGAGCAGCGGAACGGACTGCGCGCGCAAGGCAGCGCTCACGAGCGCTGTCGCCGCAACGAATACGGCGCGCCACCTTGTCATGTGTAGTTCCAACCTAGCGCCGGCCGGCAAAACAATCAATGGCGAGCCGAGCGACGGCGCGGAGTTACCGGCTCCTGCGCCGGCATGTGCAACTCTTCTCCGCGCAGCGCAACCTGCCGTGCGAAGTACTTGCGATCGCCGGACGCGTCGACGCCCGCCAACAGGAACGAGATCGTCACGACGTCCGCGTCGAGGTTCGGAAATTGGGCGCGCAGGCGCACCGGGTCGTACACATACTGCAGCGTGTTGCTCGTTCCTTCCTCCAGGATGAATCCCGGCATCGTCGTCGTATAGCTCAGCTGCGTCTCGTTCAGACCAGCAGGCGCAGTGATGGTGAACGTCTTGCCGCTCGCCTGCAGGTTCAGCGGCTCGGATTCGCGGTCCACGACATAGAAGAAGAACTCGCCCTGGCGCGACCCGAGAACATCGCCGCTTGGGTACGGCGGCTCGACGCGACCATTTGTGGAGGGAAGAATTCCGTCGAACCAGGTCTTTACGCGCGCTCTCCAGACACCGGGCTCATTTGCGATCACCCGCGATCGATCGTCGAAGAAATAGCCGACGCGATTGGCGATTCCGCCCACGACGCTCTGTACACCGGACGGCGAGATGACCGTGATCTCGACTTTCGCCGGCAACGTCGGCGCGACCTGTCCCGCAAAGGAGATCGCTTTGCCGGTCTCGACGATCGCTCCCGGTTTGATCGACGTCAGGTAGAAGAAAATATCGACATCTTTCCCTTTCAGCGTGAACAGCGGACCGCCGGACGGACCGGCGCCGTTTCCCTGAAACGGAGGAAAGATGCGCGATCCTCCGCGCGCATCGTTGTCGGGGATGAGCACGAACAACGAACCGTAAGCCGCGTAAACCGGCCGTGACAGAGCCGAGCCGCGCAACACCACGCCGCCGAAGTGGAATTTGAAATCGTTGGGCAGGTCGCCGTCAGGCCCCATTCCGATCTGCCCCGCATATGGATCCGTGAATCCCCAATACATCAACTGCACTTGTTCTTCCGCGATGCCTTCGCGCACCGCGATGAGGGGACGCTCGACGAAGCGGTAGCTGTACGCCCACAAGTCAACCGCTTCCGGGTTGATGTGGGGATCGATCCCGTCGGCGCGGCTCGAGACGAGCGGCAGCTCGCCGAGCGTCACGCGCTCGTCGAACGTCCCGGGACCGAAGACTCGGATGTCGATATGGCGTTGCCTGAGGAGACTGGTGAGCGCGCCGCTCAGGTCATCCTGGAAGGTGAACTGAACGAATTCCGTGTCGGACTTTTGCGCCCAGAACACGTCGCCGGAATGGAACGGCGGCATCGGATGACTGTCATCGGGCAACACGGGTCTTGCCGTGTGAGAGCGGAAGTACCACGGCGATCCGAGAATGTCGGTATTGATCATGCCCCGCCGGCCGTGCGCGAGGATCGGCGAATCGCGCGGCGCCACGACGTTGCCCCACGTTCGAGCGCCCGTCCAGACATTGCCTGCAGCGTCGGCGTACGTGGCGGTGACGTCGAAACGATATTCGCCTTGCTGTTCGAGACGGATGCCATCGACCGGAGCGAAGACGCCGAAACGGTTCGCACGTCCGCCGACCGTACGCTCGATCATTCGCGCGGGGTCAGAATCGGGCAGCAGGCGGACGCGCACCTCGATGTTCGCGGGCACCGGCGGCGTCAGCGTGACGGCGGGACTGACGACGTCTCCCACTTCGAACGGCGTGCCCGCAACGACCGCGGTCTCGAGCGAAAGGTGACGTCCGACATGGATCTCGTGCGTGCCATCCATCGACCATCGGTTGCCCCAGACGTCCTCGACGAAACCCTCGACCGTGACGATGTGCAGGCCGTCCTGATCGAACTGCACGTCGAAGCGGGGATCGAGAGACGTGAGCTGGTACGCCTGACGGATGACGTTTCCGCCCGCGCTGGTAAAGATCATGTTCGGATCGTCGATGGTGGTGCCTCGCAGACCGTCGCTTCGCAGGCGGTTTTGCACCAAGGGGACCGGACCGATGACGGTCGCGGTGCCGTCTGGTTTTCGAATCCTGACCGACAGCTGGCCTGACGGAAAACGAAACGGGATGACGGGAACCGGGAAGCGAATGCTGATGCCGACACCGCCGGCGGCCGGCGCGAATGGCTCGAGACTGTAGGTTACGGGCTTTCCGCCCGCATCGACGCGAGGCACGACGAGTGTGTCGCCCGCGACGCGAATGCGCGACGACAACGCGAAGCGGCCGCGATCCTCGATGGCGTGCGTGCCGCGCACGCCGTTGCTCAACCTGTCGAGCAAGAGCATGGCGTGAAGACGCGGGGGCGGCGGACTTCCGACTTTGACCACCGGCAGATAGCTGAGGAGCTGATCGCGCCGCGGCAGACCGTCGATTCCCATCACCATTCGCGTCGGCGGTGACTCGACCGGCGCGTTGAAGAATGAGAACGACACTTCCGGGATGTAGTAGCCGGCCGGAATGTCCTGGGGCAGCGTCATCGTCGCCTGAATCCTGACTTCGCCTCGATCGGGCGCGACTTTCTGCAGCTCGAGCTCTCTGCTGACGCGCAGCGCGCCGCCGGGAGTCCGTTGGCGCTCGATCGGGAGCCCGGTCGGAGTCAACACCGTGGAGGCGTAGAGCTGCGCGCCGGCGCCGCTCTCGGCTCGCTCTAGATTCATCTCGAACTGGAATCGGACCGGCGCGGCATTCACCAAAGCCGGCGAGACGACGCGCAGCGTGGCATCGACCGTGAGCGCTCCGCCGGGCGCCAGGGTTTGACTGTTGATCGTCCCTTGAAATGTCCAGGCGGGAAGCGATGCGATGGTGCGCGGGACCAGACCGGCGCGGCCAAACGGCACGCCGTTGCCCGTACTCGGCGGCTCGACGACGTTCACGATCGTGCCCGGCACTTCGGCAAATCGCGACGTCCCTTCTCCCACCTGAAGCGTGTTTCGAAGGTTGCTGAATTCGAGTCCGAGGGCGTCGACTTTGATCATGATCGACGTGCCGAACGGAGCGAACAACGACGCTTCGAAGCTTCCGTCGTCGCGCGCCTGCGTCGCGACCGCGTGGCCCGTGTCGAGCGTGACCAGGGCCAGCGAGCTATTCGGCGCAACGCAGCCGGGCCCGCCGGTGACGGTGACGTCTCCCGCCGCATCGGGAACCGAGACATGAATCAAAGACGCCCGAGGCGGAGCATCCGGCAGCAGCGGGATTCGCTCGCCCAGTCTGAGTTGCAAACCGGAGACGGACGTTCGCGCGTCGACGCGCGCCGCGACCACGACCTCATGCAGCAACCGATCCCCAGCCTCGGCCGGAACCTCCGTCATCAGGACGTAGATCGCAGGAGGGACGCTCAGCTCGAACGATGCGTCGCTCTGCAACTTCACTCTCGTCGTTGCGGCGGAAGTGATCTCCACCGCCGACACAGTGACGTCATTGGGCGCTCGCCCCGCCAGTTCGACAACGCGCCCCTTGATCGTGACGTTCTGAGCGAACGCTTCACCGAGTGCCACGAACAGCGACAGAAACGCTGCGGCAACGCGCACAGAACAAAAAGTAGGTCATTGCTCGTATGCGTGCAACAACATCGACACGGAGCTCAAACTCCTGCGGACCGGCATCACTTGGCGTTTCCGGCCGGCGTTCGCAGCGCTGCGAGCCGCCACACGATCAACACCACCATTGCGCCGATGCATGCGCCGGCCATGTCCGGGAGCAGATCGCGCATCCTGCAGTGATGAATCCCTGTCGCGCCCTCGGCGATCTCGACGAGCAATCCCAGCGCGAAGCACGCGACGAATGACCACGCGATTGCATGTTTGACGTTCGGAATCTGCGCGACGGAGAGCATGAAGAAAATGGCGAACCCCACCATGTGCGGGATGTTGCCCAGCGAGTAGACCGCAAGAGAGGCGCTGAACGTCCATTCGCATTCCACCGTCCGCACTCCGCCC
>Ga0207686_10001934_pt1 | contig 11439 bp, 9 predicted proteins | sample KBSM24metaG_FD_184396 | JGI IMG/M metagenome (GOLD analysis project Ga0207686, IMG submission 184396) | Miscanthus rhizosphere microbial communities from Kellogg Biological Station, Michigan, USA - KBS M2-4 metaG (SPAdes) (version 2) | ecosystem: Host-associated > Plants > Roots > Rhizosphere >...
TCTGGTCGCGCCGTCATCTAGAGCAGCTTGCCGGCGTCGTCCGCGAATGCGATCCGGATTTCGCCGTCAGCGGCGCCGTCTACCATGGGCCGCCGGGCTCCTGCTACTACCAGACGACGGGGCTGTTCGACGATCCCGGCGCGCCCGAGCGGGAGTTTTTTCCCCCTTCGTCGTTTGCCCATCGTCGGGACCTTGTCGACCGGATCGGACTCTGGCGTGATCCGGACGAGCTGCGCGCGCCGGCCGACTGCGAATTCCTGCTGCGCGCGGTCGAGCATCGATGCACGTTTGCTTCGACCGGGACCATAACGGTCCACAAGTTCGCGGCCGGACACCGCTATCTTTCGTATCGCTTTCCGTCCGACGTCGAGCAACGGCAATTGCTGGAGCGCCTTGGCCAGAACGGCGGCGAGGCGGAGATTCTGGATGAGATTCAGCGCGCCATCGCTGGCGGCGCAGAGCACAGCTCAGTTCGATACATGGACTTTGAGCAGTTCGGTGCTGGCGAGCTATTCCGAAAAAACCGCGGCAACAAGGGTCTCGATACGCCGCCTCCGGCGACGGTCGACCGCCCTCGATGGTTTCCGGTGGAGCCTTTTCCGGCGGGACTGGATTGGTACGAGGTCGAGGAGCGCTGGCTAGTCGGGCGCCTGCGGTGGTCGGGCCCGAATCCGAACGCCCGCTATCCGGTCAACGTGCGCCTGAACGGCAAGGCGCGGTTGCGCATTCACGTCCTGGCCTTCGCCGCCGACGACCTCGCGTCTTCGCTCAGGATCGACGTCGACGAGCGGGATGCGCCGTTTGCCTGCACCCACACCCCCACCGGAGGCTATGTGTTTGCGCTCGACGATCCCGTAGGGCCGGTCGCCGACGGCCTCGTGCTGCGCTTCCGCCTGCCGCGCTGTGCCCGCCTGCTCAATGATCCCAGGCGTGCCGGACTGGCGCTGCGCGGAATCGAGATCGTGCCCGTGGAATGATCGTATGGCCGGTCGATTCACCACACGTACGGAATGATCCGGCGCGCGGAGTCCGAATCCCACGGGAGGTCGAGCGCGTCGGGTTGCTCGTAGTCGTACGCCCGCGCCGGCATATTGATGATGACGGCCTCGGTCGTGCCGATGTTCTTCCAGCCGTGATACACATTGGGCGGAACGATCAGCAGGCCCGGATTTTTTTCGCTCACGACGAACTCGTTCAGCTTGCCTACCGTCGGCGACTCCCGGCGTCCATCGAACAGCACGATCTTGACCAGTCCAGAAACGACAAACAGACGGTCGGTGCTGTATTGATGGAGTCCCCATGCCCGGACGCGTCCGGCGAAAGTGGTCGTGATGTGCACCTGCTCGAGCGGACCGCCGACGAGTTCCCAACCCGCACGAGCCACTTCGGTGACATGGCCGTCCTCGTGCGGAACCGGTCGGGTCGGTCTGAAGGCCACCCCTGCCAAAGGCGCGACATGCAGATTGCCCGTGCTGTCTACCGCGGAGTGCTTGGCGGCCAGCGCTTCGGCGCCAATGACATCCGGACGGCCGGGCTCCGCCGTCATCGTGCGTTTGCCGCGCAAGCGCAGGGGCGGGCGGGCAACCAGGGCCGTTCTTCGACACCAATCATCCGGCCGCCGCGACAGCGCGGCCCGCCAGCACCGAAACCAGGTGCGCCCGATATTCGGCCGAGCCGTGCAGATCGTTGTTGAGCGAAGCGGCCGATATCTTGACCGCCTTGGCGGCATCGGCGGTAAAGCTCTTCGCTAGCGCCGCCTCGATCGCCGTCGCGCGATGCACGTGCGCTCCAGCGCCGGTGACCGCGACGCGAACGCCGGCGCCGGTCTGCGCGACAAACACGCCGACCAGAGCAAAGCGCGACGCCGGATTCGGAAACTTGATGTACGCGGCCTTCTTCGGCACGGGAAAGCTGATCGCGGTGATGATTTCGTCGGCGGCGAGGGCCGTTTCGTACATGCCTTTGAAGAAATCGTCGGCGGCGATCTTGCGCTTGTTGGTCTGCACGGTCGCATTCAGACCGAGCACCGCCGCCGGGTAATCGGCAGCGGGGTCGTTGTTGGCGAGCGACCCGCCGATCGTGCCCCGGTTTCTCACCTGCCTGTCGCCGATGCCCTCGGCCAGCGCGGCCAGCGCCGGAATTGCCTGCTTGACGGCGGCGGACGATGCGACCTCGGCATGCGTGGTCAGCGCACCGATCACGAGCGTCTCGCCTTCCTTCTTGATGCCTTTCAATTCTGCGATGCCGGACAGGTCGACCACGGTTCCCGGATTGGCGAGCCGCAGCTTCATCGCTCCGACCAGGCTCTGACCACCGGCCAGAGCCTTGCCACCCGTCCGGGCGAGTGCGGCAGCGGCGTCGGCGACCGATTTCGCGCGTTGGTACTCGATGGCGTACATGCGGGTGTCTCCTTAAGAGGGTCGCGCCGACTGCAACGCGCTCCAGACGCGGTGCGGCGTCGCAGGCATGTCGATGTATTCGACCCCGGCCGCGGACAAGGCATCATGCACGGCGTTCATCATGGCCGCCGGCGCGCCGATGGCACCGGCCTCGCCGCACCCCTTGGCGCCGAGCGGATTGTGCGTGCATGGGGTGACCTTGGTCGCAACCTTGAACGACGGCAAATCGTCGGCTCGCGGCATCGCGTAGTCCATGTAGCTGCCGGTCAGCAACTGGCCGCTTTGCTTGTCGTAAACGCAGTTCTCGAGCAGCGCCTGGCCGATGCCCTGCGCGACGCCGCCGTGCACCTGCCCTTCGACGATCATCGGATTGATGATGTTGCCGAAATCGTCGCAGGCACTGAAGTTGACGACCTGGACCACGCCGGTTTCCGGATCCACTTCCACTTCGCAGATGTGCGTGCCCGCGGGAAAGGTGAAGTTGGTCGGATCGTAGAACGCGGTCTCTTCCAGCCCCGGCTCGAGCTTGTCGAGCGGATAGTTGTGCGGCACGTACGCCGCTAGGGCGACCTCACCGAATGTCTTGCTTCGGTCGGTGCCGGCGACGGTAAACTTGCCGTCGCCGAACTCGATGTCGGCTTCGGCCGCCTCGAGCAGGTGCGCGGCGATTTTCCTGCCCTTGGCGATCACCTTGTCCAGCGCCTTGACGATCGCCGTGCCGCCAACCGCGAGCGAGCGCGAGCCGTAGGTGCCCATGCCGAACGGAACGCGGGCAGTGTCGCCGTGGACGATCTCCACATTTTCGATCGGTATGCCCAGCCGGCTGGCCACGACCTGCGAGAATGTCGTCTCGTGCCCCTGGCCGTGACTGTGCGATCCGGTGAACACAGTGACGCCGCCGGTGGGATTGACGCGCACCTGGCCGACTTCGAACAGCCCCGCGCGCGCGCCGAGCGCGCCCGCGATGTTCGACGGTGCGATACCGCAGGCCTCGATGTACGACGCGTAGCCGATCCCGCGCAGCTTGCCGCGCTTGGCCGCTTCGGCCTTGCGCGCTGGAAATCCCTTGACGTCGGCCATCTTCATCGCCTCGTCGAGGCAGGCGTCGTAGTCGCCGATGTCGTAGAGAAGCGCCACCGGCGTCTGGTAGGGAAACTTGCGGATGAAGTTTCGGCGTCGCAGTTCGTCCTGCGCGATGCCCGTTTCCGCCGCCGCGGCATGGACCAGCCGCTCGACGACGTAGGTCGCTTCCGGCCGTCCTGCGCCCCGATAGGCGTCGACCGGCGCGGTGTTGGTGAACACCGCGGTCACCTCGCACCAGATCGCCGGCGTCGTGTACTGGCCGGCAAGCAGCGTCGCATACAGAATCGTCGGGATGCACGAGGCGAACGTCGACAGGTACGCCCCCATCGCGGCGGTCGTCTGCACCCGCATGCCCAGGAACTTGCCGTCCTTGTCGAGCGCCAGCTCGGCATGCGTGATGTGGTCGCGTCCGTGCGCGTCGGACAGAAATGATTCGCTGCGGTCGGCCGTCCATTTAATCGGGCGATTGACCTTTTTCGACGCCCAGACCAGCGCCGTCTCCTCCGGATACAGGTAGATCTTCGAGCCGAAACCGCCGCCGACATCGGGCGCGATCACGCGCACCTTCGTTTCCGGGAGGCCCAGCACGAAGGCCGTCATCAGCAGCCGCTCGACGTGCGGGTTCTGGCTGCTGACGTAGAGCGTGTAGCCGTCGTCGGCACGGCTGAAGCTCGCAACCGCTGCACGCGGCTCGATCGCGTTCGGAATCAGTCGATTGTTGACAATGTCCAGTTTGGTCACGTGCGCGGCACCCGCGAAGGCGGCGTCGACCGCGGCCTTGTCGCCCAGCGCCCATGTGTAGCACTTGTTGCCTGGCGCGCCGTCGTGGATTGCCGGCGCACCTTTTTTCAGCGCGTCGGCCGGATTCACGACCGCCGGCAGCACGTCGTAGTCCACGACGATCATTTCCGCGGCATCCTTCGCCTGGTCCGGTGTCTCGGCAACGATCAGCGCAACGCCGTCGCCAACGTAGCGCACCTTGCCCTGCGCCAGTATCGGGTGCGGCGGCTCCTTCATCGGCTGGCCGTCGGTGCCCGTGATCAGCCAGCCGCACGGCAGACCGTTGACGCCGGTCAGATCCTCGCCGGTGAAGATCGCGAGGACGCCGGGCGCGGTCTTCGCTTTCGCGGTGTCGATGCCGCCTATTCGCGCATGCGCGTGCGGCGAGCGGAGAAAGTAGCCATGCGTATGGTGCTGCGGATTGACGTCGTCGGTGAACTGCCCGCTGCCGGTGAGAAAGCGATAATCTTCCTTGCGGCGAACCGATTGCCCCACGCTGTTCAGGTCGCTGGCACCCATCGTCTATCTCCTCATCGCCTGCGCGCCCTGCTTTACCGCCTTTACGATGTTCTGGTAGCCGGTGCAGCGGCACATATTGCCTTCGAGCTCGGCACGAATCGTCTTTTCATCCGCGCCGGGATGACGCTGTACCAGATCGATCGCGGACAGCACCATGCCCGGGGTACAGAATCCGCATTGCAGACCATGGCAATCCTTGAAAGCCACCTGCATAGGATGCAGCTCGCCATCGGCCGCGGCGAGTCCTTCGATCGTGGTTATCTTCGAGCCGTTTGCCTGAGCGGCAAGGATCGTGCACGCCTTGACCGCATTGCCATCGATCAGGACCGTGCATGCGCCGCATTGCCCGGTATCGCAGCCGACGTGGGTTCCGGTCAGGCCGAGATTATTGCGAATGAAATCCACCAGCAGCGTACGCGCATCGACATCGGCGGCTGCTGCCTTGCCATTGACCGTGAGTGATAGCGAGACGGGCACGAGGCTCCTCCTTCGGATTGGGCGCCGTCGCTTAGAATGTGATCGCTGGTGGATCGCGCGGCGACGGCGAGGCTAGGATACTCCGCGCGCAAGCGCGCGGCAACGTACGGACTAGTACAGATTACCGATATATTGCGAGAGGTTCTCGATGTCGGCGTCGGACAGCGTGGCGGCGACGCTGGTCATGTTGCCCGCGTCGTTGGTCCGCCGCCTCGCCTTGAAGTCGGCCAGCTGCTTCTTGATGTATTGCGGCCATTGGCCGGCGACGCGCGGAATCTCGTTCTGCCCGACAAAGCCGCCGAGGTGGCACATCGGACAGAGGACCGCGTCGGAAGTCTTCCGGCCGGCATCGACTTTGGCGGAATCAACCGGGAATTTGATCGGGGCCTGCTTCTGCGCGGCGAAGAACTCGCCCAGCAGCGTCATGTCCTCGGTCGAGAGCTTTTCCGCCACCGGCGACATCTGCTCGTCACTGCGGCGTCCCTCCTTGAAATCCTTGAGCTCGATGTAGATGTAACGCCAGCTCTGTCCGGCGAGGATCGGGTATTCGCCGACGGTCGAATTGCCGTCCGGGCCGTGACAGGCAAAGCAGACCTGTGCCTTGGTTCGTGCGGCCGCCATCTGCGTCGAGTCCAGCTGCTGGGCCTGCGTCGGGCAGGCACAGGCCAGCACGGACAGAATCAGGATCGTCGTTTTGAGCATGTCCATTCAAACAAAAACGGCCACTTCGCGCGAGCGAGGTGGCCGTGCGAGTCAGGAGCCGCGGCTAGGGCAGCGCAAACACGAATACGCTGTTGCCGCGCTTGGCATCGATCTGGTTGTTGCCTCCGGCGGCGACCGCGATGTACTGCGTGTTGCCGACCATGTAGGAAACCGCGGGCGCATTGACGCCGGCGCCGCAGTTGTATTTCCAAAGCTCGTGGCCGGTCTTGGCATCGTAAGCCTTGAACCAGCCGTTCGCCTCGCCATTGAATACCAGGCCGCCGGCCGTAGCCAGCACACCGCCAATCAGCGGCTGCGGCGTCTTCGCCTTCCACGCGACCTTTCCGGTGTCTAGGTTGATGGCAGTCAATTGACCCCATTGCTCTTCGCTCGGGATCGTCTTGAACGCGCCGCCCAGCCAGAGCTTGCCGCCCGGGTACGGGACTTCCTCGACATGGTAAGTCATCGGCTGATGCAGATTCGCCGCGTACGCCAGCCGGGTCGTCGGATTGACTGCCATCGGCGACCATTCGACGCCGCCGTTCGCGCCCGGAAGCATGCGCGCGCCTTCCTTGGTTGGAAGCACCCACATGTTCTCCTGCGGGATCATCGCCTCCGAGAAGCGGATCAGCTTGCCGCTGTCGCGCTCGTGGATGTAGATGTGACCGGTCTTGCCGCCGTGGATGACCACGTCGACCATCTTCCCGTTCGCGTCCTTCGCCTGTGTGAGAATTGGCGGGCTTACCGAGTCGAGGTCCCACACGTCATGCGCGATGTACTGGTAATGCCATTTGTACGTGCCCTTGTCGAGGTCGATCGCCACCATCGAATCGGTATACAGGTTGTCGCCCGGTCGGATCGCGCCGTAAAGGTCGGGCGACGGATTGCCGACGACGAAAAACACGGTCTTGGTCTTCCGGTCGATTGCCGGGGTCATCCAGACGCCGCCGCCGAGCTGCTGATAGAACGAGCTGTCCTTGGCGAACGCGGCCTTCTCGGCTTCGATATTTCGATGCATGTCGCGGCCGGTCGCGTCCTTCGCCGCCCACACGCCTTCGTGGCCCTTGTCCGGGATCGTATAGAACGTCCAGATCAGCTTGCCGTCCTTGGCGTCGAACGCCTTGACGAAGCCGCGGATGCCGTATTCGCCGCCGTTGGTCCCGATCAGGATCTTGCCGTCGATGTACGCCGGCGCCATCGTCTCCGAATAGCCCTTGTCCGGATCCGCGATCTGCGTTTCCCACAGCAGCTTGCCGGTCTTGGCGTCGAGCGCAACCAGCTTCGCGTCGATCGTGCCCATGTAGAGCTTGCCTTCCGCGATCGCGACGCCGCGGTTGTTGTTGCCGCAGCAGACGGTCACGATCGGACCGAGCTTGTGCTTGTAGTGCCAGTACTCTTCGCCGGTCTTGGCGTCGATCGCGTACACGTGATTGAACGACGTCGTCAGGAACATGACGCCGTTGTCGACGATCGGCGCGGTCTCCATCGATTCCACTACGGCGGTCTGAAAGACGAAGGCCGGCTTCAGCCGGGCGACGTTCTGGGTATTGATTTGCTTGCCCGTGTAGTACCGGGTCTGGTCGTAGCTGCCGTTGGAATGCAGCCAGTTCTTGCTGTCGTTGGCCGCGCCGTCCAGCATCGACTGGGTGACGCTGGTAAGGGCCGGCATCGCACGCGTCGTCGTCGTTGCGGCTCCTGTCACTTCCTGCGCGGCGACCGGCGCGGTTAGTCCGCAGGCCAGCGCAAGCGCCGCGAGCAAACGCCAGTACATGCTGTAGTGGGACGCCATGATTGTTACCTCCAGGAAATTTATTTTTGCGCTCGCATCGGCCCCGCTGCGCCCATGGTCCAGCAGCGCAGCGCGCCAGCCTGCCGCGGAATTGAGTTATAGTCCAACCAAAGTGGAAATGCAATCTGTGGACGACAAATCAAAAAGCGGGGTGCGCGTGGACCGCAGGGGTCTTTGCGCACCTGCGGCCCGTCACATTGCCAGCCTCGTCCTCGCGATGCTTTTTGCACTGCCGCACGGTGCGCTGGCGCAAGACTGGTCGATCAACGCAAGGCTGCTGGCGGCAGCCCGCACCGGCGACGAGGCCGGGCTGGTGCGAGCGCTGGCCGACGGCGCCGCCGTCAATGCGCGCAGCCGGATCGGCGAAACCGCGCTGGTGATCGCACTCAAGAACGACCGCCCCGCCCTGGCGTCACGCATGCTGGATGCCGGCGCCGATGTGAACTTGGCGGCAGTCAACGGCGTGACGCCGCTGATGGCTGCCTCGCACGCCGGTCAAACGGAAATTGTCAGGCGCCTTTTGGCCAGCGGGGCGGAGGTTTCCCCGGTCGACCGCTTGCAAAAGACCGCGATGACCTATGCCGCGGGCCAGGGACGCACCGATATTGTGCTGCTGCTGCTGCACGCCGGCGTCGATGCCAACGCGGTGCTCGCGCACCAGCTGACGGCCCTGATGTGGGCCGCCGGATACGGCAGGACCGATACGGTGCAGGCCCTGCTGGCGGCCGGCGCCAAGCCAGGACTCAAGGACGATCGCGGCAAGACCGCGCTGGATATCGCGCGCGAAGGAAATTTCCCCGACACGGTGAAGCTGCTGGAAACCGCGCTCAAGGGCTGACGGGAGCGCCTCGCGACCGGCGAGGTCAACCCGCGTCGCGCGCTCCGTCAGCACGCTTGCGCGCTCGCGGGCCGGTCGGCCACATCCGCCATAGCAGGCCGTCTCGCAAGCCCCACTGATGATAGATCGTTGCGGCGACATGCGCGCCGATGGCGGCGACCAGCACCCAATTGCTCACCAGATGAACGACGCTGCACGCGTCCTTGACCGCCTCGTGGGCACCGGCCCATGACGGAAGAGCCCATCCGAAGAACTTCACCGGATAGCCGCTGGTCGCCGAGCCGATATAGCCGCTCAGCGCGGCGATGAACATGACGGCGTACAGCAGCAGGTGAACAGCCGCCGCGGCGTGCGCCTGCCACCGTGGAAGCGGAGGAAGCTCCGGCGGGCGGTGCGAGGCGCGCCAGGCAAGACGCACGGCCATCAGCAGCAATGCGACCAATCCAATCGACTTGTGCAGGTTGTACGCGTCGGCACGGGGTCCGACCGGCTGCTTAGGGATCGTCTGCATCCACCATCCGAGCACGATCAAACCGACCACCGCCGCGGCGATCGCCCAGTGCATGACGATCACGGCCGTCGGATAGCGTTGGGCGGGATCAGAACCTGACATTCGCGCTGGCACCGATCAGGTAATTGCGCCGCGCCGACGGCTCGAAGAAGCGTCCGTTGGTGTCGCCGACGATTACCGAGCCGACGTAGTTGCGGTCGGCGAGATTGTTGATGCGAACGAATTCGCGCAGCGTCCACGTGCCGACACGCTGCTCGAATGCGGCGCGGACATTGGCCACCGTGTACGCCGGGGCAGCGTCGGTATTGCGCTCATTGACGTAGAGCTTGGCAGCGTACTGCGCTTCCAGCGCTACCGAGAAGCCTGCCCAGTCGGCGCGGGTCCAGGCCAGCTCGGCGTAGGCGCTGGTTTCCGGCACCGCAGGCAGGCGCGACCCCGAAGGCACGAGCAACGGCGGCGTGCCGGTGGTCGTGTCCTCGGCGAATCTTGCCGACAGGTAGGTGTAAGCCGCATAGCCGGTCAGGCCACCGCCCAGAGCGCCCTCCCACTCTGCCTCGACGCCGCGGCGCCGCGTCTTGCCGGCATTCTTGTAGGTCGTGCGGCCGCCGGTCGCGGCGTCGACGATGATCTCGTTCGAAGTATTCGTTACAAAGGCCGCGAGGTTGACGCGCTGAGCGTCGCCGAAGTACGCCTTGAGGCCGATTTCGGTCGAGCGGCTGATCGCAGGTTGCAGCGCGAAGTTGAGGCCGGTGCCGGCATTGCGATAGGCGAGCTCGATGAAGGTGGGCGTCTCGAAGCCTTCGCCCCAGTTGGCGTAGACGTTGACGTCCTTCGCCGCGTGCCAGACGATGCCGACGACGGGGCTCGCATGCGAGAAAGCTACCCGTCCGCTGTCGTCCGGATTCAAGCCGGTGATGTAGTGGTCGATCGAATCGAAACGCACGTCGCTGTAACGCGCGCCGGCAAGCAACGACAAGGCGTCCAGCGGAAACCATTCCGCCTGCACGTACGCATCCTGATCGCGCACCGTGTCGTCTTCGTCGCGGCGCAAATCCCCCAGTGCGCCGTTGTTGTTGACGAAGCCTTTGCGCGCCTGCTGCTGGCGGTCGTAGGCGGCGCCGACCGTCAAGGTCAGCGGCCGGCCGGCAGCGGCGAAGCGCGTCGTCGCGCGAAGGTCGACGCCGGCGAAGTTGCCGGACAGATCGGTGACACCGCCCGACGACGTGTCCAGCGTGCCGGCGAGTGCCAGGTATTGCCGCACCGAGCGCTGTCCGGCGTAGGTGGTCAGCCGCAAGGTGGTGTCGGCGCCAAGGTCGCGTTCGAAGGTAGCGCCGCCCTGCTGCTGGCCGACGGTCTTTCGCGTATTGAACATTGTCGCCGCAGGGTCCGCCTGGCGCGGGTTCGCCTCCCATTGGGCGCGCGTCAATCCGAGCGGATCCTGTGCTTCGGGCTGGTAGAGCGAGTTGGCGATCACAGTGACCCGGGTGCCGTCGCCGAAGGCGAACTTGAGCTTGGCATTGAACTGATCGCGCTGCGCTTCGCTATGGTCCCGATAGCCTTCGGTGGCGAAATGATTGGCGGTGACCGAGAAGTCGACGCCGCCCTCCTCGCCACCGAATTTCGCGATCGCATTCCAGGTGCCATAGCTGCCGCCGACGACCTGCGCCTGGACCGCCGGCGTCGGCGGCCCGTCCTCGGTGAAGATCGAGATCACGCCGCCCGCGGCATTCCCGTACAGCGTCGAGAACGGACCGCGCAGGACTTCGATGCGCTGTGCGGAGGCCAGACTGAAGCTGCCCGTCTGCCCCTGCCCGTCGGGCATGGTCGCCGGAATGCCGTCCTGATAGAGACGTATTCCGCGCACGCCGAAGCTCGCCCGCGCGCCGAAGCCACGCGATGAAACCTGCAGGTCCTGCGCGTAGTTCCACCGGTTTTGCACGACCAGACCCGGAACGCGCGAGAGCGATTCGGACAGGTTGATCTGCAGCTGTCCCTGCTGGATCCGTGCCGCGCCGATGCTGTCGATGGCCACCGGCAAGTCGAACGCGCGCTCTTCGATCCGCGTCGCCGTGATGACCAACGGATCGATGCGCACAACGTCCTGCGCCCTCGCGAATTCCTGCATCGCTGCGCCGGAGATCGCCAGCAGCATCGCCGCCGGTACGATCCGCCGCGTCCGGTGCAAGCGAGGGGCGGAGTTCGGCATGTTCTGCGCGCTAAAGAAATTGCGACAAAGTCGTGTAGCATAACCGATCGTTCGCGCCGGCTCCATCGACACGGAACCGACGCTTTCCAGGAGCACTCATTTCCATGCGTTTTTCCGCGATCCTCATTGCGTCGG
>Ga0207686_10001943_pt1 | contig 11412 bp, 8 predicted proteins | sample KBSM24metaG_FD_184396 | JGI IMG/M metagenome (GOLD analysis project Ga0207686, IMG submission 184396) | Miscanthus rhizosphere microbial communities from Kellogg Biological Station, Michigan, USA - KBS M2-4 metaG (SPAdes) (version 2) | ecosystem: Host-associated > Plants > Roots > Rhizosphere >...
TAGGGTTATCGAAGGACGCCATCAGCAAATACGAGCTGAACCAGCGGCCCATTTCCGCGAAAATCATAATTGCCGGCGAAGTTCTGTTCGGTATGCGCGCTAGCGCTCTCTTTCCACACTTATATAAGGAACTGCAGGACGGGATTGGGCGCAGATCCGCAAAGCTGTTGGCTAAAATCGCCTACCGAAACGACCGATCTTCTCAGAAAAAGAGGAGGCTCCTTTCCAAGGTTCCTTCCCAGTCCGTAACAATTGACCCATGACCACTCTCAAAGAGAAAGGTTTGGTTTTGGCGGTCCATCCCACCACACGCGGGTTCGGATGGGTTTTATTCGAAGGTTCAATGTCTGCGGTAGATTGGGGAATTGCGAGCAGTAAGCGCGCGAGCAATGCACGCCTATTGGCAAGGTTCGAAAGGTTGTTGCGAAGATATGAGCCAGCTGCATTGGTTCTTGAGGAATTTGAAGGACAGACACGAAAGGTAGATCGCATCCAGCGTCTGTGCCGCGGTATGGTCCATCTCGCAGCTTGCGCTGGAATGGAAACGCCCGCTTACCACCGGCGGGTCATCCGCACGGTCTTTGCTAGTGTTGGAGCGTCAACCCGGTATGAAATCGCTCAAGCTATCGCGCAACGAATTGATGCATTGAGCCACCGAATGCCGCGATGCCGAAGAGTCTGGGAAAAGCCGGACCACCGCCAGTCACTTTTTGACGCCGCGGCCTTGGCAGTGACGTACTTTGCTTTTAACGAACGTTATTAGCATCCCGCGCGCGATCCTTGATTTGCTCAGACGGCCGAATGCTTAACTGCGCCGAGGGCGTTCTCAAGTTGCCGCTTGGTACCAGGTTGATTGATCGTCTGGGTCCAAGCGCCATTGACGGTCTTCGGGATCGAAATACACGACGATGTCTCGTTGAAGCGAGATGTGGAAACCGCCGAATTTGGGATTTTCAATTAGATCCCCAAGCAGATGATATTTGCGATGTTCTGCGCTAACACCATTTGAACGCATTTTCTGGAAAGTGCTTACATACTCTGTATTCCGAAAGGTGAGGGACCCAGCTGAAACTAAGGCGCGTATGACGCTACCGTCATTGCCCGTGTAAGAACTGAAATCGCCGCCAAGATTATCGGCATGGACGTTAGGGCAGTAGAGAGTGCCCCAGCCGGGATTCGAGGAAGAGATCTCAACGTCTTTTCTATCAATCAGGTCTTTTATAACCCCATCCCTGAAGGTCCGACGTACCTCGGGAGCGAGGTCCACCAGTTCTCTTTGCGCACGAGCGATAAAAATACGGGCGCCAACCTGCGGAAAAGGAACGGACGCAGGTTTGGTAAAGACCCAGATGTTGAGTTGATCTCGAGAGCGAGAGCAGCTGTCTACCAAAGGGATATCGAGCCAAGCTGCCACCCCCGGCGGCTCAACAAAGGCTGCGATGCTGGCCGGCAGGGATGTATCGCCAACCGCCTGCTTTACCTTGTCACAGCCACTAGCCGTAATCAGCAGTGATGCGAATACCGCAAACGGACCCCACTGACGGACGGGGCGTGTTTGAAAAGGCCGCTTAGACCGCGCTAGCTCCCATATCGCCATTTGCCCCCGCCAATTGAACAATATGAGGCATTCTGTTCAACAACGTAGAATATCAGCGATGAATCGAACGCTTCAAAAACGCGTGATCTTTCGGAAGAAATTGCCAATTCTCGCCGGGAGGAACAACTGTTGCGACTCCCGGATATACCGACTCTTCTGACCGGTATAGATGGCTAGCAACACATAGACCCTGCCACGTTTTGGTCGATTCAGGGTCCACCTTACCTTATGCCCATCGTCATGCAGGGTAGGTTGCTCACACCTTCGGCGGCGTCCCGACATTCCGTATCGATAGAGACGCTTGACCGTAACCTCTGCTGCCCAAAAAGGCATCACAAAGCCGAGCACTTCTTCGATTTGATTCTTGGATATGATCTCGACGTCCGCTATCCCAATCTCATTATCGATAAGAAGAGCCTTGTAAAAGGCATCATCGCCGTAGAGCGAGGGTGATACATACTTCATCTCATGTTGATAGGTTGTATATGGCGTTATCGGCACTTTTGGCTGCCAATAGACTGCCAGTGTATTTAATCCTTTTCTACGTATGTCTCCCACGGTGCTATCACTAGATTGATAGTGTCTCTCGTGCATGTCCTCGCCAGGCAGAACATCAACTAAATCAAGCCGATCTTCATCGGACGGTTCATCAAGAAAGACCATGTCGTTCTTCCTTGATATCGTTGCTCTGTAGCTATCATCGATAGTGATTATTTCATGCCGATGCGGAATCACCGCACGGGCTCGATATCTTGTTACGCCAAACCGCCGATTTATTAACCCGGGAAATAGGAACGCGCATGCGCTAAGTCCCAATGTCAGCAAAACGAGCGCGCCGACAGCTAACGCCATATGCCAGGACTTAGATGAATCATACGTTTGGATGGGTAGGAATAGTATACCACATACGGTGAGAATGACCGTCGATACCCGGCCGATGTATCGCCAAAAGTCGAGCATTTCTCCCTCCGAAATAGCTGGGTCGTCAGCCTAGCACCCGCAAAGGTATTTTGCTGCTGTTCAGCATTCTCCAGTGCTAGCCCGCCTTAAGACCACAGGCGACTTGCTAACTCCCGCTCCTTTGCACCAACGGCCGTCGCATAAATCGAAGTAGTTTCAATTCGGGCATGCCCCAACCACCGCTGCATCATGTTGAGCGGGACGCCTTCGTCGACTGTCCCAAGGACCCCCAAGCTATGACGGAGCCCTTTGGGCATAGCGCGATGCCCATCCAATCCTGCGGACAACATCACCTCCTTAACCCGTGTCCATGCTGTGGTCCGGCACCACGGCCAAAGAGGCAGATCTAGACCGGGATCGTCGGCATTTAATTTGGAGAGCCCGTGTGCGTCTTCCATGACCTCAAGAAGCGAGGTGGGTACCGGGATGAAGCGGTAGATACCTCGGTGCCTGCGCTTGAGCGTTTCCAGTATCACTCCACCAGCAGCGACATCGACGCGTCGGGGTACAAGTGCAAGTACTTCCGAGATCCGTCCGCCCGTATATGCCAGAGTCAAACAAAAACTTTTAACCTGGATTTCGCAGGCATTTGCTGCTGTTATGAATGCAATCCGTTCCTCACGGACTAAATATTTTCGATTGCCCGATTGATCGTAGAGCATACGAAGATAATTACGGACTTTGTCTTCAGGGTCAGAGAAAGCCCTTGACGTCGCCAATAATCACTGAACAGAATGCCTCATTCTGTTTAATCAGCACACGGAATGAACGTGAGTCGCGGTTACCGTAGACGGCGCCTAATAGCGGCTTCCGTGTCCTCGTGGCCCGCTTCATATTCGTAGGTATGCGCCAGCACCATCAGAAGCTTCGAGGATACAAATGGGTGTGAAGTCTCGAGTTCTCGGCCCCAACTCTTATATTTGTCAGCTAGCTCGCGTTCCTGATTGCCTCCCTCGCCGCGCCAGTGAGCGCCCCGAGAATTATACACGCCGGTATGAACGCCCCGCATAAGAGCCTCGGACTGAACTTCCTCCATAACGTCGCGCACCGGCTCACAAGGCCAGACTCCATCGCTTCCAATCGGCGCGCCTGAAAGTAGCTTGCCTATACAAACGTCAGCGATTTCTCCACGCGCGTATTCACTGCAAGAGTGCCTCACCGTAGCAATCCAGTTAGAGAGTCGGCCTAACTCCAGTTCGCCACTGGGATTATAGCCGGGGATTCGGGCAACTGCCTCCAAGAGCTTATAGCCACGCTGGGCCATTCCTTTGCTAAGGTCCGGAGCGACCCGTAACTCCTCTGGATCGTCCGCACCATCGTCACGTCTGTAGGTCCAAATGATTGCTTGTACGAAAAGCTCTGGATGCGCATCAATATATCGCTCTAGGTTCGGAATACCGTAATGATTGTTCCTATCCCAGGGTCGGGCCAAAGCTTCCAAGTACGCAAATTCAAGCCCAGCTTTTTCGTCCACCGTAACCAAAGGGCTGCTATTCAATTTTTTAAAAGCTTCCTCGAGCTGGTAATCCTGCAGCATGTATTGCCCAGGCTTTTCGTTGCCGCCTTTTGCCATTTCGGAAAGGACTCGGCATAGAAGTGTAGCGTCGAGCCTAGCCAGGTCTAGTCGAACGCATGAAAATGCTGCTCGCGGCCGATCCGCCTTCAGCAATCGTTCGACAGCCTCCATCATCTCGGTTTCTGATTCCCGTATCCAATCCGGTGTAACTTCGGCCCAGTATTTGGCTTCAATTGGGTCTGCTAACCCCTCAACAAGTGTCCATGTGCTTTTTCTGAACGGACCCAAAACCAAGAGTGCTGCGGGTCTGTCCTCGGAAAGCTCTCCAATCAGCGATTTAAGGACAGCGTCCCGCTTCTTGTCGTCGAGAGCCCGTAGTGCGCCAGCAACCAGATTTTTTTGCGCATGAGCAGGTTCTTCCCCGGCAAGAATTCGTCGGAAGCTTTCGGAAAGTAAATCCCGAAGTGCTTGTTCGGATGGTGCAGCGTTCGGCGCAAGCACGCCGATGGTCCATGCTGCATTCCCTCGCTTAGACAGTTCAAGTATCCCTTCCGCACCACCGTGAGCCCAGATTTCCCGCAGAGCCGTAATGCGTAGATTTTTAATGCGCTCTTCGCGCTTGTCGTAGTCCACGTTCTCAATGTCTTCGACTTCATCGGCCGATTCTTCGACCCACCCATCGCGGAAAAGCCACATATGGCGATTGAGGGGGTTGCTGGGCTCCAGTGCCGCGTACACAGCCTTCCCAACTTCAGCAAGATTAGTAGCTTTCCCGCTTTTCTTGGTTCTTAGGGCCGCAAGTCTCGACAAGGTCGAAACGCGAATTTTCTCGCGCATGATTGCCTTGTCATCATCAGATGCCTTGGATTTAGCCCATTCTTCGACTAGCTTCCAAACCCGCGCCTGATCCGCTTCGTTCAAAGACTGGAGACGCTCTACCAAGTCGCAAAGCGTTTCGAGCGAATGGTCTTTCCACGTCAGCGCCATTTCTACCATCTCGCGAACAAAGGCATGGATCGGCCCCCAAGTGGGAAAAGGCTCGCCAAATCCGGTGCCGTCAGGGCGCCAACGCGGCTTGTGTGAATAGTCTCCGGTCTGGTGATAATTGCCAAACTGGGCAACACACAACTTCCAGGCAACCTCTGGAAACTTAACCGCAAGACTTTTCATTAATTCTACGCGCTGCTGGTGATTGGCCGCCGTTTGCGGCATCCAAGAGCGAAAAATTGATTCCAGTGAATGGATTGGCTTGTTAGCCCAATTATCTTTGATATCTACTAGTGAAAGCTCGGCAAGGATACGAGCCGCGCGTGGCAACGTCGCTGGATTCCATGCCAACCCTTCGAGCGCCCACAATAAGCCTGCGCGGCTTGGACTGCTTCCGAAAATACTCGCATCCACGGGAACTAGGAGCCCAAGGACGGCAGGATTTTTACTCTTGAGGTCACGCTCTAATATAGTGAGAAACTCATCGGGGGCAGCCTCGGCATAGGTCATGAGGTCGCTGTCACTTGCTGCCAAAACTCTTGTCGTTAGCGGCGTCGGCAACAGATCTCGCACCACGAGCGTTGCCTCCCGCTCAGGATCAATGCCCAGCTTATTCTTGAACAGGTGCTTTCCGTGAACCGCGAGGAGAACGAGCGTCTCCGAAATACCTCGACGGAAAACGCCAGAAAACTCGCGCGTTTTGCCGTGTATAGAGGCAGCCCAGCGCTTGTCCTCTTCTAAATCTAGGGCAGGATCATCCTCTCCGAGAACCATCCGCGCGATATCAAAGTACCTTTGCAGGTCGCTCTGTGTCACCGCGCCGGCAATGGCAAAGAGAAGATCAATCTTAGAAATAACGCCTCGAATCGTGCCGACGGACCAAACAGGCGCATCATTCAGCGTAGTGAATTGCTGGCACTGCTTTTCGAGCTCCTCATATGTGCGTGTACCGGCAAGAAGAGAAAGCGCAAGCCTGTCCGCCTCGTTCTGGCTATTCCAAGCCCCTACTAGAAGAAAAGGTACCAGAGCTTCCGCAGTCTTTTGGTCTTTGGACCAATCAGGGCTTTGAAGGCGGGGCATTGTCGAAAGGCGACGGCGCAGCACCGTGAGTGACCGGCCCGATGCTGCATCTAAATATGAAATCTCGTCGCGCCCTTTTCCCATTTCTTCGAGCGATTTTGAGAAAACCTCATGATTGATGGGGTCGAGGACTATATCGGGCTCTGCTGTAATCGAATTGCGAGGAAATACCAGGATGGACGTCATCGACTTCGCAAATGGAGCCAACTCCTGTTCTACTTCGCGAGAATGGACAATCGGTATGAATGAATGGGCCCCCATTGCTAATCGTGGCAGCACGCCCGGCTTGTCAAATACAAGGACACGGTCACGGTGAGACGCAAGATCGTCCCCGCCACGTTCGCTTAGGAGTTGGGACAAGAAAGCAAGCGCTTCTTCGACGGAGTCGGCTGCGACCAATATCGGTTTATCGCCCGGTGTAGACAGGCGAGAGGCTAGTGTCCGTTTGGCGACCTCAATAGCAGAACTGAATAACGAGCCTGATAGGGGCGGATTGGAAACGTTGGCCCAGTCATCCCAACACTTGTCGAGAGAACGAACATGTTCTGCGGGTATGTCGGTCTCGTTCGCGAACCAGGCCTGCCCAGGCAGCGATTGATCTAACCACTGCTCCAGGTCGCTCGCATCAAAAGCGCGGACATCCTTCCAAAGTTTCTTCGCTTGTTGAGCGGCGACCCACGCGGATTTACCAGGCCAACGCCGGGGGGTAACGAAAACAAAAGTCGTCTGACTCCGCTGCTTTTTATCCCAAGCTTCCGTGCTTTTCTTAAAATCACCGTCGGCTTTGGTTTTGGGATCTTCATTGGTGCCGAACTCCCAGCCAGACCGACCACTCGGAACCCAAGGAGTGCCATCAGCGGCTTCTACGAATCCGTCCCACCCGGGACGCTCTGCGTCGTCATTCCCGGGAAAATCAACCTTGCTCAGCCCATGGCCGGTGGAGTGCACGAGAGTGCGAAGGAAGACAGCTAGCCGACTTCTGGCAAAAATATTGTGAGATACCCAAGCCTCAACGTCATTCGCCTTGATAGCAAGAAATGGGGGAACATAGGCTTTGATGTCGCTCGGACTGCCCTTCAGCTTGGTTTGCGCGGCGTCATATCGCGCCTGCATCTCCATGAGATTTTTAAGAGGAACCTTGAATGTTTTTTCGAGACGGGCTGCCATATCGGGGGACAACGATGCATTTCCGTTCAGCAGGTTCGACAGCGCGGGTCGGCCGACCCCCATCAGCTTCGCGGCCTCGGTGGTAGACATTCCCTTTGGAATGACCTCCGCCTTTATGCGAATTCCTGGGTGTGGGGTATCTGCCATCACTCTACTATCAATGGGTTACAGAATTTTCGCTCGGCCATGATCAAGAGTGTATTGCGTAACGCTACACAATACAATACCCTTATGGTGGTTTTCTTTATTCAGTCAAGGCGCCAGCGCAATGCTGAAAGGGAAGTGAATGCGACCTTCATTAAAGGGCACCCAACCTGACAGCAGTAAGTCAGTTGGCATTTGGGTGCGGGTATCTGCCGAAGACTCGGTTCGGGGTGAAAGCCCTGAGGTGCACGAAAAACGCGCTCGCATGTATGCCGAAGCGCGAGGCTGGACCGTCAAGGAGGTTTATCGCCTTGATGCAGTAAGCGGAAAGGCCGTCAGGCATCTTTCCGAGGCTGAGCGAATGCTGGCTGACATTCGCTCCGGCCGCATTACCGGCCTGATCTTCAGCAAATTGGCCCGGCTTGCGCGTAACACGAAAGAACTTTTGGAGTTCGCAGACGAATTCAAGGCTTCGGGCGCCGATATGATTTCGCTCCAAGAGGCGATTGACACAGGGTCACCGGCAGGCCGCTTATTTTACACCTTCATCGCGGCGGTTGCCCAATGGGAGCGTGAAGAGATTGCCGAGCGTGTTGCTGCCGCCGTTCCGATCCGTGCAAAAATGGGAAAGCCAATCGGCGGTCAGGCACCGTTTGGGTATCAATGGCGGGACAAGAAACTCATACCTGATCCAAAGGAAGTTTCCGTTCGGAGGCTGATCTACGAACTGTTCGCAGAACATCGCCGGAAGAAAACCGTTGCGCGGTTGCTCAATGAACGCGGATATCGAACCCGTAACGGCTCCGAATGGAGCGACACAACGGTTGATCGTCTCATCCGGGACACCACCGCAAAGGGTGTTCATCGCCAGAACTACACCCGCACCGATGACCGGACCGGCGCTTGGGAACTAAAGCCCGAGAGCGAATGGGTGCATAACGCGGTGGAGCCCATCGTTACCGAAGAACTCTGGGCGACCTGTAACGGTATCCTTGAGCGCCAAAGCCTCAAGCGGGACAAGACGACCCGCAAAAACGTCCACCTCTTCACCGGTTTTGCCCACTGCCACTGTGGGTCAAAGATGTACGTTTGGAAGGAGAGCCCCAAGTACATCTGTCCGAAGTGCCGGAACAAGATCCCTATGGCGGACCTGGAAGAGGTTTTTCGGGATCAGCTATCCCAATTTCTCCTCTCGCCGGACGATGTCGCGGCCCACTTTGAAGCCGCCAACGAGACCATTCGGGAAAGGGAACAGTTGGGCCAGGCTGCCGAGGCCGAACTCAAAAAGATCGAGGTGGAGGACGAGCGACTTTACCAGCTGTACCTCGCTGACAGTTTGTCGAAGGAGGACTTCGGCCGGCGCCACAAGCCCCTGGCAGACCGCAGGAGCCAGCTTGAGGAGGAGCTACCGCGGCTCCAGGCTGAGCTTGATGTCCTCCGGGTGTCCTCCATAGCGGGCCAGGCGGCAATTGGGGAAGCCACAGACCTTGCCCGTCGTTGGCAAGAGTTTACTCCCGAAGATAAGCGGGCCTTGGTCGAGACCATCACTGACAAAATTACTGTCGGAAAAGAAGAGGTTAGCATCGAGCTCCTCTATTTGCCTTTTGCCTCCCCACACCCCTCCGGAAATACCAGTGGAAAGGCAACACGGCCTCAGGGGTTCATCGCCGCGATCAGTTGAAACCGCGCCGGATAGCGCACATGGGCATTGGCGCGCGCCACCACCGCCTCGCCGGTCTCAATCGGTTGGCGCAGACTGTCCAGCACGCCGCGTTGGAATTCGGGCAGCTCGTCCAGGAATAGAACGCCCAGATGTGCCAGCGACACCTCTCCGGGTTTCACTTTCAATCCGCCGCCGACCAGGGCCGCCATCGAAGCGGAATGATGCGGATTGCGAAACGGCCTGGTGCGCGAGATGGTGCCGCCGTCCAGCGCCCCCGCCAGCGACTGGATCATGGAAATCTCCAGCGCCTCGCGCGCATCCAGCGGCGGCAGCAGGCCCGGCAGGCGCTGCGCCATCATCGACTTGCCCGCGCCGGGCGGGCCGATCATCAGCAGATTGTGTCCGCCGGCGGCGGCGATCTCCAGCGCGCGCTTGGCGCTTTCCTGACCCTTGACGTCGCGCAGGTCCGGCGCCGACCGCGCCGCTTCCACAATCCGCGCCACCGGCGGCGTCAGCACCGATGCGCCTTTCATGTGATTGACCAGGGCGATCAAGGACGGCGTCGCCAATATCTCGATGCCGCCGGCAAAAGCCGCTTCCGGGCCGTTGAGCGCCGGACAGATCAGTCCGCGATTCTGTTCGCTGGCGGCCAGCGCCGCGTTCAGCACACCGGCCACCGGCGTCACCGCCGCATCCAGCGACAATTCTCCCAGCGCCACGTAATTGGCCATTTCGCTGGCCGGGATCACGCCCATCGCCGCCAAAAGCCCCAGCGCAATAGGAAGGTCGTAATGCGATCCTTCCTTGGGAAGATCGGCGGGGGCGAGATTGACGGTGATGCGCTTGAAGGGCAGTGCCAGTCCGATGGCCGACAGCGCGGCGCGCACCCGCTCGCGGCTTTCCGCCACCGCCTTGTCGGCCAGGCCGACAATGTTGAACAGCCCGTTGCCGCCGTCGCCGATGTGAACCTGCACATCGACTTCCCTGGCGTCGATCCCCTGAAACGCCACGGTGTAGATATGAGAAACTGTCATTTAAGCCCCGGCCCGGAGCGGAGCCTAATGGCCGATGGACGTAGGGCGCAAGGCGCTCACGCACATCCAACCGTCTGGAAACGGCCCCGCCGTGGCTCGTCCGTGCCTATCCGTGATGTTTCGCGCGAATCGCCGCGAGTTCTGAAGACCAGTCGCTGCACAGGTCCGGAATCCAGCCGGGCAGCGCTTTGGGTGACTTGTCCGGGCCCTCTGGCTCATGAACGACGATCTGGGACTTGCCGCCCTTGTCAGGAAAAGTTTGCGTCCGCGCCTTGCAATCTGCCGTGACAAATTCCGCAGGTTGGGAGGGGCCATAACTAGCGAGTACGAGTCCGAAGAGTCTGTCCTGACCGAAGACGGGCATCGACCCAAATGGAACCGCATAGACAAGGGTTGTTGTTTTCGAAAGCGGTGAAATCCAATCCGTCGATTCAAAGCTCGCCACCAATCGCGTGTCCCGTTTCTTTGCGAAGTCAGCCTGCAGGGTCTCGATGAAGACTGCCTTTCGTCCTTCGTGTATTGAGGAAAGTTGATCCGCCAGTGCGATGGCGAAGAAGAAGGCGGCGCCAATACAGATCATCGGCCACAGTTTCATTTCATGCCCGTGTGTCTGGTGGAACGAACCGCCGCTAGGCCGCGCGCAGCGGGAAATCCGGAATGGCCTCATTGCCGGTATAATGATGTCCCGCATCGATGGCCTGGCCGGAGCCGAAACGCACATGGCTCTTGAGCGCGGCGTCCATCAGCGCCGGGCTGTCCAGCCCGTGCAGGAACGCAAAAGCCTTTTGCTCGGTGGCGCGGCGCACCAGTTTTTGCGCGATGATGATTGCCCCCGCGGCATCGGTCTGGGCGGGCAGCGCGCCGCCTATTCCGACCGCGCCCAGCCGGATGCCCATTTCCGGCAGGCTGCGCAGGGATTCAAACTGCACCGTGACCTTGACATTGGGGTGGCTCAACATCGCCACGATTTCCGCCAGTCGCCCCAACGGCGTGCCATCCGGCACCTGGTCGATCCGCAACAGTAAGGGACAGTCTGGCATCACGCGGGTCGCCTTCAGCGCGCCGATATAATGGATGCGGGAATGAAATCCCGACAATGTCTCATAGCTGACGCCCACGCCAAGGGCGCAGACTTTCAGCGCCGCATGAACCGACAGGGCATATTCCGCCGCCGCCTGCAGCAAGGTGGTCTCGAAACCGGCAATGCGCGGTTCTTCCAGGCCCCTCATCGCATGGCGCGCACTGGTGGGCGTGCCGGCGGAAC
>Ga0207686_10001944_pt1 | contig 11406 bp, 9 predicted proteins | sample KBSM24metaG_FD_184396 | JGI IMG/M metagenome (GOLD analysis project Ga0207686, IMG submission 184396) | Miscanthus rhizosphere microbial communities from Kellogg Biological Station, Michigan, USA - KBS M2-4 metaG (SPAdes) (version 2) | ecosystem: Host-associated > Plants > Roots > Rhizosphere >...
AGGCGCCCAGCTATGGCAAGCCGATCCTCATGTACGATCCGCGGTCGCGGGCGGCGGAGAGTTACATCAAGCTGGCGAAGGAGATCATCGAGCGTGGAAAACACATCGAACAAACCCAAAGCGCTGGGTAGGGGATTGTCGTCGCTGCTTCCGAGCCGGCCGGCTCCAGTGGCGGCAGCCCCGGCTCCAGCGGCTGAACCTACGAAGTTGCCGCTCGACTCGATCATCACGAATCCGAAGCAGCCTCGACGAATCTTTAAGATCGAACAGATCGACGAGCTGGCGGACTCGATTCGAGTTCACGGGGTGATCCAACCGATCATCGTTCGGCGGATGGGGGACAAGTTCCAGATCGTCGCTGGAGAGCGGCGGTGGAGGGCTGCGGGCAAGGCCGGCCTAAACGATATACCTGTTTTGATTCAACAGTTTACGGACAATGAAGTGCTTGAAATCGCACTGATTGAAAACATTCAGCGCGAGGATCTGAACGCCATTGAAATCGCGCGAGCTTTTGACAGGCTGAGCCGCGAGGTCGGGTTGTCGCAAGAGGAGATCGGGCACAGGACAGGCAAGGATCGCGTGACCATCGCGAATCTGATCCGGCTGTTGCGGCTTCCGACAGAGGTCCAGGAGCTGGTGGCGGATCAGCGCATCTCGATGGGGCATGCGCGGGCGATTCTCGGGTTGGCGGACCCGGAGCAGCAGATTGCGTTGGCCAAGTCCGCGGCGACCGACGGGTTGTCGGTGCGGGCCGTGGAGGCTCGGGTTCAAAAGCTGATTGGCGAGAAGGCGGGCGGGGAGGCGAAGGTCAAACCGCAGGATCCGAATGTCCGGGCTGCCGCGGACGAGCTCGAACGGCACCTGGGGACGCGCGTGCGGATTGTCGAGACCAATGAAAAGCGCGGGCGGATTGAGATCGAGTATTACTCGCCTGAAGAACTCGACAGGCTCTATCAGCTCATCGTGAAGTGAGTGGTGCCGGCGGCTGGACTCGAACCAGCTACCTGCGGATTATGAGACCGCCGCTCTAACCAAGTGAGCTACGCCGGCACGGCGTTAATACTAGCTTACGTTACAATTCCTGTAGTGTCATCTCTGGAACACGTCGCAGTTCAATTCACGAACGTTGCGAAGAGTTATTCGATTTATGCGGCTCCGCGAGACCGGTTGAAGGAGATCGCGACGCTGGGGCGGCATAAGTTTCATACCGATTTTTGGGCTCTGCGGGACATCACCTTCGACATCAAAAAGGGCGAGACGTTTTGCATTGTCGGCGAGAATGGGTCCGGCAAAAGCACGCTGCTGCAGATCTGCGCGGGGATCTTGCAGCCTTCCTCCGGCACGGTCGAAGCGCATGGGAGAGTGGCCGCGCTGCTGGAACTCGGCTCGGGATTCAATCCGGAATTTTCAGGGCGCGACAATGTTTATTTGAATGGGGCGATTCTGGGGTTTTCGCGCAAAGAGATGGAGCGAAGGTTTCCTGAGATCGCGGCGTTTGCGGAGATCGGCGACTTTATCGAGCAGCCGGTGAAAACGTACTCGAGCGGGATGGCGGTGCGGCTCGCGTTCGCAGTCGCGATTCACGTGGACCCGGAGATTTTACTCGTCGACGAAGCGCTCGCGGTGGGCGATGTTTACTTCCGGCAACGCTGCATGAGGAAGGTCCAGGAACTGAAATCGCACGGAACTACGATAGTCTTCGTATCTCACGCCACGGGGGATGTCAAGGCGCTCGGGGATCGGGCGATGTGGCTTGAGAAGGGCGCGATGCGGGCGATTGGGAAGACGGATCTGGTGGTGCATCAGTACCTCGCGGCGATGACCGCTAAGGACCAGGCTTACCGGTTACATGACGCTGCTCCGATGGAAGAACGGGCGGCGGTGGAACCCGAGGAAGTGGTCGTCGGGATTCCGAATATCGATCATCGCTTTGGGGATGGGAAGGCCGAAATCATTGGGATTGCGGCGATGAATACGGAAGGGAAGAGACTCGGTGTGCTGGAGCCGGGGGCGACCGTGGTGGTGCGGATCAGCGTGCGGGCCAAGGCGAATCTGGACAGCCCGATCGTGGGGTTCATGTTCCGCAATCATCTGGGCGTGGATCTGGCGGGGACGAACACGGCTCGGGAGCGGGCGGAGTTGCCGGCGATGCTGGCGGGGGATGTGTGCACGGTGGATTTTTACGTGGACCTGCCGGTGCTGTACGCGGCGTGGTTTTCGTTTTCGCCAGCGGTGGCGAACGGGACACTGGAGCATTACACGACGTGCGACTGGATTGACAACGCGCTGGTGATGCACATGGAGAAAGCTCGGGATCCGATTTACGGGCAGCAGCATTTGCCGTGCCGGGTGGCGGTGAATGCGAAGGTCGGAGCGGGAGTGGGGCGGTGAGAACATGAAAAACTCGGCATCGGAGCTCATCTCTAAAAGAATCGCCGAACTTGGGGACTGGCGCGGGGAGACACTCAGCCGGATGCGCAAGCTCATCAAGGCGGCAGACCCGGATGTCGTCGAGGAGTGGAAGTGGATGGGGACTCCGGTTTGGTCACACGACGGGATCCTCTGCACTGGCGAATCCTACAAGAATGTCGTGAAGCTTACCTTCGCCAAGGGCGCGTCTTTGAAGGATCCGGCCGGACTTTTCAACTCGAGTCTCGAGGGGAACACACGCCGCGCGATCGATATCCACGAGGGGGAGAAAGTTGACGAGTCCGCTTTCAATGCGCTCATTCGGCAAGCTGTCGCCTTCAACGGCTCAGGCAAAGCGAAAGCCCCGAAAAGAGCGAAGTCCTAGCGGCTCTGAACGGCGAACTGAAGTTCGCCGCTGCACGCTGAAGCGTGCGCCACACGTCTTCGAAGAGGCGGGCGGGGTAAACTCCGGTTGAAAACCTGCCGAAAAGACAGTGGGGGTACTATTACTTGTTTTCATGGGACTCGGCGCGGAAGGTCCTTTATGCTACTCGGTTGGGAGGTCTGCTGATCCTCCTTATTTCTACCTGTGTGCCTGGTGCGGCGCAGTCGAGGGATGCTGACACCGTGAAGCTGTTGCTGGAACGGATCGACCGGCTCGAGAAGCGCGTGGCCGAATTGGAATCGGCAGGGAAGCCGGCTCCGGCTGTGGCCGCGGCTGCTACGCCGTCGGCACCTTCGATGCCTGGGATGCCGGGTATGCCGGCCGAAGGGGACTCTAGCGGACCCAGCTTTCACCTGGCGGGCTTCAGCGATGTCAATTTTGTCGCTTCCGATCAGAAGGGGACGCATAGCGGCTTTAACGAAGGGCAGTTCGTGCTGCATATGAGCTCGGCGTTGACGCAGAAGGTGAGCTTCTTTGGCGAGCTCAGCTTTACGGCTCGCACCGATGCCGGTACGGGCACGCCCCCTGCTACTGGATTCAACGTTGAGGTGGAGCGCAGCATCATCCGCTACGACTACAACGACGCGTTCAAATTGTCCTTCGGGCGGTATCACACGCCGATCAATTACTGGAACACGGCATTCCATCATGGCTCCTGGCTGCAGACTACGGCTAGCCGTCCGGAGATGGTGGCGTTCGGCGGGAGCTTCATTCCGGTGCATTTCATCGGGGCTTTAGTGGAGGGCAACCGGCATGCTGGGGGGCTGAATTTGACTTACAATTTCGGGCTCGGCAATGGGCGCGGGGACGTCGTCAGCCGCGGGGGAGACGCGGGGGACGTCAACAACAATCGCGCGTGGCTGGTAAACGCCTTCGTAAAGCCCGATAAGATTTTCGGGTTCCAGCTGGGGGGTTCGCTGTACCGGGATAGCGTCACACCCAGCGGAGTGCCGGGGGCTCGGGAGTGGATCGAAAGCTTCCATATTGTCCGCGAGAAAGAGAAGCCGGAGTTCATCGCAGAGTTCGCCAACGTGCGGCACACGCCGACGAATGGGGGCGTGGTGTCGAACAGTCAGGCCTGGTATGCGCAGGTGGCTTACCGTATTGCCCCTAAGTTCAAGCCGTATTATCGCTACGAGTACATCCACGTTCCGTTGTCGGATTTGCTGTTGAAGAAGGTTCCGGGATTGATTGGATCGACGGCCGGGATTCGCTACGACTTGTCGACTTTTTCGGCGCTCAAATTCGAATATCGCAGCGTGAAGCGGCCGGGGCTGCCGCGCGCGAACGTCGGGTTTATGCAGACCAGTTTTACTTTTTAGGAGACTCCATTGAGACGCCGTTTCTTATTGGCATTTGTACTATTAGCGGTGCCGGCTGCCGCGGCAGTCGAGGACGCCATCGACGTCGCGATCGTGGTGAAGCCGGAGGTGCCCGTGGATAACCTTTCGATGGCCGACGTGCGCAAGGTGTTTATGGGAGAACGGCAGTACTGGAATTCCGGCATGCGGGTGACGCTGCTGGTAAGGGCTCCGGTGGCTCGCGAGCGCAGCATCGTGCTTGACAAGTTATATGAGATGACGGAGGCGCAGTACCGCCAATATTGGATCTCCAAGGTGTTTCGGGCGGATGCGGCGACAGGGCCGAAGATTGTCTACACCAATGACATGGCGGTGGAGCTGGTGAAGGCGATCCCGGGTGCGGTTGCGTTTGTCGACGCCAAAAAGGTTCCGGCGGGGCTGAAGGTTTTGAAAGTGGACGGGAAGCTGCCAGGCGAAAAAGGATACCCGCTGCGGTGAAAATGCGGATGCCGAAGGTGCTGGCCCGGCGCCGGGACATCACGATCCGGCACCGCCTCTGGGTGACGTTCGTAGTCATCAACCTGCTGTTTGCGATGAACGTGGTTTTATATTTGTGGAGCAACACCCACCGCGAGAGCACCATCAAGGATTACCAGGAAGCGGTGCTGGCGGAAAAGACTATCACCAGCGTCCGGCAGAACCTCAACAACATTCAGCGGCAGGTGACGCTGCTGAGCCAGTCAATGGAGAGCGCGACCTTCGCAAGCTCCGAGGAGATGGCGGAGTTCAAGCAACACCTGCAAGAGGTCCGGCGGCTGACGGACAACCTGCTGAAACTTTCCAAAGGGGATGAGCGCAAGCGCGTCGAAGCGCTCTCTGAGAGCTACGCGAAACTGAGCGATTCGTGGCTGATCTTCTATGAAAGCTACGGGGTGAATCAAAAGAACGCCATCATGGAAATGGCGTTGCACGCCGAGCCGTTGAGCCAGGAGATTCTGGATTCCCAGGTGCCTGCGCTGCTGGAAGACGTGAAGCGTCACGTGGAGCTGGCTACTGCCAATTTCAACGATGTCGGCAAATTTACGGATCGCATCACACTGTTCATCTTCGTGCTTTCCGGGATCATTGCGGCTACCAACTTTTTTATCCTTTACCGGTATCTCACGTGGGCTCTGGGCGAACTGTATCTGGGCGCCGCCACCATCGGCGCGGGGATCCTGGAGCACAGGATCAAGCTCCCCCAGAAGGACGAGTTGGGCGAGCTCGCGGATACGTTCAACATGATGGCGGAGAATCTAGGAGAGGCTCGGGCGGAGCTGACGCAGGCGAATAAGGCGCTGGAATCGCGCAATAAGGAGGTGGAGGCGCAGCGCCTGGTAAGCGATAACCTCCTGCTGAACATTCTGCCGGAGCAGATTGCCGAGGAATTACGGAAGAACGAATCGGTGGAGCCGAAGTACTTTGAAGACGTCACAATTCTGTTTACCGATTTTGTCGGTTTTACGACGTCCACTGAGAAAATGGCGGCGGATGAGCTGGTGCAGGTGTTGAACGACTACTTTACGGCGTTCGATCAGATCACTTCGCGGTACGGCATCGAGAAGCTGAAGACGATCGGCGATTCCTATATGTGCGTGGCGGGAATGCCTGTGCGAAGTCCCTCGCATCCGGTGGACATGGTGCTGGCGGCGTTCGAGATCGTGCATGTCGTGCAGCAGTTGAGCAGCCGGCCGGGGTTCCCGAACTGGGCGGTGCGTGTGGGTATCCATACGGGTCCGGTGATCTCGGGTGTGGTGGGAATTCACAAGTTTGCGTTCGACGTGTGGGGCGAATCGGTGAACTATGCGTCGCGCATGGAGTCGAGCGGGGTTGCGAACCGGGTCAATCTTTCCGAGAGGACACATTCGCGGGTGAAGGACTTTATTACGTGCGAATATCGCGGGAAGGTTGCGACGAAAGATAAGCGCGAGTTGGACATGTACTTTGCCAATGGCGTACTACCGGAGTTGATGGACGATCCGACGCAGTTTCCTTCGCCGGCTTTCTTGCGGCGGTATCGGACTTATTTTCAGAAGGGGCCGCGGGCGTTTCCGATTTTTATGGCGGAGCAGCGCGCGGCTGCTATGGAACCGGTTCCAGTCCGCTCTTGATAATGGCGGGGCGGGCGGTGGAAGAGGCCAGGAATTTGATCAGGGCCTTCGCTGCATCGGGGTTCTTCGAGCTCTTCGTAACGCCCGCGGAGAATATTGTTACTTGCTGCGCGCCGGGGGGCAGAGGGCCGACGTAGTCGACGCCGGGGACGGGAAGAAGTTCGCTGATCTGCTGGAATCCGAGGTCGGCTTCGCCACGCGCTACTACGGCGGCTACTGGTTCGCCGGCGATCTTTTTACCCTTACTCGCTGGGATGCCGAGGCGCGGGAACAGGATGGTCGAGAGATAAGCGCCACTGGCGCTGTCAGAATACGCTATCGACTTGGCGGCTAGAAGGGTTCGCTTGAGCGCTTCGATAGAACTGATGTCGGGATGCGGCGCTCCTTTTCGGACGACCATGCCTATGTTGGAGCGGACGAGGTCGGTGCGGCTCTCGGGGCGGACCTGGCCATTCTTGATCAGCTCATCGAGGGCTGAGGCGGCCAGGATGACGACGTCGGCGGGCTCGCCCCGCTTGAGGCGGCTGGGGATGGAAGTTGGCGTGTCGCCCATGGAGGCTCCGTAGGCGGTCACGATCTTGTTGTTGGTGGCGCGTTCGAACTCGGGGACCAGTTTGAGATACGCCTCGGTGAAAGCGCCGGAGACCAGGACCGTGATTTCGGCGGCGGAGGCGGCTTGCGAGAAGAGCAGGATACTCGCGAGAAGGAGCGCCGCGGTTCGGGACGTACGGGGCATGGGCCTATTCTAGCGGGTTGGACGTAACGCGGCAGCCAGAACTGGCATCATGAGTTCAGACGCTTGTGTTGACGTTCCTCAAAAATACAGCCTACTTTTTCCTAGGCTTGGCGCTGGTCCCGGTGGCTTGGTACCTGCTTGCCATTGTCTCTACTGCCATCCTGGAAAGATTGAATCCGGCGTTGCAGTATAACTGGAATCAATTCTCGTCAAACGGCAAGCTGCTGGTCCTAACGGCCGTGGACATTGCATTCTGTGTCACCGTGTTCAAAATGTTATGGACGGCGCGGAGATTCCTTGCCATCGGCGTGCTGTGCGCGGCGGCGCTTGATTTTGCCGTGCGGGCTCTAAGATAGACGCTACTGTTTGCGGCGGGCTTCGATGTTCGCGATGATGCGCAGGAAGCGCTCATCCTTCTGAATACTGGCCAGGCGTGGATCTTTGCGGAACCAGTCGACGCGTTCATCGGTCCGGACCGCCTTTTCTAGCCACTCGATGGCCGTCGTGGTGTCGCCTAACACAGCGTAAAACTCGGCCCCGTCCAGCGTCGCCACAAACGCTCCGGAGACGAACTTCTGCGTTTCAGCGTCCATGAATTGGCGCGCCTCATCGGGCTTGTCTTCCAGCGCGAGAAGCAGAGCCCACATGTCGCGCCACATGTAATTCTGAGCGAACATAGGCTTTTTCTCTTCGAGCAGGGCGCGCGCTTGTTTCAAATCGCCGGCATCCATGTACGCGAGCGTCAGGAAGCGAATGGCCGAAATATTCCCCGGCGCCTGGTCAATGACTTTCTTGAGCTCGGTGATGGCCCCGGGAATGTCTCCCTGCGTGCGCAAGATGTCCCCCAGGAACATGCGTGCAGGGGCGACCAAGGAGTCCCCCGCAAGGATTTCCGAGGCCTCCCGCCGGGCCTCGATGGGTTTGCCACTAAAAATGTTGGCGATCATGTGAAACATTCGAGAGTTGTTATGGCTAGGGTTCTGTTGGAGGACGCGATTCAGCTTGTCGAAGGGGATGAGCTCTTTGCGGCCCTGCGCCAAATACACAGCGGTTTGGCCGGAGGGCAGGCTCAAAAGGTCCGGATCTTCCTGAGCCGCTCGCCTGAATTCCTCCTCGGCAGTATAGAGGACACTACTGTCATTGGTGTAGCCGTTCAGAAGCAAGATCACGTAGGTGAAGGCGTGGGCGGATAATGCCTCCGCGAAGTGGGGATCGAGTGTAATCGCGCGTCCCAGTGTTGCCTGGGCCTTCGGAATGTCGTTCTGCAAGGTCTGGAGAATCATCGCCAGCTCGAAGAGTTCATTAGCTTCCTGGACGGTGGATACCCGGGCACCGGTGCTGAGGCGGCGCTCGCCTGTCTTGGAATTCGGCCACTGTTGCCACGCGAACAGACCTACCGCCAGCACGGCGGCGACACCCCCGGCCCACAGCCACGGACGCCCACCGGAGGCCGGAGCGGGAGTGAGTCGTGTATGTAACTTATCGAAAGCAGTGCGAAGTTCGGCGGCGTTCTGATAGCGATCCTGGGGCCGCTTGGCGAGACAGCGCTCGACAATGGCGCGAAGGCTCGGAGGGACGCTAGCGGGCAGGGGAGGAGGGGACTCCTTGAGAATCGACGAACTTATTTCCAGCATGGTGGTGCCGGCGAAGGGCAGGCCTCCGCTCAACATTTGATAGAGCACCACGCCCAGGGCCCACAGATCGCTGCGAGCGTCGGCGCGCGCGCCTTGCAGGACTTCGGGTGAAATATAATGCGGCGTGCCCATCAAGGTTCCGACAGCGCTGAGGGATTCCAGCGTCACGGTCGACTGGTCTTCGCCGATGGCGGTTTGTTTGGCGAGTCCGAAGTCCAGGACCTTGACGTGCCCGCGGCCGGTGATCATGACGTTGGCGGGCTTGATGTCGCGATGGATGATGCCTTTCTTGTGGGCGGCTTCGAGTGCGTCTGTGATCTGGAGGGCAATCGCGAGCGCGGCGGTGGGCTCAAGAGGTTTGTCGCCGATGTGGGCACGCAGGGTGACGCCCTCGAGCAGTTCCATGACCAGATAAGGCTTGCCGTCCGCTTCCCCCACATCGTGGACGGTACAGATATTCGCGTGGCTCAGGGCCGATGCCGCGCGGGCCTCGCGCTGAAAACGCTCCCATGCCGCGCCGTCGGAGACTACTTGCTGCAGGACCTTTACAGCGACGTCGCGACGCAGCCGCGTGTCGTGGGCCTTGTACACTTCGCCCATGCCTCCGGCGCCAATGGGCTCGAGGATTTCATAGGGACCGAGCTGAGTCCCGGGGGCAAGGGGCATACGAGTTGATTGTATAGCAGCTTCGGGCGCAGTAATTCCGTTTTCGTCACACGGAACGGGTGCGGTAGAATTTGTGGTGCACCCCCATGCCTTTTGATCCCGGTACGCGTCTCGGCCCTTACGAAATTCTTGCGCCTATTGGGGCTGGCGGGATGGGCGAGGTCTATAAGGCTCGTGACACGCGGCTGGACAGGATGGTGGCGATTAAGACCGTCAACCAGAAGTTCACGGAACGGTTTGCTCGCGAGGCTCGGGCGATCGCCGCGCTGAATCATCCGCACATTTGCGCACTGTACGACATTGGACCGGATTACCTGGTGATGGAGTTCGTTGAGGGGGCTCCGCTGAAGGGACCCTTACCGGTCGCGGAGGCTTTGCGATTCGCGTCGCAGATCGCGCAGGCGCTGGAGGCGGCGCACGCCAAGGGGATCGTGCATCGGGACCTGAAGCCGGCGAATATTCTGATCGCGGCGAGCGGGGTGAAGCTGCTGGATTTCGGGCTGGCGAAATTTGAGTCGGTGGCTACCAGCGATGAAACCGCGACGCAGACCATCGCGGGTACGGTGCTGGGAACGGCAGCGTATATGTCGCCGGAGCAGGCGTCCGGCAAGGAAGCCGATTCTCGCGCCGACATTTTCTCGTTTGGCGCCGTGCTTTATGAGGTACTGAGCGGGCGACGGGCCTTTCGCGCCGATACGCAGATTGCGACTATGGCCGCGGTACTGCACAAGGAGCCCGAGGCATTGCAGGCTTCTCCTGAGCTTTCGGGCATTGTCGCGCGCTGTTTGCGCAAAGCGCCCGAGGAGCGCTTCCAGACGGCGGCGGAATTGCGGGCGGCGGTGGAGAAGGCTGCCGCGAAGCCGCAGGAGAAGCAGCCTTCTATTGCGGTGCTTCCGTTTTCCAACATGAGCTCGGACAAGGAGAATGAGTACTTCAGCGATGGGCTGGCCGAAGAAGTCATCAACTCGCTCTCACACCTTCCTGGCCTGAAAGTCACGGGGCGCACGTCGGCATTTTCGTTCAAGGGGAAGGATGTCGAGATCGCGGAGATCGCACGTAAGCTGGGCGTCGAGCATATTCTCGAAGGCAGCGTGCGCCGATCCGGCAACCGGGTCCGTGTGACGGCGCAGTTGGTGAAGGCTGCGGACGGGTTTCAACTTTGGTCGGAGCGTTATGACCGCGAGATGACCGATGTGTTCGCGATCCAGGACGAGATCTCTACGGCGATCACCGCGGCGCTAAAGTTCAAGTTATCGGACGGCGAAGTGCCGGGCGCCAGGAAATATACGCCCAAGCTGCCCGCGTACGAAGCGCATCTCAAGGGCAAGCACTTCCACTTCATCGGAACACCGGAATCGCTGGCGCGCGGGCGCGAATGCTTCGAGCAGGCGATCGCACTGGATCCCCTGTTCCCGGACGCCTATTTCGAGTTGGCTGCCAACGGCATGCTGCCGGGCTGGATGGGTTTGCCGCGAAATCGGGAACATGAAGCCATCGGACGCCAGCTTCTGGCCAAGGGTGTTGAACTCGCGCCTGACCACCCGTTTGTCGGCGCGATGCTCGGCGTCTACGCGGTGCTCGAAGGGGACTGGCCTGAGGCTTGGCGCCAATTCGAACGCACAGGCCCGATGGAAACCAGCAGTCCCGAGGTTCGCGGGCTGAAGTCGTCTGGGGTTTTTCTGCCGTTCGGCAGGTTCCGGGAGGCCATCGAGGCTGGCGAGCGAACCATGGAACAGGATCCGCTCAACACGTACTGGCGAACGTGCCTCTCTTACGCCTGCCTGACGGCGTCACAACCCGAACGCGCGATTCGCGAGGCCAAGGCGGCCTTGGATCTCGCGCCGGATTTCTGGTGGCCGCGCATGTGGCTGGCCGCGGCGTTGATAGATGTGGGGGACACGTCCCGAGCCCTGGTGGAAGCGGAACGCGCCTATCAACTGATGCCAGTATCTGCTCAGGCGGCAGGACAGTATGCGGCACTGCTGGTCAAGGCGGGGCGAACCGCACCGGTACTGAACGAAGTCGAGACCCTCGCTCCTCTCGGCAGAGCCATCCACCATTCGAT
>Ga0207686_10001945_pt1 | contig 11406 bp, 7 predicted proteins | sample KBSM24metaG_FD_184396 | JGI IMG/M metagenome (GOLD analysis project Ga0207686, IMG submission 184396) | Miscanthus rhizosphere microbial communities from Kellogg Biological Station, Michigan, USA - KBS M2-4 metaG (SPAdes) (version 2) | ecosystem: Host-associated > Plants > Roots > Rhizosphere >...
CAATGGCCAGTTCGCGTTCAGCGGAAACCAGACGGCCCTGCCGAATCTCAACTCGGCGACGATTGGCGGCGGTATCATCGGCGCCCCGTATGCAAGCTTCCTGCTGGGCCGCGTGGACTCGATCGGTATCAATCCGATTCACAACATACGCCTGGGCAAACACCAGATCGGCCTGTTCGCGCAGGACACCTGGAAGGTCACCCGCAAGCTGACGCTGGATTACGGGCTGCGCTGGGATTATCAGTCGTACTTGCGGGATCAGTACGGGCGGCTGGCGCAGTTCGCTCCATCGATTCCCAATCCAGGCGCTGGCGGCATCAATGGCGCAGTCGAGTTTGAAGGCGATGGACCGGGCCGCTGCAATTGCAGTCTGGCGAAAATCTACCCCTTAGCCTTCGGACCCCGCATCGGCGTGGCTTATCAGCTGGACAGCAAGACAGTTCTGCGGGCCGGCTTCGGCATCGTGTTCAACACCACAGGGGACGCAAACGGCGCTACCCAGGGCGGCCTGACGCGGCCGCAGGCAGTCAACAGCACGGCTTTCGGCGATCCAGTGATCCGGCTGCAGACTGGAATCACAGTGACTCCGCTGCCTTTCCCCAACTTTGACGTCGGTCAGTATCCGCAGAAGACGTTCGATGGAACTCAGGCGCCGCCCACCTGGTACGACCAGAACGCTGGACGCCCCGCTCGCCAGGATCAATGGTCCGTCGGCGTGCAACGGGAATTCCTGCGGAACTTCGTGGTCGAAGCATCCTACGTTGCCAACCGCGGCGTGTGGTGGAACTCGCCTGGCTTGATCGACGTGAATGCACTCACACCGGCGACGATCGCTTCTTATGGATTGAATCTGGCGAACGCAGCGGATCGCACCATCCTCAACGCCACAGTCACCTCGGCCGCGGCGGGGCCCTTCCGGAACCGAGTCCCATATTCCACTTTCCCGACTTCGCTCCGCGTATCGCAATCGCTCCGGCCGTTCCCGCAGTTCAGCACCATTACGTCGCTGTGGTCGCCGCTCGGCAAGACCTGGTATGACTCGCTGCAGGCCAAGGCGACCAAGCGCTTCTCACACGGTCTGGATTTCACGGCCGTCTTCACGTGGCAGAAGAACCTGGCCACCGGCTCGCCCTCTAACGTCGTGATTCCCGGCACGGGCGGCGGTTCCTACAACGACGTCTTCAATCGAGAAAACCAAAAGTATCTCAGCTCGTTTGATCAGCCTCTGGTCTTCAATCTCGGGTTGACGTATGTGGTCCCGGCGTTACGTTTTGGCAACGGCCTGGCGGCGAAGACCGCTTCGCTAGTAGTGCGTGACTGGACCTTGAGCTTGGGCATGACCTATGCCAGCGGCCTGCCGATCCCGGCGCCCGCTGCCATTCAAACCACTCCGCTCACCAACCTGCTGTTCCGCGGCACGTTCCAGAACCGCGTTCCCGGGCAGGCGCTATTCCTGCAGGATCTGAACTGCCATTGCTTCGACCCCAACAAGCAGTTCGTTCTCAATCCGGCGGCTTGGTCCACCCCGGCGGAAGGCCAGTGGGGCGCTTCTTCGGCGTTCTATGGCGATTACCGCTTCCAGCGGCGGCCGTCCGAGAACTTGGCTGTGGGCCGCACGTTCCGCTTCCGCGAAAACATGACGCTCAACATCCGCGCGGAATGGAGCAACATCATGAACCGAGCGGTTCCACCGAATCCGGGAACGGCTTTGACCACGCAGACGAGCACCAATGGCGTGCCGACGGCGGGCTTCGGCTTCGTCAATACGGCCTCGGTCGCGGCTACTTCCCCGCGCCAGGGCACGCTGGTAGGCCGCTTTAGCTTCTAGTCCGCTTTTTCGGAGAGAATTTCGACACCCGCGTACGACTGCATCAAGGTGACGCTGTATCACCGTCGCCTTCCGCACGTTCGCAATTCTAATGGCGCCGTCTTTCTTACCTGGCGCCTTTACGGAAGTGTCCCTCCAGGCCGCTGCTTCTCCGCTGAAGCGTTGACCTCAGGGAAAGGCTTCGTGGCGATGGATCGCCTGTTGGATGAGGCTCGCACGGGTCCGACGTACATGCGGCAGCCTCGGCTCGCGGACATGGTTTTAGAGGCGATCGAGTACAACTCCGGAACGCTTGGTCATTACGAGCTTCATGCCTTCGCCGTCATGCCAAATCACGTCCACATGCTGGTGACTCCCGCAGTGCCAATACCGCTTCTTACCAAATCGCTGAAAGGTATCACGGCAAAGCGTGGGAATGCGATGTTGTCGCGTACTGGCCAACCTTTCTGGCAAGAGGAGACCTTTGACCGTTCCGTGAGGAACTGGCAGGAGTTTGATAGGATTCACGCGTACATCGAGCACAATCCGGTGAAGGCTGGATTGGTGACAGACCCGGCAGAATATCGCTGGTCGAGCGCTTTTGGAGGGCGGACGCCCGCGTCCGCGCCGGACCCCCTGGTCCGGCTCTAGCCATCGAAAACCTCCTGTTTTGCGAGTTTCTCCAGCCTCCCAGCAGGCCGACGAGGGCGTCGGCCGCGGACCAGGGGGTCCGCCTTCCTTTGCTGCAACCGGAGGGGCGTTGCTCTCGTCTAAGGCACAAGGGTAGAATCTAGGTTAGGTGGACAACCTTATGCGGTCAAAGGTGTTTCTCGCGTTTTCTTGTATCGTGGCGGTTCTTGTGCCCTTGGCGGCGCAACAGCAGCGCGAAACCGTGGCGAAGCCACCCACAAACCGGCAGAAGAGCCGGGCGGAAGCTCGCTTGAAGAAGGAGCTCGAAACTCCTTATAAGAAATGGCTTGACGAGGAAGTCGCCTGGATCATTTCCGACGAGGAGCGCACTGCCTTCAAACGCCTGCAGACCGACGACGAGCGGGCTGAGTTTATCGAGCAGTTCTGGCTCCGCCGCGACCCCACTCCGGACACCGAGGAAAACGAGTTCCGCGAAGAACATTACCGGCGGATCGCCTGGGCCAACGATCGTTTCGCTTCCGGTATTCCGGGATGGAAGACGGACCGCGGGATGATTTACATCAAATTTGGCGCGCCGGATGAGAATGACTCGCACCCCAGTCCGGGGCCCGGCGTCCGCGACATTGAGGAAGGTGGCGGAACTACGACGTTCTTCGCTTTTGAGCGCTGGCGCTACCGCTATCTAGAAGGCGTCGGTCAGGACATCGTCATTGAATTCGTCGACAAGTCGATGACCAACGAATACCGCATTGCCTGGGATCCGTCAGAGAAGGACGCCCTACTGCGCGTGCCTGGCGCAGGCCTCACGCTGTATGAGCAGATGGGCATGGCTGACAAGGCCGACCGCTTCACCAACCAGACCGGCATGTTGCTGGGAGCGGGACCGCTTTCGGGCACCTCCAAGATGAACATGTTCGATAGGTTCAATCAGTATGTAGCAGTGCAGAAGGCGCCTCCCGTCAAGTTCAAGGATCTGGACGCGGTGGTCAATTCCACCATCAAGTACAACCAGCTCCCGATGCAGGTGCGCGTGGATTACATTCCCGTCACCGAGGCCTCGGTCAATACCAACATCACCATCCAGTTCAAGCGTTCCGATCTGCAGTTCAAGCAGACCGGGGGCGTGGCCGAGGCAACGGTGAATATTTTTGGCACGATTCAATCCATGACGCGCCGGCGGGTGGGTCCGCCGTTTGAAGAAGTGGTCAAGGTTGGCGGACCAGCCGAGTTGATGGCGCAGCTGGTTCAGGGCAGCTCGATCTATCAGAGGACTCTGCCGCTAGCTCCCGGGCGCTACCGTCTGGATATCGTCGCCAAGGACGTGGTGGGTGACGCGCAGACGGCCTATAGCGTGGCGCTGGATGTTCCGCGTTTGCAGGAAGATGTTTTCTCCGCCAGTTCCCTGATTCTGGCCGACGACTTGCAGAAGCTGGCGATCCGGAGCATCGGAACGGGTCAGTTCGCCATTGGATCGAGCAAGGTCCGCCCGCGCATGGATGAGACGTTCAAGCGAACCGAGACGCTCGGCATTTACATGCAGGTTTATAACTTCGAGATGGATGAGACCACCCGTAAACCGGATGGCAGTGTTACTTATGAAATCGTAAAGAACGGCACCAATCAGAAGGTCCTGGAATTTACGGAAGAAATTTCCGCTATTCCCGGCTCGGCAGCTTCGCAGACCGTTATTGAAAAACTGCTGCCCTTGGCGAGCCTGGAACCGGGCGATTACACCCTGCAGTTGAAAGTGACCGACAAGCTGCGGGACGAGAGCCTTACACCAAGTGCTAAGTTTAAGGTAATATAGACCAGGAAGTCAGGAGACAGATGAGCTTGGCGAAACCCGTTATTTCGCTCGCACTTCTGGCCGCATTCGCGGTCACGTCTCAGGCACAAACCCCAGTTGCCTCCCCGGGCCAAATCTTAGGCGAGATTAAGGATGCCTCCGGTGTGGTCCAGATGGGCGCCACGGTGCTCCTCTACAACCGCTATGACCAGGTGGTCCGGCACACGCTTAGCAATCAGGATGGCCGCTTCGCGCTCGATGGCCTTGCTCCCGGCATTTATACCCTGCGCGTGACCCTGGCGAGCTTCATCCCGGCGCTGCGGCATAACATCGCCGTCCTAGCGGGCTCAGGGAGCCTTCTGCGAATCAACCTGGCCAACGTGTTCAGCACGGTGGAATTCGCTCCGCCACAGGATGCCAAGGCCGCTCTGATGAGTGATGAGTGGAAATGGGTCCTGCGGACTTCCCTGGCAACGCGGCCTATCTTACGTTTCCAGGCTCCGGTGCCCGCGGTATCCACCTCGCACGATACGACGGCGACGATGTTCGCCGACACCAACGGCATGGTCAAGGTTTCCGCGGGTGACAGCTCGCTAGCTGCCGGCGGCGGTCAGCAGAACCTGGGGACGGCCTTTGGAGTGGAGACGTCGCTCTACGGCGGCGACAAACTTCGAGTCAGCGGGAATCTGGCGTACGGAGCTGCATCAGGCTTGCCCTCGGCTGGGTTCCGGACCACGTATAGGCGGGAACGCGATGGTCACGGTCCGCAGTTGTCGCTGACGGTTCGGCAGGCGTATTTTCCTGCCAGCGTGGGCTCCATGAGCGGGCCGGGCGGAAATACTCCGGTCCTGCGCACTGCGTCGCTTGCAAGTATCGATTCGGTTGACTTGAGCGACATTCTCCACCTGGAATACGGCGCAAGTCTGGAATCAGTGGCGCTATTCGGCAAGATGAACTTCTTCAGCCCGTTTGCGCGGGCGACCTATAGCTTGGGCGACCAGGGTGCATTGAAGGTGGCCTATAGCTCCGGCGCACAGCCCGTCGAACTGCTGGCGCGAGGGGCCGAGCGGGAGCCGGAACTGAATCAGGACCTGATGGCTCTGGCGCAATTGCCCCGCCTTTCGCGCCGCGATAACAACGCCACTGTGGAGCGCACGAAGACCTACGAAGCTGGTTATGAAGTGGTACAGGGCTCCACTCGTTACAGCGCTTCCATATTCCGTGAGGATGTTGCAAACGCGACCTTCCTGATGTCGGGTGCCGATTTCCTGGGCGCCAGCGACCTGCTGCCGGACTTGAATTCCCGTGGCACGCTTTTCAACCTGGGCGATTACTCGCGCAGCGGCTATAGTTTCACGGCAGTTCGAACGGTCGGTGAGGCGTTGGAATTCGCCGTCGCTGCGGGACGCGCGGGCGCTCTGGTGGCTGATGCCGACGGGTCATTGCTGGAAGATGGCGCTGACCTTCGCAATCATGTGCGCAAGTCCGCCCGTGGTTGGGTTACGATACGCGCTTCGGGCCGTGTACGCTACACCGGAACGCATCTGGCGGCGGGCTACGGCTGGACCGACTTCCGGTCTCTGATGCCTACGCACGTATCGCTCACGGGCCAGACCAGCCAGCAGATCGGCTGGAATGCCTCGGCTCGCCAGCCTCTGCCGGGTTTCGGGGGCGTGCGCATGGAGCTGAATGCTGAGCTCCGCAATGCTCTGGCGCAGGGCTACTTGGTAGTGAATTCACCAGACGGCAAGCGGGCCGTTTTCACCAATACGCCTCGAGCGCTGCGCGGCGGCGTGACGTTTATTTTCTAGGCTGCTGCTGCGTCATGCAGTGCAGTGTTCCCAATCCCAGAACCAGATCGCGGCATGGGATCCCGATCACTGCGTGTTTTGGGAATAAGCGCTGCAATGTTCGGAGAGCTACGGCATCGTTGCGGTCGGTGAATGTCGGCGCTAGGACCAATCCATTCGCGATATAGAAGTTCGCGTAGCTGGCGGGGAGGCGCTGTCCGGAGAAATAGACCGGCTCTGGCATGGGCAGCGTGGCCACTCGAATATCCTTGCGAGCGCGCAGCAGGGCCAGGTTCTCTCGCAAGGGCTCGTAGTTGGCGTCGCTCTTGTCGGGTTCCACGACCGTCACCACCGTCGAAGGATCGGTGAAGCGCGCCAGATCGTCGACATGCCCATGCGTGTCGTCGCCGGCGATTCCCCGGTTCAGCCAGATCGTCTCGCTGACGCCCAGATATTTGTGGAAGGCTCGCTCATAGCCGCGCTGGCCTAGGCCCGGATTGCGGGGCTGCACGTCTTCGGAGAGAAGGCACTCACGCGTGGTCAGAAGCTTCCCTGCCCCATTTACGTCGATGCTGCCGCCTTCAAGCACCAAGCCTATCTCGATGCGCTCGACGCCGAGCCGTCGCGCGATGAACTCCGGCGCGCATGCGTCTTCGGTCGAGTTCTCATATTTAGCCCACCCGTTGAAGAGCCAGTGAACGACCGCTACGCCGGCCCGCGATCGGACAAAGGTCGGGCAGTAGTCCCGCGTCCAACTGCGGTTCGTCGGCCGGTGGAAGAACTCGACCGCGGCCATCTCCACGTGGGACTGCGTCAGCACCCGTCGGGCCGAGCGTTCCGCCGCCTCATCCTCGACCAGGATGCGGACCTTCTCGACACGCGCCAAGTGTCCGACAATCTGCGCGTAGATCCACGGAATGGGGGCGAACTTGCCCGGCCAATCGCTCTTCTCATGCGGCCAGGCGAGCCACGTGGCCTCATGCGGCTCCCACTCCGCGGGCATTCGCCACTTCATTAGTCGCTCGAATCCGGCGTGCTTGAATCCAACCAGCGGTTCAGAATCGGGCCGTAGGCATCAATGCGGCGGTCGCGCAGGAAAGGCCAGTTGCGGCGGGTTTCTTCCATGCGGGCCGGATCGCATTCGACTACCAGAATCTCCTCTTTGTCCATCGATGCCTGGGACACGACACGACCAAAAGGATCGGCGACGAACGAAGATCCCCAGAACTCCAGGCCGCTGGCCTCACTGCCCTCAAAGCCCACGCGATTGACGGCCCCGACGTAAATCCCATTGGCGATGGCATGCGAGCGCTGGATCGTGCGCCAGGCGTCGAGCTGTGCCTCGCCGAACTCGGCTTTCTCGGCCGGGTGCCAGCCGATGGCGGTTGGGTAGAGCAGCAGATCCGCACCCGACAGTGCTGCGATCCGCGCGCCCTCCGGATACCACTGGTCCCAGCAGACCAGCACGCCGATGCGAGCGAAAGGTGTCGACACGCTGCCGAATCCCAGGTCGCCGGGCGTGAAATAGAATTTTTCAAAGTACAGCGGATCATCGGGTATATGCATCTTGCGGTAGATGCCCGCAATGGTCCCGTCGGTAGAAAGCACAGCGGAGGTGTTGTGATACAAGCCCGCCGCGCGCCTTTCAAACAGCGAGGTCACAATCACCACGCCCAATTCCCGCGCCACTTTGCCGAGCACCTCCGTAGACGGCCCCGGAATCGCCTCGGCCAGATCGAAGAGGTCGGCTCTTTCCTCGCGGCAGAAATACTGCGAGCGGAAAAGCTCCTGCAAACAGACGATCTGCGCCCCGCGCGCCGCGGCCTCGCGCACTTTCTGCTCGGCCTTCGCGAGGTTTTCCTGAGGATCGGTCGAACATCGCATCTGCACTAGCCCGAGCCGGAACGGTTGCCGCATAACATCCCATTCTCGCCGATGCGGCCCTGCGGGAGCAAAAGCCCTATACTCAAATTTCATGCTGGCCGAAACGGTGAAGAGCCTCGCGCGCGAGTGTGGCTTTGAGCTCGCCGGGGTCGCGCCCGCCGCGCCCCTTGACGACTTCGCACGTTACCGCCGCTGGGCCGACGAGGGCATGGCCGGCGAGATGGGCTACCTGACCGACCGGCGGGGCGATATCCGCAATGACCCGCGCAACCTGCTGCCCAGTGCGCGGTCGGTGATCTGCGTCGGGAAGCTCTACAACACCCCCGATCCGCCACAGGAGCCCGGGGACGCACGCGTGTCGCGCTACGCCTGGGGTGAGGATTATCACACGGTGATGCGGCAGTCGCTCGAGACTCTGCTCGAGCGACTGCGCGCCATCGAGCCTTTTGACGCGAAGATTTGCGTCGACACCGCGCCCTTGCTCGAACGCAGCCTGGCGCGCCTGGCAGGACTGGGCTGGATCGGCAAGAACACCTGCCTCATAAATGAGCCGCAGGGGTCCTGGTTCTTTCTGGGTGAGATCATTACTTCGCTGGACTTGGAGCCTGCCCTGCCTCCGCCGGATCGCTGCGGAACATGCACCAGTTGCATCGAAGCGTGTCCTACGGAGGCCATCGTTCCTGACGGCACGGGCTGGACGCTGGACGCGCGACTGTGCATCTCTTACCTGACGATTGAACTGCGCGGCCCGATTCCCGAAGAGCTGCGCGAAGGGGTCGGCCCGCATGTCTACGGATGCGACATTTGCCAGGATGTGTGCCCGTGGAACTCGCGGGCACCGGTGACGCAGGACCCGGCGTTCGCCGCGGCTCCGTTCTCACTCGCTGGAATCGCATCGCTGGACCAAGCCGGATTTCGGGAGCAGTTCCACGAATCGCCCATCTCCCGAGCGAAGCACGCAGGGCTGCTGCGGAATGCCGCCGTCGCCATGGGGAATCTGGACCCTGAGCAGTTTCGCCAGCCGTTGACGCAGCTCGCGCAACATGAGCTGCCAGTGGTCCGCGAGCACGCTTTGTGGGCTCTACATTCCACGAAGCACTGCGATACGCCGTAGGATCTCGCCGGCGGTCTCTTCGAGCGGCGACTGACCGCTGACGACGATGTCCGCGTGCCGGCGGCTGGGCAGCACGTACTCAACCGCCATGGGTTGCACGGTCGCGTGATACTGCGCGAGCACGCTCTCTTTGGTGCGGCCACGTTCGGCTATATCGCGCTCCATGCGCCGCCGGAGGCACTCGGCCTCGTCCGTTTCGACAAAGACTTTCACGGTCGCCCGGGCACGAATAACATCGTGGTGGAGCGCCAGAATCCCCTCAACAATGACGACCTCGCCAGCGTCGATCTTATGGGTTTCCGCGGCACGTGTGTGCTGATCGAAGAGGTACACCGGAACGTCCACGGTCTGGCCGCTGGAGAGCGTCTCCAAATGGGCGTCCAACAACGTCCAGTCGAGCGCGTCCGGGTGATCGTAATTCCGCAGAGATCTCTGCCCGGGATCGAGATGCGGCTGTGGCTGATAGTAGGAATCCAGGGTCAGGTGCGAGCAGCGCCCCGTCCACTGCTCGCCGATCTCCCGTGCCAGTGCAGTTTTCCCCGAACCGGACAATCCCGCGATGGCGACGATACAGGGCTTCATGCGCGGTGTGGCGCGCGGCTGACGCGGGTGATCACGATGACCAGCAGCGCCGCCAGGTACAGTCCGGCAGCCACAAATAGGGTCGCACGCAGGCCCAGGTAGATCGCCAGCATGACCGACAACACTGATCCCATCACGCTGGCAGCCGCGTTCAGGGACCATGCCCAACGAACTGACTGAGCATGGAGCTCATTCAGACGGCGCAGGCCGCTCGGAAAAGGGATACCCATCAGGAACGCCGCCGGAGCAATGAACAGAGTTGTAATCGCCATCCGTGCGGTCAGGGGCCATCCAGCCGCGGCCGCCACGACCGGTCCTGACGCCAGCGCAACCACTGCGATCGCCAGCGCGACTCCGAGAAGCACCCACCGCAAACGGCGATCGTCATCGGCAACAATGCGGCGGCTGAAGAAGCTGCCCGCGCCACTGGAGACCAGCATGGAGAATACGATCAACGTCAAAGCGTACGTCGGCCGTCCGAGCAGGATCATGAACTTTTGGATCAGCGCGAGCTGCACCAGAATATAGCCGGCTCCCAGAAAGAGAAAGTACAACAGGAACGTGGCGGTGCCGCCTCCGCTCGGCAATTTGGCACCCAGAAGCCAGCGCGGCAGGACCAGAATCACTAGCGTCGCAGCCAGGCTCACCAACATCACACCAAACAGCAGAGGCACAGCCCGGTTCACTTTGTAATCCCCGTTGATCCGGTTCGCGCTGCGGACGAATTCCAGAAGGTCCCGCGGCTGGACGGTAAAGAAGAAGAATGGACGATCATCACTCACCGGCGACACGTCGTAAGGATACGTCTTCCAGAAAGCCTGCGGATCGGCTGTGGTGAGGAGTTGGTCAAACGGATTGCCGGAAGCCACTCCGGGAAGATACAGCAGATCCATACCCGCTTGGGCGGCGATCTCGCGGGTCCGGGCGACATCCTGCGGCGTGAACGGACGACGGGAGATCAGGATGGTATCCAGCGATCCGAAGGCATCGATGTCCGCGGTCTTTTCCCGCACGGCGATGACGTGTTCCCGCGGATTCGCTTCGCCCTGCCTTCGCAGAGCCTCCATGGCGAGCGAAATTAAACGCAGCGATTCACGCGGCGGGTCAAAGCCCCAGCGGGTGAAGGATAGAACGCCGTCGTCTTGCAAGTGTCCCAGGTAGTCCGAGAACGCGTCGGTTGTATAAAGATTGTTTTCAGATAACGCGAAGGCTCCAGCGGCAGTGGATGCCCAAGTGTCCACCAGAGTGGCCTGCAGCACCTGGTAACGCTCCGGGGAACGCCGCACATAACTGCGGCCGTCTTCGATCGCCACACGGACTTCCGGACGCTGATACAGCCCCTGACTCTCCCGCAGGAACTGGTCCTGCATGATGGTATTCGCGATGATCGGATTGATCTCGACGGCGGTTACGTCGCGGCTTCCACCGGCCAGAGCCCGCGCGATGTCATAGCCTCCGCCGGCTCCTATGATGAGCGTCTTGGCCTGCGGACGAAGCAGGTGCGCCAAGCCGGGACCTTTATAAAGCAGGTCGTGGCGAGCCTCTTCGCTGATGCCTCGATTCCAATCGAACGCCGGAATCGCTGTGGCCGCGTCGGCGTCGATGACGATGTTCCAGTAATCCGACCCAGGCTCGCCGTACCTTGAGACGGCCACACGGGAAAAACTGTTCCACTTCGAGAAGCGCTCCACGGGGATGCGTTGACCCTTGGCCCAGCGGACATCGAAGATGCGATTCGCTCCGTTCACCACCATCAGCATGACCAATAGCAGAGCCACCAACACGGCCAGCG
>Ga0207686_10001948_pt1 | contig 11404 bp, 10 predicted proteins | sample KBSM24metaG_FD_184396 | JGI IMG/M metagenome (GOLD analysis project Ga0207686, IMG submission 184396) | Miscanthus rhizosphere microbial communities from Kellogg Biological Station, Michigan, USA - KBS M2-4 metaG (SPAdes) (version 2) | ecosystem: Host-associated > Plants > Roots > Rhizosphere >...
GATGTGGAAAATACTGTTTGACGCGTTTCCGAATGTTTTGTCGTCCACTTGTCCACTAACCATTCTTCCATTTCGAAACACTACGTTGTTACCGTGCGGTCCATAATGAAAATCTTTCGGGAAAGCCATACTCAATATATCTTGACCGGAATAGGAATCTGCTACAGGTAGATCATCACACGAAGGAAATCGTTCATCTTCAATTTCTCCCATAGCATATACTAGCTGCATGGCATTTAGTCGCGAAATACGTGTAGCAGAATGCGTCAAATAGTATGGTGCGATGATGGTGTTTTGTTTATTTGTATTGACAGGCACTCCCATTTGTGATGTAACAATTTGAGTTTGAGACATCATCAAAACAGTCGCTTCTGCACGCGTATGCTCGTCTAAACATAAGAAGATGTTCATTTCATCTCCATCAAAATCTGCATTGAATCCATCTGTTAAAATTAACGGTAAACGGAAAGCTTTGCCAGGAACAATCTTTACGCGACATGCTACCATACTCGGCTTATGTAACGTGGGCTGCCTATTCACTAACACAATATCACCATTTGCTAAATGGCGCTCTACGGTCCAACCAACACGTAATACAAACGTAGAACGATTCAGATATTTAGCATTCAGCACTACTCCATCTCCTCGATCAATGTAGTTCACCTTACCTCTTCGTAGATAGTTCGTTAGCCTATGTATGTTATGTGCAGTTACCTTTTCGGGCATAGATAAGATGCGTGCAATGTTTTGAGGCACCCCAAACTCGTTTCCATCTAAAAACGGATCAGGATCAATTACCGTACGTGCACAATAGTTTTGACGTCTACCCATAACATTGTACCGAATTCTTCCTTCTTTCCCTTTAATTCTCACACTGATCGAACGAATTGGTTTGTCGTTTCTGCTGTTTGGACGTATATCTGTCATGTGTATAGCATCTAGTTCATATTGTAGATCTTGCATTAATTCAACAGCAGACTTTATCCGACGTGTGCGCTTACCCGTATGTGGATTAGGCGCATTTTGTACGGGCGGTGTGGGCGTTGAAACAGTTTGTTCAGTACATTGACAAGGTTGATCACGAACAGATGAGTTACACACACATGGTATAATACGCCCACTGGGCAACTTCCAGTAATATTCTACAGCAAAGTTGGGTAAGTTTCTGGTAAAAGGTACAAAACCCTCCTCTTCTAATTTTGTTTTTAGTTTGTTATTGATACGAACTGCATTTTGATATTTAATGGTCAATTCATCGTGATGTTTTGTTTTATTTCCTTCTTGTTTATTTGTACCAATTCGTGCTGGTTTAGGTAAAACCGGTTGATACGTGTGGTACATCCAAGAAGGGTGAGAGATTTCAGGCCTCAGACCCAACAGACGTAAATCTTCAAAAGGAATAGAAGCCAATTTTTCATACAAGACATATGGATTGATACGTGGAAATCTCAGGTTTTTACCTGCTGGATATACAAACACAGTACGAATGATACCTCCTGTTAATTTAAATTTTGGTTGATAATGACCACAGCCTTGTGTTTTCCAATTCTGTAAAGGACCATCAGAAGGTGAAGAGGGTGGTTCCTGTATTTTCACACGCACTTTTCGACTTGATGTAGTCGTCCGTTTTTTCCCCACTTCTTCAGTCGAGGCTTCTTCTGACTCTTCTTCTGATTCACTATCACTTTTATCACTATCAGACAACTCCTGTTCTTCTTGTTCGATATCTGGTTCACTATCTTCGTTCTGTTCTTCCTCCTCTTCTTCCTCTGATTCAGAACTTTCCGGTTCCTCTTCCTCTGCAACAGGCTCTGCTTCTTCTTCCGGCTCGTCTTCCTCCTCTTCACCTTCTTCCTCTTTTTTACAACTACGTCGTTGACCACAGCACGTGATTGTACTGCTTACACGTGCGATCGTTGCCAAGAGTGCTTTCTTAGGTGTGGTTTTCAGAATTCGTTCAAGTATTTGAGGCTCTGTTCGTAACCGTAAACGATTGCAATTATAACAAACACATTTTAGTAATTGTACAGCAATTTGAGAAAACATACGCGCGACAACAGGTGAAGCTAATCGAATACAGTGTGCATGACCCATGCACTTTTCAATTGGTTTCATGCAAGTAATACAGAGTTCTCCTCGAGTGGTGGTACCAGTTGAAGGACAATTGACACCTTCCTTACGCTCCATCTTCTTGTCATAAAGTGTTGGATGTTTTACAAAACATGTAGCACTTGATTGAATCAAATCTGGTGAGGACAGAGAAAATTGTATACTACCAATCGAGGCAGTTTTCGACATTTTCTACTAAAAATAAGAAATGAAATAGAAACTTTTAAAATAAATGGATTTAGGCATACAGCCAGAGGTAATTCAGAAAATTAATGAACGATATCAAGCTGCACAGGAAGCACAATTGCGTCAGATCAAGACAATTGAAGACACCGCCGAAACACGTCATTGTTTACGGTACATGGATCGCAACACTTGGTCTCATATGAAACCTGTTCAGAAAACAATTATGGATAGAGGCAAAAACTATGCCCGTCAGTGGATACGTATCTATAAAGCTATGGTGAAATTCACAGGAGATTTCAACCGTATGCAGGTTAAACGTGATCAGCCATTCAACTTATTTACCACTGCTTTAAAACTTGAAGAGGAAGCAATCAAAATACGCAAACAAATCAAGGCGTTCGAAAAACGAAGAGATCAACCTGATAAATACATAAAGGATCCTAAGACTTGGTTCGCTGAATTTAACGAATCGCCTACCTCAAAAGAAGCATTCAGTTATTTACCCATGATTCGTGGTTTTCAAACTTGCCTAAATTCTTTTTTGCGAACAGTGGACGAGGTTGCATCTACAATTGAAGACACCAAAAGTGTCGATCCACTAGCCGAACTAGATCTAAATGCAATCATCACCGACTCATCCGATGTCGAGGCGGAAACAGAAAAAATCAGAGAAGAATATACAAATGATGAGAATTATTGTACTGCCGCATTAAAACAAGACGCAGAGTCTTGGGATGATCTGGCAATGAAAATGTCTGATTTAAAAATTTCTGATGTTTCGAAAGATCAATACCAACGATACGGTCCGGCTAGGCTACTCGACAAAACTCATGGTGTAAACGAAGAGCGAAAGGAAGACAGCAAACGAAATGCTCTGAATTATTTTATTAATTCGTCATCTTTAACAGAAGATCAGTACCAGAAAATACTAGAGCATTTTGGTCGTAAGCTTGTCAATAGTAAAGACCGACAAGACGCGTACGCATTGATCACAGATTGGGGTACCGATATTAATCAACCAACTCCAGGATTAGACTATTTCTTCTCTAATGTGTTGAATGAAGGTCAAGTACGAGATCTAGGGGGTCAATCACGTACAGAGTTAAGAGACCGATTTATGCGTCAACTCTTTCCCGATGCTCCAGTACCTCCAAAATCTCAACCCCTTACGCTGGCAGAAGATGAGGATGCATTCGAAGTGCCCTTATTAAATCCAGTGACAGATTATGCATTAATTGTACCCCCAAATATAGAATCGCTGAATAACTTCGAAGAGGCTGTAAAGAAGTATACAGAAGGACCGATTCTTGATTGGTATCGTTATCAATTTAACATTACTCGTGCAGAGATCATACGGAAATATCAAGGAGATCCCACTGTTTTATCGCCTATTGAGTACGACAGAATTCGATACATGCTTAAACCCACGGTTACCTCGGCAGAAATTTTAGAAAGTTTTAAGACCATGGAAAACTTTTTAAAGACTGCAAATCCATTCATTGTGCTTGCTGATAAAGGTGTACTTGCTTCTAATGCCGATTGCGACTTGGCTTTTCAGTCGAGCAGTCGAATTCGTTATCAATTCGCGCTGCAACGAATAGAAGACAGAATTGCCTTATTTGGAAAATTCTTTAACGCATTGGGACCAGTAAGCCTTAGTGATAGTGAAGTTAACTATTGGTATTTTCTAGGGGAAAAGACGCAAAAACTAGCCTTCAATCAAATTCAGCAGTTGGCAGCGGTCCTAGAAGTACGAACTTTGATACCTGGTACACTTACACCTACCACAGAGACTCCACCTTTTCGATTACCAGAAGCAGTACCGAGTAATTTTTGGTCAAATAATCAAGTTCGGATGGATTTTGCAAATAAACAACAACTCGATGCCAAGTTTCGTCCGTTTCCATTGCGGAGATTAAAAGACGCTGAGGTTTTGTTTTTAACAGGTGAGACAAATAGTGTAAACGCAAAACAAGAAAGACTGGCTAATTTTTTGGGTGAAATCACAGTGGTTATCACCGAACTAAGTAAGCAAAGTGATTTACGGTTATTACAATTAAATGTGACAACTAAAGATCCGTTAAATCAACCAGGTGCAAAGATTGTGCAACTTCCTGACAACAGCTTTGCCAAGAAAGAAGGAAATTTACTTGTGGTATCGGCTGATGGTACTATTCCTATTCCAGTCGAAAGTATCGGTGTGCAAGTCAAAGATCAGATTTACTGGACACCTTTACATTACCCTTCACCCCGTGCACGTTTACCATCGGGACGCTTGGACTATAAGACATATTTGTTTCCACCCAGTTTGCCAGATTTCTATGCAAATGATATACTTTCTTTTAATATGGGCGTACAGGGATCTAAAATTACCGCACGATATGATCCACGTATTTTAGCTACACCCAACTTATTCGTATTTAAAGGTTCCAACTGTGCACGACAAAAAAACTATCAGGAAATATTGACCAGACGAATTATGCAAAATGAATGGGTTCAAGTTTCGTATGTAAAAGACCCAGTAGAACATACCTATGTAGGTTTTATTGTTCAAGCGTTGAGTCCACGCTCGTATGATATACAAAAACGTAACGTTGCATTTACGATTGGAACTGAAGTTATCATCTTTGCGCAAGATGTATGTTCGATTCGTACGATGTGTACACCTGATGATGACAACATACGACGAAAACTCCTTGCTTTTGCTTTGATGATTAGTCGATATAAGCGTCATACGTCATATTCCCCAGACATGTTTAGTACTCCAGACATTCGATTAGATGTAAATGCTGCACCGCATAAATACGTGGCTTTGCAACCCGCCGATGACAAAATACGTGCAGCGGCTATGCAAGTAGGATTCAACATTGTCTCCAAAAAAGTATACGATGCGCTTCCCAACAAAAAGGACGTACAATATTTTACTCCAAATACACCCTTACTTGACGATTTCTTGTTTGCACCCGTACCAACATCATTTAAACAAATTTGTGATGCTTGTCCCTTGCTTACTTCGCCTTTAAAATCAGATGACTTTTCAAAACTGCCAAGAGTACTATCGTTACGTGAACTAGAAATTCGTGTGGCTAGACAAAAAGAAACATATTTGTGGCAACAAAAATTGAATACAGATTGGTCGAAAACATTGGTGAAATATGGTCAACCAAATTTAACGTCTACCTCTCCAGAATATTATGGATACCCAGGCAATTTCCAACCGGTAGGTACGTTTGGAAAGGGTACAAACGCAGAATTCTGGTGGGTCAGCCAACCTACCGGAAGTAAGGATACTGATCCAAACGTATGGGTACCAATCAGTTGGTATACTCCGATTGATGTAACATGGACTAGACTGGCTAAAACGGAATTATTTGTGAGAGATTGTGGAGGTGGTGGTGATTGTCTGTTTGATTCAATCGCATATGCATGGAACCAATTCTATAGTATACCCAATCTATTAGACGGACAACATATACGGTATATTGCCGCATCACAAATTACAGAAAGTAATTATGCTGCCGTGAAAAAAGAGTATTTAACTGGTTCATCTAAAATTGTCAAGCAATTTGGAGATAAGGAAGTATTTGTACCCAATACATTCTTCAACAAAGTGAGTGATGCACCTATTTCTAAACAAGTCAAAGAATTACAAAAACTCATACGTACTCCTGGACACACATTTTGGGGAGACGATGTTATGCTCAAGTTATTGTCTGAATCAGAATTCTTTGAACAAAATCAAGTTGGAATACAAGTCCGAGACAGTAAATTACAAATCATTCGTCGGTTTTATGATCAAAGTCGACCGTTTGTCTTACTTTTGTATTACCCTGAAGGACATTTCACAGCAATGGGCGTGAGGTTATCCATTACAACCGATCCACTAGCGATTGTGACGAATAATCTAGTTAGCTAAGGCAAAAACGAGTTTACTTAGCATATATTAGCTTTTTCTACCTCTTTTATTATACACTATTTCTGCTGATACTCTTGTCAAAATATATAATTTGATTCTTCTATCTTTAGTCGCTGGGAAAACATACCACGTGTTAGAATCCATCTCAGTAGCGACGGCATAATCTTCAAATGATAAAAGGTGTTTATCATTATAAGTTTTATGCATGTGAGGTATATAAGGATACGGTTTGATATCAGGTAAGTTATCCCACATTGTGGAATACCATTCCGCAAGTATTGTTCCATCATCATTTATCCATTCTCCACCAAATGGTGAAGTCATTTTTACATACATGGAGTTGACAACACCAAGTAAGCAGAATACTAGAAACATTGATTAATGATTTTTATTGCAGTATCTATCTTGATTGCTGCCTATACATTTCAGTACTTTTGTTGTTGTCCAACCTATTCGCCAGGGTACAAAATATATAGAGTAAAACAATTTTTTAATAACAAAACGCCTTATTAACAATAACGTTCTCTAAGTTCCTCTACATGTACAGAACAACATGTGTTCTTCTTACGATACATGTAGTAAATGCAAATACAGATGAAGATGAAAAACACAGCCAGCAAAAGTAACAACCACATGTTTACCTAAATATGACCCATATAATTTTTTATTTAATTGCTATCAATATGACCCATATAATTTTTTCTTGAGACATATAATTTTTACCCACTTTTTATCCAGCTGTTCTACCTCCTTGATTACGTCGACGTCTTCGTAATATGGAACGAATAATTAAGAAAAAGATGACAATCACCACAATGATCAAAATAATAAATAAAGCAATAAAAAGACCGTCGAATAAAGTAAATTGAGTTCTTAATTCCTGCTGTGTAGAGTTTTCTACTTTCGTCATTGCTTCAGTGTACGCAGTATTCATCATATAAGCCGCCGAAATGAAGGATATGTTTAATTGTTGAGTATTTCCACGAAACGTACCACTACCGTCTGTATTCGTAAACGATTGTACTTGATTTACCCTTAAATCATTCATGACTGAGTTCACTAAAGTCGTGTTTAATGTATTTTTCAATTCGGTCAAATTCTTGTTTATTTGACTACTCGATTGGCCAAGCGCAGTTTGTAAAACACTCGCCACCGCTGCGGTAATATCACCTGTATCTACTTTAGATTGTTTTACCAAATTATCGAATTCAGTTTGAATTTTTGTAATATCAGCGACTTGCAAATTGCATGACGTGTTGAACGAAAGATAACTTGTCTGTGAATTATCCACAAAACTACATGGTTTGCAAATAGCATCGCATTGTGCTAAAGCAGCTGAATTTGAGCCGGCTTGTTGTACACATACTAGACAAGCTGGAGAAGTTGCGATAAGCGCTGCTAGTGAGTCGGAAGCATCACACACTAAGATTTGAGATTGTGAACCCGATACGGAACCAGCGCACGAGTTCGAGGCCGATATGGTTGCCTGGGACATGATCTTGTTGACAATTTCACTAATCTGCTCATTCGTCGCACGAGGTCCTAATATAGATGCAGCAATTCCCATTTGTTTTATTTGTTAGTAGATGTCTTATTATTGTTACTACACCTAACTCAATAAGAATATATTTCTTAAATTTCGAAATTTTTTCCACAGTTCAAATTAACACGATGAATCTCTTACATCCATATCTAAATATAAGATAAATCTATCATAGTTTGAGAAATTAAATACTGCATGCGTATAAGTTGCATCAAACAACAGTAATTCTCCAGCTCGTTGTTCTTTATGTTGGCCATTTACAATCAGTACTGATTTTCCGTTTACTACAAGACCTAAATGACATGTTAAACTGTTGTATTGCATGCCACTTGAATCATAATGCGGTTTAATTCTACCTTTTGCTTTCAGCAATGAAAATCCCGCCATGCGAATTCCTTTAATCTGTCTAAGGACGTGCATAGTTTCAGGACAAGCAGACGAATTTAGTCCACTCGGTTTATCATACACACAAAGAGGATAATTTAACCAATCTCCATCAGAATTTAATCCAATTACCCAACCTTGATTATTTTTAAGATATTTAAAGTATGATTTCCATTCACGACTACATTTAGTCCATATTGCTGTTGGCCTCGGTCTATCCAAAATATTTATAGGCAGTTTCTGTAGTTCGGATAAAATGCTTGGGTAATTATCTTTCAATGTTAATATTCTTGGGAAACATGATGGTTCGTACCATACTGGATAATAAACCGGACATTTATACCGTGAAATTATTTTTTCACATACTCCTTTTTTTACAATGACAATGGACACACATAGTAGTAACAGTAATACACAAATTAATAATCGATGATAATTCATTTTACTCGTTTAAGTATCGGAATTTTACTTCACAAATTCTAGATGTCCAGCTATGTACTTCAACATATAGATTGTATCAACATGAACTTACGTATTCCTAACCACCCTCAATATAATTCCGATCTGGATGCTGGAGTCTGGGTGAATGCTTATGGACCAAAGGAAGATTTAAAGAACATTGATAAAAACCGTATTGAGATTTTACGAATATTAGTGAAAGCTGGAGCCTCATTACTAATTGTGAATGAAAAGAACGAGTTGCCTCATCAAATAATTGACAAGAAAAATAATCCAGCACTACATCAAGCATATTTGCAAACGGAATTACGTCAGGCATATGTGCATAGCGCACAACCAGCCTTGACAAAATTTCTCGTAGAAGAAGGAGCCACAGAAGAGATTTTAGATACACCACCACCTATTCGTGCATGTACGTGGACGAATATATAAGATCAACCTTGTATTTAAAATTTAATCATATTTGACTTTAAACTGTTTACATGTGCACGTGTCGAATGACATAATAAAATCACATAAATAACTTTGTATCAAGTTAGCTGGTAGATAAATGGGTAGACAGCGATAAATATACCATAATTTTGTTTCTTTCCAACAAACTCTTTCAAATACTCGTTGATTTCTTCGATAAAATATACCACCAACTTGTGCAAAATGTGTTTCACTAGATTTAGACGACATATAATTTACACTTGTATGACCTGTCAAATATACATCTCGGAAGTCTAATATACTAACGTCGTTTCTTATTACAGCTCCAAAGTATATGTATGGATATTGACTGAAAGGATTAATCACAACATGCTTATCTTCTTTCAATAAAAAAGCGTTTTCAAACTCTGCAGCAAGCTTATTTTCTGCAGCAAGTTTAATCTCTTTTTTGCGTTCAGTTCTCCACAAACGTCTACGTGCGCGCTTGGATAACATAATTCTAGATGTCTGTGTTAGAAAAGTTTACTTGTATTGACGTCAAATGGTCGGGTGCTTACAACGGAACATCTAAAATATACCTTGGTGTGACGGGTAGGCTTGTAACATGTATCATTGAGAAAGCTAGTTTTACAGTTACAGAATTAAATCAATCTATACATTGTGCTAAAGATACAATACCAAAACCAAGTAACACATGTTATGGTGTTCTCAATATTAACGATAAACCTGGCATGATGAAATTGAATACGGATGGGTCAATATGTATTTACCATGCTTGGGACGAGTCAACATTTGATTTGGGACCAGTAACATGGAATGAATGTTTTGATCCAAATAACAGAGATGCATTAAATTCATGTGTGGTTGCATACATTAGTGATTAATCGTACACTCTTGTAATTCTTGGTCGACATACTGTATTGTGTCTAATAGAAATTTCATTTGCAAAGTCACTTGCTTCGTCAAGGTTTTGGAATATGCGATCATACACAGTACCATCAATTGCCATGCATACAGAATATCCTGTTACATTCTCAGATATATTTCCATAAGATTTTACCTGTATATTTTGATCACCATGTTCATGTGCGTATTTAAATGCAGCTTGTAGCGCTGCTTCTGAAGATCCGTATTGTATGTGATAAAATGATTGTTCTTTGTACCTCCATACTCCTCGAAAATGTATATGTGGATCTTTGGAAAGATCATTTTCTTTAGCAAAGTTTTTACTCCATGCCTTTGCAACTTCCCAGGCTTCTGCACGTTTGTCATAGCATCTAAAAGTTTTATACATAATTTTGCCGTCTTTCTGTACTTTAATTACATATGTATCGGCGTTGTAAATGAAGTTGACCATCTAGAATGGTCTTTTTAAATTATAAGTCACATGTATTTATAATCAAATACGGATACGCGGACAATTTAATTTACCTATTTATTGTAGATTGACTCTTAATTTTTAGGCAGTGATGTGTTAAATTATCCTCTTATTTAGTCGCTATGTAACTCTACGCCGCATTCAATCAAATATAAATATACTACTTTTTCATCTTCTAAAGGCTTCACGCCTACACTTATGTTTTCTGCTGCAGTACAAAATTCAAGTATGTCTAATGTGGGATCAGCTGGAAGATGACCAATAATTTGTGACCATTTCAAGTTTGTGGCTAACATTTCCTGAATAAATTTATCTCGTTTCACCCATCTCCATAAAACAATGGAGTCAGTGTAAAATACGGATGTCTTGAATTGACTCCAGGTGTTAAATACAAATCTTCTACCAGGGCTATTACAGGAAGGAATTAACGTTGGATACGCGTTTGATTTCCATGAAGTCATCTTTATAGATATCATGTAAACAATCCATGTCAATGAAAAAGAACATCGACGACATCGCGGAGGAAATTAAGAGATCGGTTGAAGAATATGGATCGATAGAAGTAGACTTCACAAGAGAATATTACATAGAAGCAGGACCAGCAGTATACATTTTGCTGAGAGACGATCCGACTTTAAGTACAGAAATTCAGTATTACTCTACAATTTATGGAGGAAGATGTCCTACGTGTAGGAGTAATGATTGTGATTGTTGCATAATTACTTGCGAGAAAAGAAACGTAAAAGAGATTTAAATTGTGATTATTTTAGAATCATTGCTCTATTAAAATAAATGTCCAAAGTGGATTTAGACATTTCTAAGTTTCAGCGTATTGTTGTCTATTCTCCGTATCCTAAAAGTCGAGAAAGATGGGCTGAGTTTATACATCCACTCTACATACATGACGATAAAGAAACATTCCAAAAACTAATGCATAAGACAGATTTACAAAAAGATACATTGTTTATTATTGAAGATAGCGATATAAGACAGCATC
>Ga0207686_10001949_pt1 | contig 11401 bp, 11 predicted proteins | sample KBSM24metaG_FD_184396 | JGI IMG/M metagenome (GOLD analysis project Ga0207686, IMG submission 184396) | Miscanthus rhizosphere microbial communities from Kellogg Biological Station, Michigan, USA - KBS M2-4 metaG (SPAdes) (version 2) | ecosystem: Host-associated > Plants > Roots > Rhizosphere >...
TACTTGTAATCGGGATTCAACTCAGGCGTAACACCAGCACTCAGCGCATCCAGCGCATTCAATTCCCAGTCGTTGGTACCGGTCTCATCGACCTTGCGCAGATCCCGCGCCATCTCGTGCACCGCGCGCATCCGGTCCGTCACCGGCAACTGATCGTTGCGGATCTTCGCCGCCGTCGCCGCGCGAGTGGCGTTGGTTTTCATGATCGCGGGCGCGCCGAACGGATGCATTGCTGCCGTTAACAGTGCAGTAGGCGCGAACGAATCCTTCGCCGCTTGCCACGGCGTCGGCGTATCCGGCAGACCCTGCTCGACCGCAGCGGTACCGGCCATGGCGAGCGCCTGTGTCGGCAACTGCGCCGCCTCGCTATGGATCAGCGAGCGTCCCAGCGTCCCCCACAGCGACGGATCGGTATAGGCTTGGAAACCCTTCTGCAACGCGCCCTTCTGCAGCGCCGCTGCCGCACCGGTAGCAATGCGTCCTGCCACTGCGCCGCCAATGGCCTGCCCTACGCCTTGGATCGCTCCAGTCGCCAGCGCCTGCCCGACGTCGCCACCCTTCTCCCGCGTCTGCGTGTACTGGGAACCGCCGAACAACGCAGCACCCGCGATAGCCGGTGCGGCAGCACCACCCGTCGCCGCGCCCAACCCCATCAGCCCTAGCCCTACCGGCAGCATCTCGGCCACATTACCCGCCAGCCCGGTGGTCCGGTACAACTCGTCCTTGCCGCGCTCCGCTGCCGCATCGGCAATGCTCTTGCCAGTCTCATCCGCACCGAACGCCTGCAACGCCTTGCCGAACATCTCCGGCGCAGTAACAGCGACCCCACGGGCGAGACCATGCCCAATATCAGTGAGCATCGAATTCTGCGGCGGGGCTACCGGTTGCGGTGGAGGCGTACGTGCCGCTCGATCCGCTGCCATGCGCGCGTACGCACGCTGCGCCTGCTCGGCAAACCCCGGATCGAACAGTTGCGGATATGGCTCAGGATCGGGCGCAGGCATAACTGTTACTCGTCGTAGTATTCGTTACGTTTCAACCGCCATTGATCATTCGGCATCGGCGGCAAAGTGCCGGGTGCTGGAGTGCCCTGATCGACGCCGTAGTTAGGCGGTATGGTGTAAGGGTCGGCGATGATCGGCTTCAGCGGTCCCTGCGCTACCACCACCGGAGCCTTCGCACCCCACGCAGTAGACATCCGATACGCATCCGCCACATTGCCATCGATAATAGCCTGCGCGATTCGTGACTTGGCCGCGCGTTCCGGATCGCTCAATTTGTACTGCTTGTCAAACTTGAACATGTCCTGATGCAGTCCCAGCGTACCGGCGTGCGTATCCGATTCCCTCGCTTGAATATCGGCAAGACGGCTGTGCACGCCTAGCTGCCCCCGCGCCACGCCCAGTTGGCCCTGACTAACACCAAGCTGGCCGCGCTGCACCCCAAGCTGGCCGAGATTGATGCCCGCTTCCTGCATCTTGTTCAGCCGCTTCTGCTCGCCCACTGCGTACAAATTGTTGAGCACGTTGTTGGGATTGCTGCGCAGGTACGACAGGCGCATGCGCGAGGCGGCGACGTCGGCGTTGATGCCGTAGGGATCGGCTCCCCCCGGCCCGATGTTGACCCCGCCGGGATGCGGCTGCTCGCCGTACTGGTAGGGCGATTCGCGTGCCGGGTTAGGCGCGATGTCACCGGAATTGAGCGGGTAACCGCCTGCGCCCGTCGGCGCATTGCCATAAGCACTACCCGGTGCCGCCGCTGCCGCTGCAGCAGGCGCGCTGACCGATGCTGTTATCGGCGGTGCTGCCGTAGCGTCGGAGAACGAATTGATCTTGCCCTGCTTGTCGGCCATTGCCATGATGCGACCGCCACCGAAGCCGGGGCCGTAATCGATGTTCATCTGCGCACCCGGCGTGGTATTACCACGAATCGTGTCGCGGGTGTTCCAGCCGGGGCCATAGGTCGTCGGTGGCGCAGTAACAGCAGGTGCATCCGCCGACTTGACCTTGGACAAATCCAGCCCCGGCGGAATGTTGTCGCGGCTGATCGGAGGCCGCATCGCCAGCGCACCGGTCTGCATGGTCGGCAGCGACATCGCCAATCCGCCCGGCGCAATCGGCGTCTGCGCCTTCGGATCGCGCAGCACACGCGGTGTGGTGTAATCGAAAAACCTGCCTGCGCCCGGTCCCGGCACAGTGTTAGGCTGCGACAGCGCCGCCTCGGTCATCATGTTCATCTGCGGAATTGGCTGCGGAGGCGGTGTAGGTGCCGGATTACGCACGGCAGGATCGTCCAGATAACGCGCCCACGGTGCAAATAAAGAAGGTGTCGGCATGGTGTTACCTCGTGTACGTGTAGCCGTTGCCGCCGAACCGCCACGTCACCGGCTGGAACATTTTCTTCTGCTGCACTTCCTTCAGGCATTCGGCGATAGCTTCGTCGAAGCGATTGCGATGCTGCGCCGCCTTCTCCCGCGCTTCCGCATCGACGTCCCAGTTGCGCAGCGCCCGCCACGCCGCCCACTCCAGCATGTCCAGTTGCCAGTCGGAATGCACCTCCGGCTCGACGCTGAGATTGTCCAGCATCAAATTGTCGAGCGGCAAGCGGATAACACGCAGGTGAATGATCTTGCCCTGCTGCTCGTCGTTGGGCACCGGATCGAACAAGATGCGCACCTGATGCTCGTCATCGAGTTCGAGGCTTTCGTCGGTAGCGAAATGCTGCGGACAGCCGGTTTGCATGCGCGTGGCGTAATCCCAGCTATCGGTGGCAGAGTTAAAAGCCGTGAACTGGGTCAGGTGGGTGATCCGCACCATGTCGCTTTCGGTGTCCTGATGCCGGGCGCTGGTGACCCGCAGCACCGACGGATCGGCCCGATACACCGCCTGCCCCGGCACTAGCTTGATCTGCGTCACCGAGGGTGTGGTGGAATCGCGCAGGCACAAGGCGCGCCGGGCAAAGCGGCGCTGGGCTTCGTTGATGTATAACACTAAGGACGAATCACTCCAATAATGATCGGGCGGTCCGTTCTTCAGCGTGCTGGAGTCACGCAGCAGATTGCCGCGCAACTCATCCAGAAGCCCCTGCAGGTTCATGCCTCTTGCTCCACTGGCGCATGGACTAACCTATATGGAAAACGTAACCTCGGCTTGTATTCGAGGATCTGCTTGGTGGCAGGATCGACCACCGGCGACAGGTACTCGCAGTTGTTCAGGATCTCCAGTATCTCCACCGGCACTTCCGCTGGCGAGCCGGGGCGCAGCAGAAAGCCGGTGCCGTTGTGGCCGATGAACTGCCCGCTCGGCGGGATGTTATCGTTGTCTTCCAGTGTTATCCACACCCGCTTCTTGTAACGTGCCAGTTGATTGGGCTTGTGCGTATTCTTCGGCGGCTCCGTCACCGGTACGTTGACCGGAGGCAAGTCACCTCCCGGCATGATGGTAGTGTCATCTTCGATGTTACTGCCGAAATCTATCGGTGGGTTCATGTTATCCCTTCAGATGGTAAAAAGGCGGCGAGTGCTACCCGCCGCCTTCGCTATTGCAGCGACAGGAGATCAGGTGTTAGCGTGCTTCTTGTTGTGCGACTTGCCTGCCGTTTCTTCCCCCGCCGCAGGAGCGCCCGCCATTTCCGAGGCTTCCCGTTCCGCCGGACCGGTCGAGACCGACGTGCCCGACAGCGTGGGGTTGCCCGGCTCCCGGCCTGCCGCCGTGGCGTCGGCAATCGCTGCCGCGTTCTGCTTGACCGCTTCCACGTTGGAGCGAGCAGACTCGACTGCACCTTCCACGATCTTCAGATCCCGCTCCGCATCCTTGGCCGCGATCTCGGCAGCGCGCTCGCCCTTTTCCTTCAGGTGGTTGAACCGGTCGGTTGCCAGCCGCTCGTTATCGGCCTTGCGCTGGTTCTCCTCCTCCTCGGTCAACGGCGGCGGCATCCGCTTCACTGCCTGATTGATCAGCATGCGAATGTACTGCTTGTCACCAGCGACCATCGTCGGAATTTCATCGATGTAGGCCATCACCATGTTTGCATTCATGCCAGTTCCTTTCGTACCACGCAAGTGGTGTCAGTGTTAGCCCATCGCCATCCACGCGAACGAACTCGACGCCGGAATCTGCGCCGCCGGAATGGTGAAGTACCCCGCCGAGGTGCCTGCCGGGGTGCCGATGATGATGCCCGCACCCGCTGCCGTAGGCGCGCGAGTACCTGCCGCCACCGTGCCGATGGCAACGCAGTTGGCGATAGCTGACGGCAAGCCGTCGAACCACTCCAGCATGGCACCCGTGGTCACGTTGACCCACTTGACGTAGCGCGGCACGAAGCCGCAATTGAAGGTTTGCGGAACAGCAGCCACGCCGTCGGTGACGACGAAGCCCATACCGAGGTTGGTGACAGTCGCGTTGTGCGACCGCGTGTTAACAGACAGGCCCATAGCAAAATCTCCTTGTGCGGTGACCTAGTGTTACTCGGTCTCCAGCGGTGGCGGGTTGCAGGTTTCGGCGTAAGTGGTGGTAGCGACCCCGGTGTCGGCATCGAGCGTCTGATTCATCAGCATGATGGAGTCGCCCAACGCCGTCAGATCCGACTTGACCGTCGTCTTCAACGCGTCGAAATCGGCTTGCGACACGCCCCCGGCCCCGCCTTCGCCACCACCCCCGCCACCGCCCGCCACCTGCGCGCGGATCTCGCGGATCAGGATCTCGAACACCTTCTTGGTTTCCAGATCCATGATCGCGCCCTGTACTGCCGTGGTGGTGCCGACGAAGGCATCCTCAGCAGTCAGCGGCGACAGATCGACTTCCCGCTTTGGCGGCACCACAGCCTTCTCATCCTTGACTTCCCGGTCCTGTTTCTTGGTCGTCATGGGCACCCCCTTACGCCGTGCAGGCGACTTCCGCACGGACCATGAACGCATCCTGCAGAATGACTGCGGACTGCCACGTCTTCCAGCCCACTGTGCCGCGCTGACCCAGCGGGTCACCGGAGGTGGGCTTGGGGTTGACGACCATCGGCGTGATCGAATCCTTGCCCCGCAACGGCACAATGCCGAAGGCGTCGCGGGCGAGATAGAGGACCGGGTACACGTCGGCGTTGGTGCCGCTGGTGGAGCGCATGGTCGCGGGCGGGGTGGCCGCATTGACCTTGGGACCACCCGCATCCGGATACGGCATGAACACCGTGCTGGTAAGGTAGCGCACCCGCTCCACCGCGCCGATCTCGCTCTCGTACGGAGTAACAGTACCGTACTGCTTGGTGGGAATGAACCCGGCCATCGAGCGGATGTCGGTTTCGAGATCGGGATGCGCCAGCGCGATGAATGCCGATTCCACCGGTTCCGTGCGGAAGTCCGGCGTGGACTTCAGCACGCGGGTGATCGGCTGCGCATTCTGCCGCGTCATCGAGGTGGTGATCTGCCGCTGCAACCCCAGCGTAAGCGGCAGGTTGACTGCAGCCCGCGTGGTGACGGCAGGCGCACCCGCGTAGAACACGTTGGACCCGGCCTTGAGGATATTCCAGCGCACCGTCTCGATGGTGAGCGCCGCCTGCTCGGCCATGATCTGCGTGGCTTCCTGCAGGATCGGATCTTCGTGAGTGTCCTCGATCACATCGGTGATGGTAATGAAGTCACCATACTGCTGCAGTTGCACCGTGTAATCCTGAAAGGTCATGCGCGAACCGGCGGGCGTGACACCCTCGACCAGCGGGGTGAGCGCCATTGGGCTGTAGTAGGGCGAGCCTGCGCCGTTGACACCACCCACGCTGTTACCGGCAGAGCCGGTGGCACCGACCAAGAAGTAGCGCCGGAACTTCGCGGTCTGGGTGGCGTTCTGCGGAATCGGATAGGACTGGCCGAAGCGCTCGATCACCATGACCGGCAGAGTGCGCTTGAGCAGATCCTTGACGACGTACGCGGCAGTGCGCGGCGTGATATCGCCGTAATTCATGATAGGCATGATGGTTCCTTCAGCAGTTGAAGTTAACTGCCGCTACGCATCGCCTCGGCCCATGCACCATCGAAGTCATTGGGGTCAGGCGTAGTAACGGGGGTTGTACGCTTCGAACCGACCACTCGTAGCCTGCTCGCCGCTTGTTTGGCTGCTGCTGAAAGTTCGGTCTTACCTGTAACGGGTGCTGCCGGTGCTGCCGGTGCTGCTGCAGCCGGGGTAATCCCCGGATGCGTTCGCTTGTATTCACTGATGAGTTCTGCCACTTCCTCGGGAGTACCTTCTTTCATGGTCAGTTTGGCACCCGCCTTGAAGGGACCGGGCAATGTATCGACCCATGTCACCACGTTGTCGTACACCTCGTCGTAGTCGGCATGCTCACCACGCAGGGCTGACAACGCCAGTTGCTCCGACATTACCTCCGACAACTCCGCGAATCGCTGCATCGTCGGGTTATACGTCTTCTGAATCTGGTTGAACGTATACTGCACAGCGTTGTACACCGCTTGTTTGATGGCAACGTTCTGTGCTTGGGCAATATCGGGCCAGTTCTTCTCCAATTCGGTGAGGACCGTGCGCTCCTCCTCGCTCGGCTGGTACCACACCGGCTCGGGCGGGGCGGCAGGGGCCGCTGCCGGGGCTGCAGGCGCTTCGGCGGTCGGGGCCGGGGCGGCAGTAGCTTGGGGGGCCGCTGGAGCCGCTGGCGCGTGCTTCAGGGCCTGCAGCGCGGCATTCTCAGCCTCCAGCCGGGCGATCTTGGCCTCGGGGGTCTCCGCAGGGGGTTCCTCTGCTGCCGGGGCGGCAGGCGTCTCGGGCGGCGCAGTCTCGGCAGGCGGCGTTTCTGCCGCCGGGGCTACCGGTACCGGGGAGGTGGCTTCATCTGCCGCAGAGGTATCCTCCGCTACCTTCGGCAGATCGGCGGCAACCGCCTCATCGAACGCACTGGCGAAATCCTCGTCCGGGGTCGGCGCTGCTGCAGGTACCGCTGCAGGTACTGCTGCAGGTGCAGGTGCTTCAGGATTAACGGGTAGAGGCATGGTCGCGGTTATACGGTAGGTTTAATGGGCTTGTCAATGCGCGTCGGATCGTTCTCGATAGTGTTGGCGATACTCATCCACACACTGGCTTCTCCCTGCAGCCGTCGCACTTCACTCTCCGGCGCTCTAAGCAGCTTTAGCTTTACCTCCTCCAGTTCCATTCGCGCTAGACGGAGGAGGGTTTGCACCGCTGGTGTCGCGGAATCCCTGTGCAATTGCAGGCGGTATTCCTGCACCTGATTTTGCTGCGTGAATGTCGGCTGGTGCAACTCCGCTCTCCAATCCGGCTAAAATCGCGTTGTAGGTAGCCACCTCGGCCTTGGCACTGTTACTGTCGGCTTGGGTGAGGGACTTGGTGGCGTCGGCCAGCAGCTTGCGCACCTCGGCGCGCAGCAACTCCTGCATCTGCGCGGCCTGCTCCTGCGCCTTCTGCGACTGCGCCTGATCGATCTGCTTGGCCTCGTTCTCGGAGCACAGCGCCTTTTCCAGATCGATGTCGCGCACGGCCATGCGCTCGTATAACAGCGAGTGCCATTTCACATACGCGCGCTCCTCCGGCTGCAGCGTCTGCGCCAGTTGGTCGTAGGCCATGCCGCGCACTTCCTTGGCGATCAGGGACGAACTGCCCCGCGCCACTGGAGTGAAATCGCCCTGCACGTCGGTCTTGTCGTTGAAGTGCTTGTTGAACAGGATCAGGGCGCTGACCACACTGGTAGTGAAGACGTCGAAATTGCGCACCACGTCCTTGAATGGCAGCGCTGCCATGCCTTGAATCATCGACGCGCCCGCTGCCGTGCGGAACGGCTCACTCGGTCCCTTCTGCATATCCCCACCCGTGGCGGGATTGACGAAAGTCTCGTTGTCGGCGAACTCCATGAACATCTTCACCACCGCCTGCAGATCGGGCAGGTGCGAATTGATCTCCACGTTCTTCACCGCAGGCCACTGCGCCTCCTGCCCCATGCCCTCGCGGTACCAGATCTTGTACGGCTGGATGGAGGAGAAGTCCTGTCCCGCCACCATCAGGTCCATGTTGATTTCGAGGTTCGGCCCGCAGATAACACTGGCGTTATCGAGCAGCATGCGGGAGGCCGCGCTGATCGCCATCTGCGAATCACGCATGATGTTAGGCAGGCCATTACCAAGGAGGGTGCTGTCGTCCTCCTCGAAAATGAAGTGGTGGTAGATCTGGATGCGCTGGTCCGGCTCCAGTTCCACCCAAGGAGAAAGGTCGCAGCGGATAACATCGTTGCCCAGTATCCACACCGAGGCGTCGGCCATATCGGCAGAAAGATCCTGCGGCAGCACGATCCCCGCCGCCTTCAGGTAGTCGGTGGCGATGTAACCGTCCCAAACGACAAGTTCGTACTTCCTGCCAAGATTCGGGTTGACGTTACTGTGCACCCCGATCACACGCAACTCACTCTCGAACGTTTTTTCCTTGTAATTCCCCTGCGGATTCTCCTGCAGGATCTTCAGGATCTGGTCCTTCATGAACTCGGGCCGGTCCGCCAACTCGCGCAACTGCGACTTGCTCATCACCATGCGCTGGAACTGGCCGTCCATCTGCGCCATGTGCTTGGCCGACATATCCGGGTAATAGTCCCAGATCGGCACGAACTCGAACTGCGGGCGGAACGCCTCGAACACCTGCGCCTGCCACCCCGGCGGGGTCGGCTGGCCGGTCATGGGATCGATCTGCTGTGGGGTCGGCATCCAGCGGCGCTGCACCTGCGTGCGGGTGAAGGGGCCTTTCAGCACCCCCGCGCCGTACATGATCCCCGATAACAGCACCTTGCGACACAGCGCGACGTAGTTCAGGTTGCGATTGCCTCCCACCTCGGCCAACTGGTCCTCGATCTCCAGTTCGAGGTTCTTGGCCCGTCCCACGGCGAAGTTGTACACCGCCTCCTCGATGGTCTCCCCGGTGCACGGCTCACCGCGCTGGGCGCACTCCTGCTGGGTCTGCTGCAGCACCTGCTGCAGATCGTCCATCTCCAGATTGGGCACGGGCGAGGCTTGGATACCCCAGTTTTTCTCCGAGGTGGGGAATAACAGGTTCATTAATCTGGAAAGCATTGAAATACACTTCACCCGCGTGATGCGCGGGTACGCCTGCGACCGGCTCTTGTCGATCTGCGACACCACGTCGGGGTCGTACTCGCCCAAGAACTGGCGCAGGTTGCGCGCCCATTTCATCTCCTGATTGCGGCGGTAGTTCTCGTAACTCCTGAAATCGGCGCTCAGCTTGGCCCCGAGGGACGCCAGCTTGGACTTGTCGATGGGGGGCGGGGCCAGCCGGAGACCGGCTTCGAGGGCACCCGCGATTTCGAAGTCCTGATCGGCGGGGAGCGGTGTCAACGAGGGGGCCAAGGCCGACGGCGACGGGTTGCTCATCGGTGGGGCGGGCATCGGATGCACGCCAGCGACGGGGAACGGAGTAGCCATAGGGTACCTCGGTGTTATGTCAACGCATGTTATACGTGTTCACCACGCGCCGCTGCGCAGTGGGCAGCAGCTTGCGCTTGGATTCGCTCTGGATGCCCTTGTAGAAGAACTTGCAGAGGTAACTGAAGCCGTCACCGGGGTGACTATAGTCGTTTTTGGCCGGTTCGGGTGCAGTGTCGCCCTTCTGTGTCTTGTTGTACCTCCAGCCGCTGCGCAGCGCCCGTATCAAGACCTTGCATGCCGGATCGATGAGCAGTGCCGGACCGATGTCGGTGAGGCGGGTGGTGAAGTGCTCAATCGCTTCAATGCGACCCGGCAGGCGATTGTTGCTGTCCGCGATCTTGACCTTAAAATGTTTTGATATCGTCTGTAGTACGGTACGCTCGTCGGTCTGGGTGCGCTGGGAAGATGCAGGGTCAGGTGACACGGTGAAGTTATAGTCGCGGTACTTGACCCGCATGAGCGGCTGTACCCGATTAGTGATAAACCGCTGGGCACCCATGTCCCGCTGCACCAGTTCATCATAGACCAGTAACCTCCCATGCAAGTCCATTTGGCCGAAGATCATGGCGCTGTTCATGCCGGGGTCGAAACCCCCAACAAGAGGGAGATGGACGTTGGGGACAAGGGGCTTCTTGGCGACATGTAGGTCAGCGTTGAAAGTGGCGATGACAGGGGTACCACTGATAGAGTACCCCCACTCGACCTCGATGAACTGCTTGACCCAGTGCTCGGCCTTATCCTTTGCCAAGGCAGTGTAATAGGCACGACCGCCGGGCAGGTTGGCGAGATTTTCGGCGTCGGGAGCGAATCCGGAGGGCTGCTCATAGTAAGTCCAGTTGGTGTCGTGGATGGAGGGTGTTATCGCCTTGGTGTTACGACTGTAGCGGTGCGCCTGCTGCAGCGCCTCGTACCACCACGAGTCCTCGTTGCCGGGGTTGGACGAGCCCCACATGCCCCAGTTGGTCGCGCCGCCGTCCTTCATCGAAGGGAAGCGCCCGCAGCGCGCCGCCACCGCGTCGATGATTTCTCTGGGTATTTCTACAAACTCGTCGAAGATGGCGAAGGTAAGTTCCAGCGAGAGCACACGAGCCACGTCGTCCGCCGTGTCCAGCGCCCTGAATAACACCTCACACTCGACATCGGCGAAGCGCAGAACAAAGCGTTTGTCGGTAGCGTGCCACGTGCCCGCCTCGCCGTTCTTGAACCAGATGTTCCAAGAGACAATCGTCGTATCCTGCAGTTGCGGCCCGGTGTTGCGGATGATCGCCACGCGGATGCGGCGCTTGCCATCGACGGGGGACGGCACCTGCTTGGTGGCGAGGTTGACGAGTTTCATAAAAATCCCCGTCGTTTTCCCACTCCCCACAGGCCCAATTATCCAATCCGCGAAGAAATCGGCGGGCTTGAAGTGCTTGATGAACTCCTTGACCGTTTCCGCCGGTTTATAGGTGATGTTATTCGCCATGGTCGAAGACGTGGATGCGCTGGTCGAGAATGGCAATGTACTGCTGCATGATCGCAGCTTGGCTCTGTAATCTGGCTTGTTCGTTGGGATGCAGCTTGGCATAAATCGGGTTGTCGAAGAAGTGGCGCAGGTTCTCCAGCTTGAAGTCCAGTTCCAGCCGCTCCACCCGTACCCGACTTTGATAGTTGTTCATAGATTTACCCCGACTCGGGCAATGCTCGCAGCTTCGCTGCAGCCCTCGTTCGTTGGGTTAAAAAAACGTGGGTTTTGCCACGGCGCGGGTGAGCGCCATGAGACCTTCCTGCAGGTGGGTGGTGCCGATTGCCACCCAGCGCTGATCGACGCTCTCGCGGCCTTTGAGCAGATTCACCACGTCGTGGATGGGGACGCCAAGCGCCTTGATGTTATTCATGAGGGCGATCTCCTCCGGATTCAGTTCGCGGTAGCCCTTGATCTGGCGATGCTGGTTTTCCATAGTGTTTACCACGACTCGGGCAATTCTC
>Ga0207686_10001950_pt1 | contig 11393 bp, 7 predicted proteins | sample KBSM24metaG_FD_184396 | JGI IMG/M metagenome (GOLD analysis project Ga0207686, IMG submission 184396) | Miscanthus rhizosphere microbial communities from Kellogg Biological Station, Michigan, USA - KBS M2-4 metaG (SPAdes) (version 2) | ecosystem: Host-associated > Plants > Roots > Rhizosphere >...
CCACCCCGAGCCGGTGCGCGGTCTCCATCACCTCGAGCCAGGTCTCGCCCGACTCCTTCAGCGGCGCGATGGCCCGCCGCGTCAGGTCGGTATCCCACGACGACCACCTCACCCTCGTCGAGCACCTCGACGAGCTGCGCACCAGGTTGATCGTCTGCATCGGCGTCCTCGGCGTCGCCCTCGCCCTCTGCTTCTGGCAAAACCACCTGTTGCTCGAAATCGCCTCGGGGCCGCTGCCTGACCAGCACAAGAAGCTGATCACCTTCGGGATCACCGAGCCGTTTACGACCACCCTGACGGTGGCCGCCTATGGGGCGATCATCCTCTGCCTGCCGATCTTCCTGCACCAGCTGTATGCCTACGTGCTGCCGGCCTTTAGCGACGCCGAGCGGCGACTGGTCTTGCCGATCCTGCTGCTCTTTCCGTTCCTCTTCCTGGCCGGCCTCGCTTTCGCCTACTTCGTGGTGATGCCGGCCGCGGTCAAGTTCCTGCTCAACTTCAACGACAGCCAGTTCAACGTCCAGGTTCGTGCCCGCGACTACTACAGCTTCTTCTCCACCACTGAGCTTGCCTGCGGAGTCGTCTTTCAGATGCCGCTGGCGATCCTGGCGGTGACCCGGTTGGGAATCGTCAGCGTCGAACAGCTGACCAAGAACCGCCGCTACGCCTATCTGGCGATCTCGATCGTCGCCGCCGCGCTGCCCGGTGTCGACCCCGTCTCGATGCTGTTGGAGATGGTTCCGCTGCTTGTTCTGTACGAGTTGAGTATCTTGCTCGCACGGGCATTCGGGCGGCCACGGGAGTCGGGAAGCATGGCGGAGCCCTCAACGTAGAAGCGTAGGAGCGAGGACTGGCGGATGGCATCGAGCGGTGACGAGCGACGGATGGTGTTCGACATCCGAGGACGGCGTAAACACGTCGTCAAATTCGTCTACGCGATTCTGGCCCTGCTGATGGGGGCCAGCCTCTTCCTCGTTGTCGGCCCGGTCAACATCGGCAGCCTGCTCGGCAACAGCGAAAGCAGCAACGCCAGCGGCGCCCTGATCGAACAGGCCGAAAAGGTTGAACGGAAGGTCAGCAAAGACCCCGAAAATCCGGACCTGCTGGCGGCGCTGACCAGGGCGCGAATCAGCGCCGGCAACGCGATGGCCGAACTGAATCCGGAAACCGGAGCGGCGGAAATCACCACCGAAGGCCGCCAGCAGCTCGAGAAGGGGAGCGAAGCCTGGAGCCGCTACCTGAAGGCCACCGACGAACCGAGCGTCGGGGTGGCACAGTCGGCGGCCTCGACGCTGTACACGCTGGCGGCGACCTCGCGCACCAATCCGGAAGTCTCGGCGAACATCAAAGCGGCGGCGCAGGCGCAGAAAGTCGTCGCCGAACAGCGCCCTAGCCTTGGCTCCCTCAGCACCCTGGCGATCTACCTGCTCTATTCCTTTCGCTACGCGGAAGCGAAACAGGTTGAGCAGGAAGCGATCAAGCAGGCGAACACCAAGTTCGAACGCGAAAACCTCGAAAACGAATTCGAAGCGACTGACAAACGCGCCCACGAATTCGAAAAACAGTCGAAGCAGATCGAAAAAGCAGCGGCGAAAGGGCGCAAGGAAGGCAAACCCTCGCTCGCCAACCCGCTGTCGGAAAGCAACCCGCTCGCCGCGCCCTAACGAAAGCGACCGCCGGCAGACGGCGGTCGGGCGGAATCATGGGCCGTGTTGGGCTCGAACCAACGACCTTGAGATTAAGAGTCTCCTGCTCTACCAACTGAGCTAACGGCCCCGGGGACTGGCAAGTATAGGAAGCGGACGGGGTTGGGCGGCGGCTAGGACCCCGGCTTGACGCGGCAGCCTTTTTCGACGCTGCCATCGATCACGGTGCCGTCGGCGAAAGTGAAGCGGCCGTGGGTGTCGAGGACGCCGTCGGAGCAGCGAGCAGCGACGTAGCTGCGCTTGCCACCCGGCCCGAAGCGCTTCCCGACGTCGACTTCGACCCGGCTGATCGAACCGAGGCCTTCGGCAATCGGTGGTGTGTCGAGGGTGACGCGGTAGCGGAACGGCCCCGGCCGCCGTTCGATCGGGGCGACGATCATGTAGGTCTGAGTTTGCGGAAAGGTCGTGCGGGCGTGGAGGATCGCGCTCGGGTTACCGCCGATGCGGGGGCCGTTGAAGATCGTCAGCGGGGCGCTGATCGGGAAGACGGCGTCGCCGGCAGCGACGATCGCTTCGATCCGACCGCTGCCGACGATCGCGCCGGCGCAGGCCTGGCGCGCCGCTTCGGTAGTGGCTTCGGCGATCAGTTCGGGCTGGCAGGTCGGCAGGCCGTTGACGTCAAGGCGGCCGTCGCGGTCAAAGTCGATCACCGCCTGTTGCAGCGCCGGCGGTTGGCCGCCGCCTTTGGCGGCGATGTCGAAGTAGCCCTGGAAGTGGATCGGCGCGTAGGCGTGACGGGGGAGGGCGAGGGGGCGGAAGCCGCCGTCGGCGCGTAGCACGAGGTCGTTGACGGCGACGAGCGCGGCGCCGGCACCGCTGGTCAACGCCGCGCCGAAGGCGATCAGTACTAGCGCGGCGACGGCTGTCAGCCGGAGACGTGACATGGCGAGGTCAGCGTCCCTGGGAAAAAGCTGCCGTCAGTGAAGCTAATCGAGCCGTGCACCTGCAGGCGCCCACCGCTACAGCGGGCGCTCGCGTAGCCGATCTCCTTGCCGCCCTGCTTCCAGGTCTTGCCGATCGTCGCTTCGGCGAGGGTGGCGGCACCGAAGCCTTCGGCAATTGGCGGCACCGGGATCTTCACCTGGTAGCCGTAGCGGCCGTTGTGGATCCGTTCGACCGTGAAGGGCACCAGCACCGCCTTGGGCGTCGGGATGGTCGCGTAGGCGTGGGCGATCAGGCTCGGCATGCCACCCTGCGGTGGCGCGTTGAAGAGGGTCAGCGGCGAGCTGATCTTTTGCGGAGCTTTGCCCGGCATCGTCACGACCGCTTTGCCGGTGCCTTCGCCGACGATCGCCCCGGCGCAGCGCTTGCGCGCTTCTTTAACCGTCGTTTCGGCCAGCTTGGCCATCGTGCAGACCGGCAGGCCCTTGGTTTCGATGGCGCCATGGCCATCGAACTGGAAGACCAGTTCTTTCAGGGTCGGCGGCGTCGAGCCGTCGGTGGTGCCGATACGGGTGATGCTGGCGACCGAGACAGGCGCGTTGGCCTTGGCCGGCAGGGCCCGTGGCGTCACCGTCGCGGTGGCGCTGACCACGGTCTTGCCGATTTCGATCTTCAGCGCCTGGGCGACGCCGGCTGCGGCGAGGCCAAGCAGGCTCAGCGCCACGATCGCTTTGAGAAAAGTCCCTCGCATCGTCATCCCCTGTTCCCTCCCTGTGGGGAGGCTAGCGTGCGGCTGCTGCCGGCTAGCCGACCGGCGTGCACGGTTTGGCGAAGGTGCCCTCGAGTTGGGTGCCGTCGGCGAAGTGGAGCTGAGCTTTGGCCTGCAGGTGCCCGTCGGGGCAGCCGGCATTGGCGTAGCTCAGCTTCTTGCCCTTGTACATCCAGGTCTTGCCGATCTTCAGCTCGCCGTAGACCGGGGTGCCGTAGCCGTTGACGATCTTGGGGATGTTGGCGACGGCTTTGAAGCCGTAGCGGCCGTCGTTCACCTTCTGGATCTCGATTTGGACGACGTAGGTGGAAGGGCCGCCGACCGTCGTATAGGCGTGGGCGTAGACAGTCGGGTTGCCGTTTTTCGGCGGCGCGTTGAAGATCGTGATCGGCGATGAGGCGGGGATCGGCGCCTGTTCGGGGAAGTTGACGACCGCCTTGCCGTGGCCTTCCCCGACGATCGCGTCGGGGCAGTTCTTGCGAGCGCGGCTCGGCGTCGTCGCGACTAGCTTCCTCATCGGGCAGACCGGCAGCCCACGGGTCTCGACCTTGCCGTTGCGGTCGAACCAAAGGACCAGCTGTTTGAGGATCGGCGGCGGTGCTCCGTCGACGGTCGAAATTTTGCCGTAGCCGTGTAGGTGAATCGGCGCGACCCCGTGCCGCGGCAGCTTGGTCGGGCTGAAGCCACCATCGGTTTCGACGACGATATTGCCGGCGTTCAGCGTCAGAGCGACAGCCGAGGCGGCGAAAACCAAGGCCAAAGCAATAAGAGACGCAAAGGTTCTTAACAAACTCTTCTGCAACCGATCACTCCTCCGTTCTCCCAGAACGGCAAACTACCAGGGGTGCTTCGGAGGAGGAGCAGGGGACGGCCGGAGCCCGAGGTCTTGGACTCCGCGCGTCGCCCACCACTAACGCTGCGCCACCCGAAGGTGGTGCTGGTTATCGCTGCGGTGATCGTCGTGGTTCTCGGCGTAATCGGTGCCGGGGTGGAAGGCAAGCTGAAGCCGACGACGCTGACGATTGACGGCACCGGGTCGGCGAAGGCGAACAAGCTGCTCGAAGACCATTTCGGCGACTCGCAACCGTTCGCGATCCTCCTGCGCGGCCCGGCCGAGCAGCTCGATCGACAGGGGCCGGAACTGATCCGGACCCTGCGTGAGGACCCGAACGTGAGCACCCTCTCGCCCTGGGACCGTGGTTCGGTCGACCTGCTGCGCCCGAACCCCCACAAGGCGCTGATCCTCGCCAACTTCCCGGTCGACGTCGACGAAGCGGTCGATCACGTGGTGCCGCGGGTGGAACGGGTGATCGGCGAGGACATCAGCCCGCCCGTGAAAGCGAGCACCGTCGCTTACGCGACGATCTCCAAGGCGCTCCAGGAGGAATCGATCGCCGCCACCGAGCAGGGCGAGCTGATCGCCCTGCCGGTACTGCTGATCGTGCTGCTGCTCGTCTTCCGCTCACCGATCGCGGCGGCGATCCCGCTCGGCTTCGGGATCCTCACCGTCTTCGCCTCGCGCGGCCTGCTGCACTTCGGCGCCAACTGGTTCAGCGTCGACGCCTTCGCGCTGACCGTCTGCACGATGATGGGCCTGGCGCTGGGGGTCGACTACGCGCTGCTGATGGTCTCCCGCTTCCGCGAGGAGTTAGCCGCCGGCTCCGAGCCGATGGAGGCCGCTTGGGCGACGCGCCGGCACGCCGGCCGCACCGTCGCCTTCGCCGGCAGCACCCTGCTGCTCTCGATGGTCGTCGCTCTCTTCATCGTCCCCGGGGCTCTGCTCGCCTCGCTGGCGGGAACGGTGGCGATGGTGGTGGTGCTGAGCGTCAGCGCCGCCACCCTGGTCGGGCCAGCGCTGCTGCTTCTGGTCGGTCCTCACATCGACCGCTGGCGGATCGGCGGCGCCCCCGATCCCGACAAGCGCTCGTTGCTGATGGCATTCGTCACGGCGGCGCTGAAACGCCCCGCGCCGGTGGCGGCGCTGATCGGCGGCATCGTCCTCGTCCTCGCCGCTCCGGCGCTGGCGTTGAAGACCTCGGCGCCGAGCCCGGAAGAACTCCCGAAGAGCAGCCAGGCCCGCCAGGAAGCGGAAGTGCTCGGCGACGTCTTGGGGCGCGGCTGGGAAGCGCCCTTCCAGGTCGTCGCGGTCAGCGACAAGGGACCGATCACTGGCCCCACCGACATGGCGGCGCTCTCGAACTTCGAGAAGAAGCTCGCCGCCCTGCCGGGGGTGCGGACCGTAATCGGGCCCGCCGCCGCGGCGAAGCGGGTGGCGCCCCTCACCCAGCTCGGCAACTCCTTCCTCACCTCGAATGGAAACATCGGCGCGGTCAAGCAGCTGACTCGGCTCGGGCGGGGGCTGGACCGGGCGGCCGGCGGCGTCGGCCAGCTCCGCTCCGGCCTCTCAGAAGCGAGCGCCGGTGCCGGCTTGCTCGCCGAGGGCTCTGACCGGGCCGCCGAAGGCGCGGAGATGATCGCCAAGGGCCTGGGCCGGGCGGCTGCCGGCAGTGAACGCGCTCTCGGCGCCCTCGACTCGATCTCCAAGGGGGCCGACAAACTGGTCAAGGGTCAGCAGCTGGCGATGACTGGGCTGCTGCAGCTGCGCTTCGGGATCGAGGGGCTTGGCGGCGCCAACCTCAAAGTCAACGGATTGCGGACCGCGCGCAAGGTCCAGCACACGCTCGAACATGAAGCGACGACGACGGTTCCGAAGCTCATCGCCCCAGCCAAGGTCGTCGACGAACAGCTGAAAACGGCGCTGGCGCAGCTCGAGGGGATGACGGTCGGCAAGAGTGATCCCAACTACGAAGCGACGCTGAACGCGGTGCGCCAGGCGACGGCGGCGATCTCCGGTACCGACCCCACCAGCGGCGCCCCCTACGCGAGCGAATACTCCGGCATGGTGCCGGAACTGGAAGCGCTGGGGACCAGGCTCGGCGAAGAAGCGAAAGAAGCGAAGCGATCCGCCGACTGGGCGGGGAGCACCGTCCATGGCGTCGAAAAGTTGGCCAAGTCGGCGAAACGCCTCGAAAACGGGATGCGGCGCCTCAAGCAGGGCAACCAGAAGCTGGCCTCGGGGATCAAGACCCTGGCCCGGAGGGCGGAAAGCACCCTGGGCGACGGCATCACCCGCCTGCAGGACGGCGCCACCAGGCTGGTCGCCGGGATCGAACGCCTGACCGGCGGCAACGAAGCGCTGCAGAAGGCCCTGGCCGAAGGCTTCCAGCAGTCAGCGCCTCTGGAGACCCAGCTCGCCAGCGCCAGCGTCCAAGTGCTGACCGGGCACAAGCGGATCGAACATCAGGCGAAACAGGTCAAGCGCGGCTCGCCCAACATCTTCAACTCCGGCTACTTCGTTCTCTCGGCGCTGGACGGGTCGCCGCCGAAGACGCGTGAAGCCATCAGCAACACGATCGATCTCGACCGCGGCGGCCAGGCGGCCTCGATCCTCACCTTCACGAAGTACGCCTTCAATACTCCGGGGTCGACCCGGATCAACAAGAAGCTCAACACGATGACCGCGCAGCTGGCCGCGGACACGGGCCTGCGCGCCGGGGTCGCCGGCGGCGCCGCCGAACTCAACGACTACAGCCGCGTCACCCACGAGAAGATCCCGGCGATCGTCGCCGCGATCACGCTCGCCACCTTCCTGGTCCTGGTCCTGCTGCTGCGGGCGATCCCGCTGGCGGCGATCGCGGTCGGTCTCAATCTCGCCACCGTCGCCGTCGCCTTCGGGGTGCTGACCCTGCTCTCCTACCTGCCGGAAGACGTCCCGCTGGGCGGGCACGAACACGTCAACGCGGTCGGCGCGGTGATGATCTTCGGGATCGTCTTCGGGCTCTCGATCGACTACGCGGTCTTCCTGTTGGTGCGGATGCGCGAGCACCACGAGGAGCACGGCGACAACGCTGGCGCGATCGAATTCGGGCTCGAGAAGACGGCGCGGGTGATCACTGGCGCGGCGGCGATCATGATGGCTGTCTTCATCGCTTTCGCCGGGGCGCCGATCGCCACTGTCAGCCAGCTCGGCGTCGGCCTTACGATCGCCGTTCTGCTCGATGCCACGGTGGTGCGGATCGTGCTCTTGCCGGCCTTGATGTTGTTGCTCGGCGATCGGGTCTGGTGGTTCCCGAAGGTGCTGCAGCGGTCGGTGCCGAAAATCAGCGTGTGAAGCCGTTGAACCCCCGCGGTAGGGAACGGCGTGAGCGCGTTGAATTCCAGTTAAGTCCCCGCTGAGCAGGCGAATGCCGGCAGGTCGCTCGGATACGATTCCCGCGCCCGTTCCACCGGGTCGGAGGGCCGGGGAACGAGACGCGACGACCCGTGGCTGCTAAATCGCAAGGCGAGGAGAGAAGCTCGGCTACGAGCCGTGGGACCTCCCCAGCCCGAATCGCAGCGATGGTAGCGCTGGCGCTGGCTGTAATCGCGCTGGTCATCGTCTACTTCAACAGCAATGGCGGCCACCAGTACACCTTCGTCTTCCAGAACGCCGGGCAGCTGGTGCCGGACAACCAGGTGATGGTCGGGGGCTCGCCGGTCGGCTCGGTGGAAAGCATCGATCTCAGCGACGACAACCTCGCCGAAGTCCACGTTGAAGTGGAACAGGAGTTGCACGAGGGGACGACGGCAGTGATCCGCGCCACCTCGCTCTCCGGTGTCGCCAACCACTACGTCTCGATCAGCCCCGGGCCGAACAGCAGCCCGGCTCTCGAAGAAGGGGCGACGCTGGGCCTCGCCACGACGACGACGCCGGTCGATATCGACCAGCTCTTCAACACCTTCCCCCCTGGCGTGCGGAAGGGGCTGAGCGAATTCATCAAGGGCAACGCGAAAATCTTCCAGTACCAGCCCGAAAATGCCCAAACCGCCTACAAGTACCTCGGCCCGGGCCTCAACCGGACGAGCGCCCTCTTCAGCGAGCTGAGCTCCGACCAGCAGCTCCTAGAAAGCTTCGTCGTCAACACCAGCAAGCTGACCACGGCGATCTCCCAGCGCGGCACCCAGCTCTCCGACGCGGTCTCGCACGCCAACAACGCCTTCGAAGCAATCGCTTCGCAGAACGTCGCCCTCGACCAGTCGTTGCGCGAGCTGCCGCCGGTCCTGCGCCAGAGCAACACCACCTTCGTCAACCTGCGCGCCGCGCTCGACGATCTCGAACCGCTGGTTGACACGGCCAAGCCGGCAACCAAGAACCTCGCTCCATTCCTTGCCGAACTGCGCCCAGTGCTGGCGAAGCTGAAGCCCTTCTTCCACAACTTGCGGCTGGCTGTGGCGCGGCCGGGCCACGGCAACGACCTCGCTGAACTGCTGCAGGTGATGCCGACCGTGCAGGAACGGGCCGCGAAGACCTTCTCGAATTCCGAAGACGCGGTGGCAGCCTTCCTGCCGGACCTGACGAACTGGCGGGCCTACGCTCCGGACTTCTACAACGCGCTGGGCAAGCTCGGCGCCGTGGCCGGCTATTACGACGGCAACGGCCACTACATTCGGGCCTCCTTCACGGCCCAAAATCTCTTCAAATACAACGCCGAAAGCGGTGTCCTCGAACCGATTTCGAAGGCGCAGCAATACGAACCGTTCGGCCCCACGGCTAGCGCCAACAAACGCTGCCCGGGCGGCGCCACGCAGCCCGCCTCGGACGGCTCCAACCCGTTCGTCGATCCGCCCTGGTCCGGCAGCGTCGGTTCCTCGGAATGCAACCGCGACGACGTGCCCCCGGGCCCATGATCAGGCGAGCCCTGATAGCCCTCGGATTGGTCGCGGCCGTGGTTGTGGTGGTCCTGCTGCTCAGCGGCGGGGGCAGTAGCAGCGGCTACGTCGTCCGCGCCGTCTTCGACAACGGCGGCTTCATGGTCCACGGCGAGCAGGTCCGGGTGGCCGGCGCCAACGTCGGCACGATCGAGTCGGTGAGCGTCTCGCAGCCGGGCGAACCGGTGGCCTACCGCAACGGCAAGCTGGTCGCGGTGCCGGGCAAAGCGATCCTGACGATGGAAATCAGCGATCCCGGCTTTCAGGACTTCCGCCAGGATGCGAACTGCGAAATCCGCCCGCAGTCGTTGATCGGCGAGAAGTTCGTCGACTGCAACCCGACGATGCCGCGGGCGCCCGGCTCGCCGGTGCCGCCGTCGCTGAAGAAGATCCCGGATGGCGAACCGGGGGGCGGCGAGTACTTGCTGCCGTTGGGCAACAACACGACCAGCGTCGACCCCGATCTGATCAACGACATCCAGACGCTGCCCTACGCGCAGCGCTTCCGGTTGATCTTCAACGAACTCGGCGCTGGGCTCGCCGGGCGCGGCAAGGACATCGAAACGATCGTCAAGCGCGCCAATCCAGTCCTCCGCAACGTCGACGAGATCTTCGGGATGTTGACCGAACAGCGCGACCAACTGGCGAAGCTGGCCAGCGACTCAGAGGAAATCCTCGGGCCGCTCTCGCGTGAGCGTTCCCACGTCGTCGGCTTCTTCGCGAACGCCGGCGCCGCCGGAGAGGCGAGCGCCGAACGTGGCAAGGAACTCGAAGAATCGCTGGAAAAGTTCCCCGAATTCCTGCGCCAGTTCCGCCTCACGATGCGCAGCCTGCAGGGCTTCTCCGACGCGGCAACCCCGGTCTTCGCCGAACTCGGTCGCGCTGCCCCATCGCTGACGGATGCCACCCGGACGCTGACGCCGTTTTCCGAAGCGACCACGGTGGCGCTGAAGAGCCTCGGCTCCGCCGGCGAAGAAGCCGGGCCGCTGTTCGCCGAAGCCGACCCGGTGATCAAGGCCTCGGCAAAGCTGGCCAAGACCGGCGTCGAACCGACCTCCAACCTCGCCGCTTTGCTCGGCAGCATCGAAAAGACGAAGGGCTTCGACGCGCTGACGGAACTGATCTACAACACCACCGCGGTGGTCAACGGCTTCGACCAGCACGGCCATTACGCCCGCACGCTCGCCACCCTCACCAACTGCAACGACTACGAAGTCTCGGCCGCGGGCCTGACCGGCTGCGTCGCCAACTTCAACGGCCCCAACGCGAACGAACTGAGCTCCAGCTCGGCGGCGGCGATCTCGATGGCGCTTTATCGCAAGATCGAACGTGAACTGGGCGAACAGTCAGGTGCGGTCTCCGCTCTCGAAGGACCGGCCTCCGCGGTCGGCCAGGCCGGTGACCTCGGCGCCGCGCCGCCGCCACGTCGCTCCTTCGGCCTTGGCGGTCAGCAATCGCTGCTCGAATATGCCTGGGGGGGGCAGCGATGAGGAATCGAGGCGGCATCCAGGGAGTCGCCAGCAGCCCGATCCTGGTCGGCGCCGTCACGGTGCTGGTCGTAATCGTCGCCGTCTTCTTCGCCTACAACGCCAACAACGGCCTGCCCTTCGTCTCCACCTATGACCTCAAGGCTCGGGTTCCCAACGCGGACGCCCTGGTCAAGGGCAACGACGTCCGCATTGGCGGCACCCTGGTCGGCACCGTGAAGTCGGTGGTCCCGGTCCAGCTCAGTGACGGTCGCACCGCGGCAGAACTCTCGCTCAGCCTCGACAAGAGCGCCGAACCGCTCCCGGTCAACTCGACGATCATGATCCGGCCGAAGTCCGCGCTCGGCCTCAAGTTCCTGCAGATCACCCCGGGGGACTCGTCGAAGGGTTTCGTGGCGGGCGCGACGATTCCGCTCAAGGCGGCGCGCCCGGAACCGGTCGACATCGACCAGTTCTTCAGCATGTTTGACGAACCGACGCGCTACGCGATCCGCCAGAGCCAGGCCGGCTTCGGAACCGCTCTTGCCGGTCGGGGCGCGCAGCTGAACGAAGCTTTCGGGGCGGCACGCAACCTCGTCCTCAGCGCCGACGCACCGCTGCGGATCCTCGCTGCCCCAAGTACCAACTTCGCCGGTTTCTGGCGAGCGCTCGAGGATCTCTCAGCGACTGTTGCGCCTGTAGCCGAGACGCAGGCGAGTATGTTCGTCGCCCTCGACACCACCTTCGCCGCCTTCGCCAGGGTCTCGCGCCCCTACATCCAGGAAACGATCAGCAAGGGCCCGGAAACCCTCGACGCCGCCA
>Ga0207686_10001953_pt1 | contig 11367 bp, 10 predicted proteins | sample KBSM24metaG_FD_184396 | JGI IMG/M metagenome (GOLD analysis project Ga0207686, IMG submission 184396) | Miscanthus rhizosphere microbial communities from Kellogg Biological Station, Michigan, USA - KBS M2-4 metaG (SPAdes) (version 2) | ecosystem: Host-associated > Plants > Roots > Rhizosphere >...
CTACGACTACCTCGGCATGTGGGACTACGTGGCGGACCGGAACAACCTCATCCTGGTCGCCCCCGAGTTCCTCAACGACCGGTGGCCCAAGGCCGCCGCCTACCAGCTTGGCGACCTCGGCGAGAAGGTCGACCGCGAGCGCACCAGCTACGCCGCGATCGAGCACCTCTTCGACGAGATCCGCACCACCCAGAAGGACTACATGATCTTCGGGCACTCCGCGGGCGCGCAGTTCGTCCAACGCATGGCGTTCCTGCGTCCCGACAACCGCGCCTCGGTGATGGTGCTGGGCAACCCGGGCTGGTTCCTGATGCCCGAGTGGCGCAAGGACAAGGGCGCGGTGTCGTATCCGCATTCCCTGGTGGACTCGCCGGCGGCCGCGGGCGACGACGCGGTCCGCAAGGCGCTCGCCAAGCGCGTCATCGTGCTGGTGGGCGACAACGACGCCGAGCCCGACAGCGAGAACCTCAATGCGAACGCCGCGGGCAAGAAGCTGGGCGACTCGCGCACGGATCGCGGCGAGAACTTCATCAAGGCCGCGACCAGCGCCTCGACCGAGCTGGGCGTGAAGCTCGGCTGGCAACTTTCCGAGATGCCGCCGACGGTGCAGGACGCGCAGGGCGTGAGCCGCGCCGCCTCCGACCAGCTGGGGCTCAAGCGCTGAAATCGAACGAATGAACATGCACAACGCCGATCCCGCCGCGAACGACGAGGTCCAGCCCAACCTGGACCTGGCGCTGCCGCTGGCGCGCGTGCGCGGCGAGCCCTTCACGGAGCTGCCGCCCGACCTCTACATCCCGCCCGAGGCGCTGTCGGTCTTCCTCGATGCCTTCGAGGGACCGCTCGACCTCCTGCTCTACCTCATCCGCAGGCACTCGCTCGACATCCTCGACATCCCCATGGCGGAGCTCACGCGCCAATACATGGAATACGTCGACGCGATGCGCACCTCGCAGCTCGAGCTCGCGGCCGAGTACCTGCTGATGGCGGCCCTCATGATCGAGATCAAGTCGCGCATGCTGCTGCCGCGGCCCAAGCGCGAGGACGAGACGGAGCCGGACGACCCGCGCGCGGAGCTCGTGCGCCGCCTGCTCGAATACGAGCGCATGAAGAAGGCCGCCGCCGCGCTGGGCGAGGCGCCCGTCGCCGGCCGCGACTTCTCCCTCGTCGAGGTGTACATCGAGCAGGCGCTGGTGGAGCGTTTGCCCGGCGTCCAGATCCCGGACCTGTCGGAGGCGTGGCGCTCGATCCTCGCGCGCGCGAAGATGACCCGGCACCACAAGATCACGCGCGAGCAGCTGTCCGTGCGCTCGCACATGAGCCGCATCCTGAAGCAGCTCGCCCCGGGCAACTATGTCGAGTTCTCCGAGCTCTTCGAGCCCGAGCGCGGCGTGCCGCTGCTGGTGGTGAGCTTCCTCGCGCTCCTGGAGCTTTCCCGCGAGCTGCTCATCGAGATGACCCAGAAGAGCCCCTTCGATCCCATTTACGTGAAGATCAAGAGCGAGCGCGCCACGCTCACGATCGCATAAGAAGAAGCCATGAACGAACAGACCAATCCCGAAGTGCTGCCCGGCGACGAAACACCGGGGTCAGACCCCGATGTCGTGGACCAGGGCGACAAGTCCATCCGCCTCGCGCCTGAATCGGGGTCTGACCCCAACGCGCATGAATCGGGGTCTGACCCCCAATTCGACGTCGAGCACGTGAAGCGCGTCCTCGAAGCAGCCCTGCTCTCGTCCACCGAGCCGCTCACCGTGCAGCAATTGAAGCGCCTGTTCTCCGGCCAGGTGGACGCCGACACGATCCGCAAGGTGCTGGAGATGCTGCGCGGCGAGTGGGGCGAGCGCTCCATCGAGCTCACCTCGGTCGCCTCCGGGTGGCGCTTCCGCGTGAAGCCGCAGTACCAGGAGTTCCTGGACCGCATCACCAACGAGAAGCCGCCGCGCTATTCGCGCGCCGTGCTCGAGACCCTCGCCATCATCGCGTACCGCCAGCCGGTCACGCGCGGCGACATCGAGGAGGTCCGCGGCGTCGCGGTCTCCCCACCCACCCTGAAGGCGCTGGAAGAGCGCGGCTGGATCGAGACCGTCGGCCACCGCGAGACTCCCGGGCGCCCCGCCCTTTTCGCGACCACGCGAAAATTCCTCGACGACCTGAACCTGCGCTCGCTCGAGGAACTCCCGCCGCTCGAGGAGCTGCAGTCCGCCCTCGAGCCGGCATCGACCCTCGTCGCGCTCGAGGCGGCCTCCGCGCCGCTGCAGGATTCCCTCATCGACGACGAGCCCACGACCCCCGAGTCCGAAGATCCACAGGAGTCACAGAACCATGCGGGATAGACCCCACCCGAACCACAAGCTCGAATGGCCCGGCGGCGTCGTGCCGGAATGGGCCCGTCCACAACAGAACGGCAAGCAGCGCTTCGGCCGCAAGGGCCGCGGCGGCAAGGGCGGCGAGAAAGGCGGCGGCAAGCGCGAGCGCCTGCAGAAGGTGATGGCGCAGTCGGGGCACGGCTCCCGGCGCAACATCGAGATCCTCATCGCCCAGGGCCACCTCACCATCAACGGCCAGGTCGCGAAGCTCGGCGACTCCGTGGGCCCCGGCGACAAGGTGAAGCTCGACGGCAACCTCATCAACCTGCGCTTCGGCGAGCAGCTGCCGCGCGTGCTCATGTACCACAAGCCCGCGGGCGAGATCGTCACGCGCGACGACCCCGAGAACCGCGCCACCGTCTTCGAGAAGCTGCCGCGCGTGAACGGCGGGCGCTGGGTGGCGGTCGGCCGCCTCGACTTCAACACCGAGGGCCTGCTCCTCTTCACGACCAGCGGCGAGCTGGTGAACCGGCTCACGCACCCGCGCTTCGAGGTGGAGCGCGAGTACGCGGTGCGCGTGATGGGCGAGCTCACCGACGAGACCCGCGCGAAGCTCCTCAAGACCGGCGTCGACATCGACGGCGAGATGGCGACCTTCGACTCCATCGAGGATCGCGGCGGCGAGGGCGCGAACCACTGGTACCACGTGGTGCTGCGCGAGGGCAGGAACCGCGAGGTGCGACGCATGTTCGAGGCCGTGGGCCTCATGGTGAGCCGCCTCACGCGGGTTCGCTTCGGCTCGATCGCGCTGCCCAGCCACATCAAGCGGGGGCAGCTGCGCGAGATGGAAGAAGAGCAGGTGCAGGAGCTGCTCGCGTTCGCGGGCGTGAACGAGCCTTCGCCGGACGAGGAGGCCCCGGACGACGACGAGGACGACGAAACCGAGAACTTCGGCAACCGCATCGAGCACCATCGCGAGCCGAAGGCGCGCGAGCTCGAGGACGATATCGGCAACCGCTTCTCCGCGCGTGACGCGCGGGAGGAGGCGCCGGAAGTCGACGGCAATCGCGGCACCTACGATCCCAACGCCGCCGAGCGCGCGGGCGAGCGCCCGCCGAAGGTGCGCCGCCAGGGCGGCAAGCAGCCGTTCTTCAAGAAGCAGGGCCAGGGAGGCAATGCGCAACCGCGCCAGCACGGGCAGGGGCAGCCTCACCACGGCCACGGCCAGGGCCAGGGCCAAGGCCAGGGACAACCGCACCAGGGGCAGGGCCAGCCGGGACAGAAGCGCAAGCGCCGCAACAAGCATCGCGGCCAGGGTCACGGCCAGGGGCAGGGCCAGGGACAGGGGCAGGGGCAGAACTCGAATCCGGGCAACGTCGCCCAGGGCGCTTCGCAGCAGCAGCACGGGCAACCCGGCGGCCCACCGGGACAGAACCCGGGCCAGGGCCAAGGCAAGCCGGGCCGCCATCGCCGCCACAAGAATCGCAACCGCCCTCGCGACGGCCAGGGCGGCGGCGGAGGCGACCAGCAGCCGCAGCACAACGGCAACCGCGAGAACTTCTGATGCGTGTCGCCGTCGCGCTCCTCGCGTGGGTATTGGCGGGATGCGGCGGCGGTGGGGGCGGTGACACCTCGTCGTCGCCTTCGGCCCCGGCGGGATCGGCGAAGCTCGAGACGCTGAGCGTCACGTCTTCGTACACGGGCGCCACCTATCCCGTCACGGTCTACCTGCCGGCGGGTTACACGGCCTCGACCGGCCCCAGGCGCGTGCTCTACTCCATGGACCACGACCTGCAGTTCGCGGTCGTGCGCCAGTTCGTGGAGCTCAAGCACCTGGACGTGATCATCGTGTCGATCGGGGCGATCAGCGGCGACCGGCGCTTCGTCGACTTCGACCTGCCGGGCGCGGTGCCGTACTACAAGTTCCTCACGCTGGAGCTCATCCCGCGCGTCGAAGCGCAGTACCGGATCGATGCGACGCAGCGCTCGCTGCTGGGCTATTCGCTCTCGGGGCTGATGGGCGTGATCGCGATCTTCCAGGACAACCCGACGGGCAAGTACTTCAGGGGATATGTCATGACGGATCCGTCGATGCAGTTCCACACGGCGGAGCTGCTCGCAGCCGACCAGCAGCTATGGGACACGACCCACAGCCTGCCGATCACCGCGTATCACTGCCAGACCGTGGTCGGCGCGCCCTACGACACGCTGCCGAGCCAGATGAAGGCGCGCGGCTACCAGGGCCTCGACTACAAGTTCGTGCCCTACACCCTGAACCACCAGACCGTGCTGGGCCCTTGCGTGTCGGACGGCCTGGACTACCTCTTCCGCGGCTGAATCAGGTCCTTCGTGGGGCCCGCGGCGAGCTCCGCGCGCACCCAGTCGCGGAATTTCTTCACCTTCTCCGTGCCCGCCGTCTCCTTGGGGCTCACGAACCAGTAGGTCGTGGGCGACGGCAGCGGGATGTCGAAGAGCTTCTTGAGCGTGCCGCGCTCGAGGTCCTCGCCGATGATCGAGCGGCGCGTGAGCGAGATGCCCTCGCCGCGAGCGGCGGCCTGCAGCGCGAAGGTCGAGTCGTTGAAGTTCGGTCCCGCGATGGGGCCGTCGACGGAAACGCCGGCCGCCTTGAACCACTGCACCCAGAGGTCGCGGTCCTCGCGGATGATGCGCGCGGTCAAGAGCTCCTTCGGCGTCTTCGGGAGCTTGCCGCGATAGAGCTTGGGGCTGGCGACCGGAAAATATTCGTCCTCGAGGAATTTCTCGCACACCAGCCCCGGCCACGGGCCCATGCCGAAGCGGATCGCGACGTCGATCTCGTCGGCCGCGAAATCCGCCAGGGCCGTCGTCGCGTCCACCGTCACGGCGATGTTCGGGTTCGCGTCCATGAAGCGGATGAGGCGCGGCATCAGCCATCGCGAGGCGAAGGACGGCAGCACGCTCACGGTGAGGCGGTCGTCGCGCCGCGAGCGCAGCGACTCCGCGGCCGCCGCGAGCTCCTCCAGCGAGGCGCGCACGCGCTCGGCGAAGGCTCGCCCGGCGGCGGTGAGCGCCACGCGCTTGCCGTGCCGCGCGAAGAGCGGCGTGCCCAGGTGCTCCTCGAGCGCGCGCACCTGGTGGCTCACCGCGCCGTGGGTGAGGTGCAGCTCCGCGGCGGCGCGCGAGAAGCTCTCGAGGCGGGCGGCGGCCTCGAACGGGCGCAGCGCGGACAGCGGCGGCAGGCGGCGAACCATATGTGAATTGTACTCACAAAGGAATCCAAAAGATATCGTTTAGAGCCGGGGGCTGGAGCATGAATAATGCTCACATGTTCTTCGGAGGTGAGCCATGTTCGACCTGAGAGGTGATGTGCTGGACTACCGGTGCATGCGCGACGACCGCTGCGAGGCCGAGCGCCATGTGCGCCGGCCGGGCGCGATCTGGATCCTGGTCGTTGCCATCGGCGTGATCCTGGGCGCCGCGGCGCTCGCGGCGTCGGTGACCACCGACACGCGCGACTTCGCGGCCAGGCACCAGTCGGTGCTGTCGGCGAGGGTGATATGAACGCGATCGCCGCGGGCGAGATGCGCGGGGCCACGGTGGCGCTCGCCGCCGGAGCGATGCTTCGGCTCGAGTCGCCGCGCGGCCTGCAGGTGACCTGCGAGTCGGGCCACCTTTGGATCACGGAGGAATCGCAGGTCGAGGACGTGTGGCTCGCCGCGGGCCAGCGCGTGCGGCTCGTCGGTGAAGGCCTCGCCGTCCTCGAAGCGAAGGGCAACGCGCGCCTGCGCATCGAGTAGCGCCCCGGCATAATGGGGCGATGGACCGCCCCGGCGCCAAGACCCACAACTACGTCCGGACCCTGGCACTCGTGCTGGGGTTGATCGCGGTCGCGATGATCCTCGCCTCCGGCCCCGGCACCCGCGCGGGCTGGTGGGACTGGAAGACCGGCCTCGGGATGGTGAAATGGTCGTTCTACGTCGGCGCTGCCGCCGTCGTGGTCGGCACGGCGCTCCTGCTGCTCCATGCGTTCCCGCGCTATCGCTCGCACCTCTGGATCCCGTTGACCGCGATCGTTTGCGGCCTCGTGGCGGCGATCCCTCCCTTCTACCTGCTGCACCTCGCAGGGTCGGTGCCGCCGATCCACGACGTCACCACCGATTTCGTCGATCCTCCCGCGTTCGTGTTCCTGGCCGAGATCCGCCGCAAGTCCGACAACGGCCTCGACTACGGGGGCGACGCGATCGCCGCCCAGCAGAAGAAGGCCTATCCGCAGATCAAGCCACTGATCGTCAAGGCGCCGCCGAAGGATGCCGTGCAGGGCGCGATCGACGCCGCGCGCTCCTGCGGCTGGGAGGTGATGTCGAGCGACGCGCCCGCCGGCCGCATCGAGGCCACCGACACCACGGCGTGGTTCGGCTTCAAGGACGACATCGTGATCCGCGTGCGTCCGGAGGGCGGCGGCAGCCGCGTCGACGTGCGCAGCGTCTCGCGCGTGGGCGACAGCGACCTCGGCGCCAACGCGGCGCGCGTGAAGAAGTTCCTCTCGAAGATGTCCTGAGCCCGCGGGCTTCAGGCGACCGGAACCGCGAACACCTCGATCGGCTCGTTGCGGCCGCGGATCTGCACCGCGCCCAGCGCGTGCGTGGCGACCGCCTTTCCCAGCGCCCGGCGGGTCTCGCCGTCCACCAGGATCGGCTCGCCCGCCTGCTTGGTGTGTGTTTCCAGGCGCGCCGCGAGATTCACGGTGTTGCCGACGCAGGTGTAGGTCGCGCGGTCGTGCGTGCCGGTGTAGCCCGCCACCACGTCGCCGGTCGCGATGCCGATGCCGATCGCGAGCTCGGGCTTGCCCGCGGCCTTCCGGTCGGCGTTCAGCAACCGCAGCATCTCCATCATCTCGCGCGCGGCATTCACTGCCGCGCCCGCGGAGTCCGCGAGCGGCAGCGGCGCGCCGAACACCGCCATGAGCCCGTCGCCCACCATCTGGTTCACCACGCCGCCCTGTCCGCCGATGGCATCGAACATGAGCGTGTAGTAGGTGTTGAGGAGCTCGATGGTTTCCTCGGGCGGCTGCGAGTCCACCATCGAGGTGAAGCCGCGGATGTCGGAGAACATCACCGTCGCGCGCACGTGCTTTCCGCCCAGGGCGAAGCCCGACGCGTCGAGGTCGGCGGCGACGGCGCGCGTGGCGAAGCGCTGCACCATCTCCTTCTGCAGGTCGCGCAGCCGCTTCTTCTCGAGGCTGGCGCCGATGCGCGCCTTGAGCAGCACCGGGTTCACCGGCTTGTGCAGGTAGTCCTCGGCGCCCAGCTCGATGCAGCGCACCACGTGGTCCATGCCCTCGAGGGAGGAGGTGACGATCACCGGCACGTCGCGCAGGTGCGGGTCGGCCGCCATGCGCTCGAGCACCTCGAAGCCCGTCATCTCGGGCATCTCGATGTCGAGGAGGAGGAGGTCGAAGGGCTCGCGCGCGAGCATCTCGAGGGCGATGCGGCCGTTCTCCGCCATGGCGACGCGGTGCCCCTGCAGCTCGAGGCCGCGCGCCAGCAGCAACCGGTTCACCTTGTTGTCGTCGGCCACCAGCAGGCGCGCGGGCGCGGACTTGATCTCACGCACGGGCCAGGGCCTCCAGCGCCGCGGCGGCGCTCCTGTACTCCGCGGCCAGCGCGGCGAGCGGATCGCCGCCCTGCGCCCTCACGGCCGCCAGTCCCGCGAGCTCGAGCGTCTTCGCCTGCGCGGCGAACGCGAGCGCGCCGAACGTGAGCCCGTTGGACTTGAGCGAATGCGCGGTGCGCCGGAAACGCTCCACGTCGCCGGCATCGAACGCGCTCCGCAGCTCCGCGATCATGCGCGGGGCCTCCTCGAGGAAGGTGCCCACCAGCTCGCCCACGAAGTCCGCGCCCGCCGCATCCTGCAGCGCGCGGAACGTCGCCGCGTCGATCGTCCCCGCCATCAGGCGTCTTCCCGCGCGTGCACGAGCTCCAGCGCCTCGGCCAGCCGCTCGACGCGGATCGGCTTGGTGAGGTAGTCGTCCATCCCCGCGTCGAGGCATTGCTCGCGGTCGCCCTGCATCGCGTTCGCGGTCATGGCGATGATGCGCGGGCGTTTCGCCGCCTGCCATTGCGCGCAGATCCGCCGCGCGGCCTCCAGCCCGTCCATCTCGGGCATCTGCACGTCCATGAGGACCACGTCGTAGGGCTGGCGGCCGACCGACTCGACCGCCTCGATGCCGTTGGAGGCCACGTCGGCTCGGTAGCCCATCTGCTGCAGGATGCGAAGGGCGAGCTTCTGGTTCACGGCGTTGTCCTCGGCGAGCAGGATGCGCAGCGGATGCCGGCTCGCCATCGCCGGGTCGAGGCGCGGGGCGCTCGGCGCCGGCTCGTCGCGCCGCGCTTCGTGGGTGAGGAGGCCCGCGAGCGTATCGAAGAGGTGGGACTGGTGGACCGGCTTCGACAGCGCCGCGTCGAAGAGCTCCTCCGTGTCGCCCGCCTCGCGACGGCCGAGCGAGCTGAAGAGCACCAGCGGCAGCTTCGGCCGCGCGGCGCGGATGCGCCTCGCGAGCGTGAGCCCATCCATCTCGGGCATGTGCATGTCGAGGATGGCGACGTCGAACGGCTCGCCCGACTCGATCGCCGCGAGCGCCTCCTTCGGCGTCGTGGCCGACTTCGAATGCATGCCCCACTTCGCGGTCTGCAGCGCCAGCACGCGGCGGTTGGTGGCGTTGTCGTCGACCACCAGCACGCGCTTGCCGCGCAGCTCGGGCTGGACGCCCACGAAGTCGCGCGAGCGCGAGGCGGGCAGCGCCGCGGGGCGCGCCACGACGGTGAAGTGGAACGTGGCGCCGAGGCCGGGACCCTCGCTCTCGACCCACATGCGCCCGCCCATGAGCTCGGCGAGCCGCTTGCTGATGGCGAGGCCCAGCCCGGTGCCGCCGTAGCGCCGCGTGGTGGACGAGTCCGCTTGCGTGAAGGAGCGGAAAAGGCGCTCCATCTGCTCGTTCGACAGTCCTATGCCGGTGTCGCGCACTGCGAACGCCACCTCGTGCGCGCCGTCTTCGAGCGGCTTCGACGACACGGTGACGACCACCTCGCCCGTGTCGGTGAATTTCACCGCGTTGGCGAGGAGGTTGAGCAGCACCTGGCGAAGCCGCGTGACGTCGCCCTCGATCGCCGCCGGCACGTCGCCCTCGAAGAGGCACGCCGTCTCCAGCCGCTTGTCGAGCGCGCGCGGATTGACGAGGTCCAGCGCCGACTCCACGCACTCGCGGATGTCGAAGGGCTGGTTCTCGATGTCCATCCGGCCCGCCTCGATCTTCGAGAAGTCGAGGATGTCGTTGATGATCGTGAGCAGGGCATCGCCGGAATCGCGGATGGTCGCGGCGAAGTCCCGCTGCTCGGCATCGAGCGGCGTGTCGAGCAGCAGCCCGCTCATCCCGATCACCGCGTTCATCGGCGTGCGGATCTCGTGGCTCATGGTGGCGAGGAAGGCGCTCTTCGCCTCGTTGGCGGATTCGGCCGCGGCGCGCGCCTCCTGCGTCTCGCGGAAGAGCCGGGCGTTCTGGATCGCGATGGCGGCCTGGTCCGCGAAGGTGCTGAGCAGCGCTTCCTCCTTCGCCGTGAACGGCGCCGGTGGCTGGCGGAAGACGCAGATGGCCCCAATGCCCTGGCCCTCCCAGAACATGGGCGCGTAGACCGCGGCGTAGTTGTCGAGCTCCTGCAGCGCGATCCTCGCGCTCGGGTGGTCGGTGGAGCGTGCGTCCGCGAGCTGCACCACCCGGCGTTCGGCGATGGCCTTCCCGGTGAAGGTCTCCTCGAGGGGCGCCGCGCCCCGCCGCTGTAGCTGGGCGAGGACCTTTCCGCGCCACTGGCCGACGCGGACCATGCCGTCGTCGACCAGGAAGATGCCGACCTGGTCGCTCTCGAACAGGTGCTGGCAGCTCTCCAGGATCTTGTCGAACACGGGCGCGGTATCCGAGATGGAGCTCGAGATGACGCGCAGCACCTCGGCGGTCGCCGTCTGCTGCTCGAGCGCTTCCTTGGTCTCGTTGAAGAGCCGGACGTTCTCGATCGCGATCACCGCCTGGTCGGCGAAGGTGCGCATGAGCTCGATCTCCTTGGGCAGGAAGGAGCCCGGGAGCTTGCGGGTCACGCTGATGAGGCCTTCGAACCGGCCCTCGCGCACCATCGGCACCGTGAGCATGGCGCGGTAGCCGCGCTTGCGCGCCACGTTGCGCCAGATTTCGGGCAGCTCCGCGTGCGTCTCGATGTCGGGGATGTGGATGGTGTGGCCCGCCTGCAGCTCGCGCGGGAAGAACTCCCAGTCGTTGAGCGCCATGGGCGAGTGCGCGAGCAGCGTGGCGATGCCTTCCTGGTTGGTCTTGGTGAGGGCGGAGAGCACGAGCTGCGAATCGACGCGGCGCCAGAGGGTCGCCGAGTAGTTGCCCACGAGCGAGCGCGCCTTCTCGACGATCGCGTCCAGCACCGGCTGCACGTCCGCGGGCGAGGCCGCGATCACCTTGAGGATGTCGGCGGTCGCGGTCTGGCGCTCGAGCGCCTGCTGCGTCTCCTCGAAGAGCCGCGCGTTGCGCAGGGCGATGCCGACGTTGGCGGCGATGGTGGTGAGCAGCCGCTGCTCGTCGGCGCCGTAGGCGCGCTCGCGCTCCGTGGTCTGCACCGACAGCACGCCTTCGCCGCGGCCGTCGACCGTGATCGGCACCATGAGGATCGACTTGGCGTGCTTGCCGCTCACGCGCGCGCCGAGGGCTTCGCCGCGGCGCGTCGCGTCCTCGTTGAGCACCAGCGGCTCGCCGGTCTCGATCACGCGGCTGGTGAGGCCCTCGCCGTAGGGCAGCGGCGTCACGTCCTCGCCGTGCTGGTAGGGGAACTCGACCGTACCCGTCGAGCGGTCGAGGAGCGCCACGTACGCGATGTCGGAATCGAAGACGCGCCGGATCTCCTCGCCCACCAGCGCGATCAGCGCCGCGAGATCCAGCTTGCCCGCGAGCTGCCGCGACACCGCGTTCACCGTCGCCATCTCGGCGGCGCGCTTCTGCGTCTCGTCGAAGAGCTGCGCGTTCTCGAGC
>Ga0207686_10001954_pt1 | contig 11366 bp, 10 predicted proteins | sample KBSM24metaG_FD_184396 | JGI IMG/M metagenome (GOLD analysis project Ga0207686, IMG submission 184396) | Miscanthus rhizosphere microbial communities from Kellogg Biological Station, Michigan, USA - KBS M2-4 metaG (SPAdes) (version 2) | ecosystem: Host-associated > Plants > Roots > Rhizosphere >...
CCCGCACGATCTCGAGGTGACCTTCGACGGCGAGCGTGTCCACCTCGCGCGGTTCGGCGGCGCCGAGGACGAGAAAGCCAACTACCTGAATCCGACCGCCGCAGGCGACGCGCTCGAGACGCGATTCAAGGTGCGCCTGCCCGTGAAGGCCGGCCCGCACTTTCTCGGCGTCGCGTTCCTGAAAAAGAGCTCCGCGCCGTCGGTCGACCTGCTGCAGCCCTTCCTGCGCGAGCGCATCGATCCCATCACGCCCGTCGGGATTCCCGAAGTCGACAAGGTCACGATCGAGGGACCGTTCAACGTCACGGGCACGGGCAACTCGCCCAGCCGCCGCCTGATCTTTTCCTGCAGGCCTGCCCCTGGAGCGGCTGTCGCGGACGAAGCGCCCTGCGCCAGGACCGTGCTGACGACGCTGGCGCGGCGGGCGTACCGGCGTCCGCCGTCGGCGGCCGAAGTCGATCGGCTGATGGGCTTCTTCAACACGGGACGCAAGACCAGCGGATCGTTCGATGCGGGCGTCGAGAACGCGCTGGCGTTCATGCTGGTGTCGCCGCAGTTTCTCTACCGCTTCGAGCGCGACCCGGAGCAGGTGCCTGCCGAAGGCGTTTACCGGCTGACCGATCTGGAGCTCGCCTCACGCCTGTCGTTCTTCATCTGGAGCAGCATCCCGGATGATCAACTGCTGAATCTGGCCGTCGCCGGCAGGCTGCACACGCCCGCCGTGCTCGATCAGCAGGTGAAGCGGATGCTCGCCGACGAACGCGCCCGCGCGCTGGGAGCGAACTTCGCCGGCCAGTGGCTGTATCTGCGCAACCTGAAGAGCCTGCGACCCGACGAGGACGTCTTCCCGGACTTCGACGACAACCTGCGGCAGGCGCTGCAGCGCGAAACGGAGATGCTCTTCGAGAGCGTCGTGATGGAGGACCGGAGCGTCCTGGATCTGCTCGACGCGGACTACACGTTCCTGAACGAGCGGCTGGCGCGGCACTACGGCGTGCCGAACGTCTACGGCGATCAGTATCGCCGCGTGCGCGTCAAGGACGACTACCGCCGTGGGCTCCTCGGCCAGGGCAGCGTGCTGGCGCTCAACTCGTACGGGAACCGGACGTCCCCGGTCACGCGCGGCAAGTACGTGCTGTCGAACATCCTCGGCACGCCGCCTCCCCCGCCGCCGGCCAACGTGCCGCCGCTCGACGAGAAGCCGGGCCGCGCGCTCTCGATGCGCGAGCGCATGGAGGAGCACCGGGCCAATCCCGCGTGCTCCGGCTGCCACAAGCTCATGGATCCGATCGGCCTCGCCCTCGAGAATTTCGACGGGATCGGCCGCTGGCGCACGACCGACGGCGGCGTCCGCATCGACGCCTCCAGTACACTCTGGGACGGCACGCCGGTGGACGGGCCGGCCGGGCTGCGGCGTGCCATCCTCGGCCGTCCCGAGCAATTTGCGCGCACGGCGAGCGAAATGCTGCTCACCTACGCCCTCGGCCGGGGCCTCGAATACACCGATATGCCCGTGGTACGATCGGTGGTCAGGGAATCCGCCGGGCAGCGCTACCAGTTTTCGTCGCTCGTGGCCGGTATCGTGAAGAGCGGCCCGTTCCAGATGAGAGTCAAGCAGGGAGACCGCTGACATGTTTATCACCCGGAAACACATCTCGCGCCGGATGTTCCTTCGCGGCAGCGTCGGGGCCACGCTCGCGCTGCCGTTCCTCGACGCCATGGTCCCGGCGCAGACGCCGCTCGCGAAGACCGTCGCGCGGCCGCTCCAGCGCTTCGGCTTCATCTACGTCCCTCACGGGTCGATCATGAAGGACTGGACCCCTGCCCAGGCGGGCACGGGCTTCGAGTTCTCGCCCATCCTGAAGCCGATGGAACGCTTTCGTGACCGGCTGAACGTGTTCACCGGCCTGACCAACAACGGCGAGAACGGGCACTCCCCCAGCACGGCGATGTGGCTGAGCGGCACGTTCCCGTCAAAGGGCAGCGTCATCCACCTCGGCACGACGGTTGACCAGATCATCGCGGCGAAAGTGGGACAGGACACCACGTTCCCGTCGATGGAGTTCGCCACCGAGGATCATTCGAGCCACCTCGGCAGCTGCGCCGGCGATTTCCTCTGTTCGTACATGAGCACCATCGCCTGGCGGACGCCGACGCAGCCGCTTCCGATGGAGATCAACCCGCGCGTCGTCTTCGAGCGGATGTTCGGCGGCGACGGCGCCACGCCCGCCGCCCGCCAGGCGCGCCTGGCGCAGAACACGAGCATCCTCGACGCGGTCAGAGAGAGCGTGGCCGATCTGCAGCGCGGCCTCGGGCCGAAGGATCGCGCCAAGCTCGGCGAGTACGCGGAGAACGTCCGGGAAATCGAACGGCGCATCCAGCAGGCCGAACGCCAGCGCACCGATCACCTGCTCGACACGCCGCCCGTGCCGATCGGCGTGCCGGAGGACTGGGAAGAACACGTCAAGCTGATGTTCGAGCTGATGGCGCTCGCCTACCAGGGCGACATGACACGCGTCACCACCTTCATGATGGCGCGCGAGCTGAGCACGCTGACCTATCCGCAGATTGGCGTCGCGGATGGGCATCACCCGGTGTCGCACAACAACGGCGTCGCCGAGCAGGTGGCCAAAAAAGCCAAGATAGACGCCTACCACCTGGGGCTGTTCGCGGGCTTCCTCGACCGGCTGAAATCCACGCCCGACGGCGACGGCAGCCTGCTCGATCACTCGCTGTTCCTCTACGGCAGCGGCATGAGCAACGGCAACCAGCACACGCACGACAACCTGCCGATTCTGACCGTCGGGACCGCCGGCGGCAAACTGGCGGGCGGCCGCCACATCCGGCTCGACAACTACACGCCGCTGTCGAACCTGATGCTGACGATCCTCGACAAGGCCGGCGTGCCCATGGAGCAGTTCGGCGAGAGCTGGGGCAGCATCGATCTCTGAAACGAACCATGACATACGATCTGCGAGCCGCCTGTTCGTCCTCAGCCCGGTACGTGGTGCGTCTGGCGCTGTGCGTGGCCGTCGGTTCGGCGACGCTCGTCCCTGCGCGGCTCGACGCCGCCCCCGGGGCGGCCGGCGCCGGGTCGCTCGTCGACGCCGTCAAGCGCCAGGACAAAACGGTCACGCGCACGCTGCTGAAGCAGAAAGCCGACGTGAACGCCGCTGACGCCGAAGGCATGACGGCGCTGCACTGGGCGGCGCATTGGGACGACCTCGAGACGGTCAAGCTCCTCGTAAAAGCGGGCGCGAAGGCCAGGGTCGCCAACCGGTACGGCGTGACGCCGCTCCACGAAGCCTGCACCGTCGGCAACGTGCCGATGATCGAAACATTGCTCGATGCCGGCGCCGATCCGAACGCCGTCCTCGGCGAAGGCGAGACGCCGCTGATGACCGCCGCGCGGACGGGCAACACGGCGGCCGTGCGGCTGCTCGCGGTGCGCGGCGCCAACGTGAACGCCACGGAAGCCTTCCGGGGCCAGACGGCGCTCATGTGGGCCGCGGCCGAGAACCACGAAGCCGTGGCGCGGCTGCTCGTCGAGCTCGGCGCGGACGTCAACGTGCGCTCGACGCACTACGAATTCCCGGCGCTGACCGGCGGCAACGGCGGCATCATCCACGATCGGGCCGAAGGCGGCCTCACGGCGCTGATGTTCGCCGCCCGGCAGGGTTCCATCGAGACAACCGATCGTCTGCTCGCGGCCGGGGCGGACATCAACGCCAGCGAGCCCCAGTACGGGTTCACGCCGCTTCAAACGGCCATTTTCAACGGGCACTACGAGCTCGCGTCGCGCCTGGCCGAAAAGGGCGCCAACGTCAACGACGGCGCGCTCTACACCGCCATCGAAACGCGCAACCTCGCGACGTACAGCAACCGCCCGAACCCGCCCGACAACGACAACGGCGTCACGAGCCTCGATCTGATTAAGACGCTCCTGTCCCGCGGCGCGGACCCGAACCTGCCGTACACCAAGAGGATTCCGCCGCGCCAGGCTCAGGGCGATATCAACGTCCCGCCGGGCGCCACGCCGCTCTATCGCGCCACCCGCGCCACCGATCTCGCGGCCATTCGCGCGTTGCTCGACAAGGGCGCCAACCCGAACCTGGCCGCCAAGGACGGCTCGACGCCGCTGATGGTCGCCGCCGGTTTCGGCGCACGCCGTGGTGGAGACGAGGAAGTGACCGAGAAGGCTGGCCGCGCCGACCCGGTGGAAGTCATGAAGCTGTTCGTGGCCGCGGGTGCGAAAGTGAACGCGACGAACGACCCCGGCAACACCGCCCTGCACTACGCGGCGCTGAATGGCTCCGCGCGCGGCGTCGAGTTCCTCGCCGCCAGCGGCGCCGCGCTCGACGTGAAAAACAAGCAGGGCAAGACGCCGCTCGACCTCGCCAACGCAAAAGGCCCGGCGGCGGCGGCCCTTCGACGTCTCAGCACTCCTGCAACGAACTGAGCGCGACGAAGGCGCGACCCGGTCACGCCTCCGCCGCGCGTCCCTTCGTCTTACCCGCTAGGTCTTCTGTCGTACTTCGATCGTCGTCGCGATGTTATTCGTCCCCTCAACCCTGTAGGTCACGGTCACGGGAGAGCCGCTCATCGTCGCGAGGCCGGCCACGTTCTTTTCGCCGCCGGTCACGACGGTCTGATCGGTGTAGGTGAACAACATCTCGGTGCCGCCCGCCATCTTGACGGACAACGTCTTCGCGACCGGATCGATCCTGACCAATTCGCCGGCAACGGGCGCCGGTTTCTGAGCCGTGCGATCAGCCTGCTGGGCCGGGGAGGCCTTCAAGGTGGGTGCGTAGGCAGGAGCGATCAGAGCCGCGAACGCCGTCATCAGCACGGCGCGTTTCCATGCAACATTCATCTTTCGATCTCCTTGTTCATGAGTTCGACGGAATGGATTTGCTGTGATTGGAAACAAACCTCCTTTCACGTGCGGACACCACGGCGTCCTGCAAGGTTGGTGCTCAAGACAGCGCGCGACCATTCCGCATTTCGCGGCGTATTCACCCGCGGAGATGTCGCGTTTCCTGACAGACTCCATATGTAGAATTTTCCAGCGGGCTGATCGCACGGCGTGTTAGACTGTGCCGTCCCTCAGTGAATTTGAAGTTCGCGCGGCTCAGCTTTCGAGCTTCGACTACGTCTGCGTGCGCTATTCGGTTCAGGTCGGCGTGGCTATGCCTGGCGGCTCTGGCGTTCCTCTCTCAGCGCCCGGTCCATGCAGAAGAGCTCGCGACCGAGTGCGACCGCGTTCAGCAAGTCGTCGACGACTCGCGTGCCCGGCTCGGCATCCCCCAGGAAATCCGGGTGTCGATCGTGCCGACCAACGCCCTCGTGGTGTCAGTGCAGCCGCACTCCGTGCAGGCTGGGGTCTTTATCCTGTCATTCGAGCAGGAATTCCTGCAGCAGCTGAGCGATGACGAAATAGCCGCGGTCGTGGCTCATGAGCTCGGCCACGTCTGGATCTTCACGCACCACCCGTATCTGCAGACCGAGCAGCTCGCCAATCAAATCGCCATGCGACTGGTGGCGCGTGAAACACTCGAGCCCGTCTACGACAAGCTCTGGAAGCGCCTGGGCGTCACCGGCGATATGGCGGCTTACCTGGGCAGCAGGCCCGCCGCGCTCCACTAATCGCGTAACGGCCGGCTCAGCCCGCAGGCGGCAGCGTTACCGCCGGCGCCCGCGGGGCACAGGTGATTCCTCCTCGCTCCGCGCCGCCTGACGGCCCTTCCGCTTCTCCATCGCCTGGCGAAGCAGATACTCGATCTGACCGTTGACGCTGCGCAGATCGGCCTGCGCCCAGGCCTCAATCCCCGCCCAGAGATCCGCGTCGATGCGAAGCAGAAACGACTTGCGCCCGGCCATGCGTCCGTCAGGTGTAGAGCGTGCCCGTGTTCACGACGGGGTGGACTTCCGACTCGCCGCACAGGACGACCATCAGGTTGCTGACCATGGCCGCCCGCCGCTCGTCGTCCAGCTGGACGACCTGTTTTTCCGCCAGTTCGGTGAGCGCCATGTGCACCATGCTCACCGCGCCGTGCACGATTTTCTGCCGCGCCGCGATCACGGCTTCGGCCTGCTGCCGCCGCAGCATCGCCTGTGCGATCTCCGGCGCATACGCCAGGTGCGTCAACCGCGCTTCGTCCACCGTGATGCCGGCCTTGATCAGCCGCTCCTGCAACTCCGCCCGCAGCGCCCGCGATACGTCGTCGACGTGCCCCCGCAGCGTCGCTTCACCTTCTTCGCCGTCGTCGTAGAAGTACTGGCTGGCCAGGTGGCGGACCGCAGACTCGCTTTGTGTCCGCATGTACGTCTCGTAGTTGTCCACGTCGAACATCGCCTGCGCCGTGTCGGCGACGCGCCACACGACGACGACGGCGATTTCGATCGGGTTGCCGCGTTTGTCGTTGACCTTGAGCGTGTCCCCGTTCAGCGTACGGGCGCGCAGGGAAATCTTGTTGCGACCGAGCGGGCCCGGCTGACTCTCGGCCCGCTCGCTCTTGCCTCCGGGCCGCTTGGCCTGCGTAGCCGCCGCGGCAACGGCGGCCGCGAGGCGGAAGTTCTGCGGTCCTGAGGTATAGAAGGGGTTGCCCCAGTGGAGGCCGCTTTCACGGACGGTGCCCTTGTAGTCGCCGAACAGGATGAGGACGCGGGCTTCGTTCGGCTGCAGGGTGAAGAACCCGCTCATCAGCAGAGCGATGAACGGAAGCGCCAGGGCGCACACCAGCACCATCCCCGGGCCGTTCTCCGGCGCCCGCCGTGCGGCACCCACCAGCAGGGCGATGTCAGCGAGCAGCGCGCCAGCCAGCAGCACCAACATCAGCCAGCCGTTCAGCACCGACACCGTGCGCTCGCGGTTGGGAGCGCCCTGATTCGCGTTCATGCAGTCCTCCAGTCATGCTATCTTAATGATATCATACTGATATTCCCGGCGGGATGTTCCGCGGGCGAGGGCAGGACTGCAGGGCCGCCGGCCGGCCGCGCGATCACATCTCCTTGAAGGCGAGCCGGGTCTGCTCCGCCCGGAGCTCGTGCAGGAGGCGCATCACGTTATAGGCGGAGAGCTCGACGAGAACGGTCGTGACCCGCGCGTGCAGCGCGTCGCTCAAGTCCGGCTCGAGCGCCTTCATCGCCGCGACGAGCCGCTGTTCCTGTCCACCGAGCTCCTGCTTCGAGACGTGCCCGTCCGCCAGCGCGCTGGTGAACGATTCCAGCCTCTCGATCTGTTCGTGAATGAGGGGGTGCTCCGCCTTGTCATCGAACCAACTCGTTCGTGCCATCGCATGCCTCCAGTTTCAGAGATCCTTCACAATCTGTTTGAGCGCCGTGAGCCGCGCCTGCAGCTGCCCACGCCCGCCCTCGGCTGCCACCTTCTCGAGAATCGCGGGCGGCAGGAACTGACTGTCCGTGCACTCGAGCGTCGCCGCCGTCTCCTGTAACTCGCGCTCGAGCCCCTGCGTCGACGGCATGAAGGTCGCCACGACACCGGCAAGCGCTTCGCGCGTCACGTGATCGGCGCCGCTCAGGAGCGACGCGCGCCAGGCGCGGCCCACCATCCCTTCGATGTCGGCTCCGGACAGTTGCCCGCGCTGGGGAATAGGCGGCACGTCCTCGACCGCCAACCGCGATCCGAGCTTCTTCGCGAGGATGACGAACATCTGACGGATCTCGTTCTCGTCCGTCGGATAGAACAAGGGGATGTGCACCTCCGCCCGCCCCTGCCGTTTGAGGTCGATCGGCAGCAAGTCGGGACGGGCGGTCAGCAGCATCCAGATGATGCGCCCGCGGTACTGCGTGTCGCCCATCTGCGCCGCGATCATGCCGAACACCCGGCTCGACGTACCTGAATCGCCCTCCTGCTCGCGGCTGCCGAGCGCCGCATCGGCCTCGTCCACGACGACGACGACCGGGCCCATGGCTCGCAGCACGGAGAGCACGCGCTCGAGATTGCCTTCGGTCTCGCCCACATACTTGGACCTGAAGTTCTTGAGGATCACGCACGGCACGCCGATCTCGCCGCTGACGCACTGCGCGAGAAACGACTTCCCCGTGCCGACCGGCCCGCAGAGGAGATATCCCATCGGCAGGCAGTCGAGCGCGCCGCGCTTGAGCAGCGCCGCGTCTTCCCGGAGCCGGACCTTCGCGGCCTCGTGTCCCACGACGGTGTCCAGCGCCCACTTGGGCTCGATGAACTCGAGCAGACCGCGGCACTGACGCTCCAGCAGGCGCTTCTTGAGAGCCCTGAATACGACGGCATCCAGCCGTTTGCCGCTTTCCCGCGCCGACTGAATCAGGACGTTGAGGTCCGCGAGGGAGATGCCGGCGGTCAGCTTCGCGAGCTCCGTCGCTTTGAAATCCGAGTACTCGTCAATCGCCGCATCGCCGCTGGAAGCCAGGATGTACTGCTCTCGGTCGGCGGCGTCGGGCAGCGGGATCTCGATGGTCGCGATGTGTGGATTTCCGGCAAGGCGGTCGCTCACGTCGGCCAGCCTCTCGTCCACAAGCACGAACGCCATGTTCATCTTCTTGACCTGGGGGCTCATCGCCCAGTTGAGCATCGTCACGAGCTCGGACGAGGCCTGCAGGTTGAGGCGGCCCGGTTCCCCGGACGGAAAGATGTACGAGGCATGGTCCATGATTATGGCGACGCTCAGGCGATCGCCGTCCGGTGCCATGATGTTGTTGCGAACGAACCGATCGAGCACGGCAAAGGCGGCGGCGGGATCCTTCGGCAACGCGCTCAAGTCCCCGATCTTTCGATTGACCAGCGCGACCATGTCTTTGAGCCGCTGTTGTTCGTCCCGGCCGACGTAGGCGCGCAGCCCCTGCCCGAGGTCGTAGTGCAACACGATCGACCAGCGCCCGAAGACCTGCTGGGCCAGAAAGTCCGCCAGGATGCCGTAGCGCGAGCCCTCCCCGGCGCCGATGCGGAAGACATCGTTGGTGTTGCCGTGGAGCACGAACGCAGCCGTCGTACCCGAGAAATAGAGATCCGCCAGCTGCGACGCCCACGGCGGAAACCAGTCGGGCACCTTTTCCTGACGACGTCGAGGTTCCTGTTCGGGCGTCATGCCTTCAACACGGTCCGGAGATCGGCGTCGAGTATCGCCGGCGGCTCTTCGAACTGATCCGCGAGACCGGTCAGGTGCTGCAGCTCGCTGACGGCCTTCTCCGTCTGGCGCATGCTGTCGGCCGCTGAATCGACCTGGCTCGTGAGGAAATCGGGATCCTGGCGGTTGACGGCCATCTCGGCGAGCGCCTGGATCTTGCCTTCGATGCGGTCGAGCTCGATGGTGACGAACTCGGCGTTCTTTTTCGCCCGGCCGTAGTTATCGAGCCGCAGCTCGCACATCGCCACGCTGTCCTGCAGCGACTTCACGACACGATCGTCGCCGGTGCTCGCGCCCTCGCCCGCCTGCCCTGTCCGGGCTGCCTGCGCGGCCTGGGCCGCCGAAAGGCTCGCGCGGACGTCCGCAAGCTTCGCCGTGAGCTCCGGCTCGTTCATCGACTGCAGAAACCGATCGAGCGCGGTCTTCGAGACGAGCAGGCGCAAGAACAGCCACAGGAGCCGGTCGAGGCCCGGCGTACGGATGTCTTCGGCGCTGCCGTGCTCACCGGCGGCGCCTCGCACGCCGGCGGCAATACCCCGCATCTCCACGCAGCGGGCGTGGAGTTTTTCGAAGCGCGTGCGCGCGCCTGCCGGCAGCCCCTCGAGCATGGCCAGCAGTGAGGGAGTCGGCGGTTGCGCCGAAGCGCCGGCTGACTCGGCGGCTTTCCCGGCTGCGTGCACTTTCGCATCGATCGCCGCGCGGAAGCGAGGCACCGACACGAGGCCCGCGAGGTAGGAGACCTCGCCTGCCGCCACGAGCGGGAGCAGCACGGGCGCGAGCGGCGTCAACGCCGCGGCGGCCGCCCCGCCGAGGAAGAACAGCAGGTTCCAGCGGAACAGGAACGCTTCCTTCAGGTAATCCGTCATCCCCGCGCCTTCAGGCGGCTTCGGGGTCCGGGGCGCCGAGGGGGGCCCTTGAGGCGCGTTCTTTGCCGGGTTGTCGCGGATGGCCATCCTCGTCTCAGTCGCCGGCGCGCGTGGACGTGGCCAGCGCGTCCATGATGTCGCGAATCTCGCAGACGCGGTCGACGAAGGCTCTCTCCCGCAGCATTTCCTTCGGCGGATGGGTCGGAGGCGGCACAGCCATTTCCCGGATGATCGTACCCGGCGCGGACGAGAACACGTAAACACGGTCGCCGAGATAGACCGCCTCATCGATCGAATGGGTCACGAAGAAGACGGTCGCTTCCGCCTCTTTCCAGAGCTTCACGAGCAGTTCCTGCATGTGGAGCCGCGTGGTCGGGTCGAGGGCCCCGAACGGCTCGTCCATCAGGATGATACGCGGCGAGAGGATGAGGGTGCGCGCGATGGCCACGCGCTGCCGCATGCCTCCCGAGAGTTCGCTCGGAAACTTCGCCGCGTCGCGCTTCACATCGAGGCCGACTTTCGCGATCCACTCGCGCGCCCGTTCGCGCCGCTCGCGGGCCGCCACGCCCCGGCACTCCAGTCCGAACGCGACGTTGTCTTCGACGCTGCGGTTGTCGAACGACGTGTAGTCCTGGAAGACCATGCTGCGGTCGGAGCCCGGGCTCTCGACCGGCTTGCCGCCGACCAGCACGGTGCCTTCGGTGGCCGGAAACTGCGGGCGCAATCCCGCGATGAGCCGCAGTACCGTGGACTTGCCGCAGCCGGACGGCCCGAGGATCGAGATGAATTCGCCTTTGTTCGGCAGATCGGGAACGGAAAACGTGACGTCGCGGATGACGGTGAGCGCTCCGAAGCGCTTCGTCACGTTGCGGAAATCAACGAGGTTGACCGGGTCCGCCGGCATCAGTCCTCGACGTTCCGATAGGGAAACAGGCCGCGCTGGAACCAGAACAGCAGGCGGTCGATCCCGAACGCGAGCAGGCCGATGATCATGAGGATCAGGATGATGTGTTCGGACAAGCCGCGCCGCTGGCTCGTCATCAGCAGATACCCGAGGCCATGCTGCGCGTTGATCAATTCCGCAAGCATGATATAGCCGAACGCCAGGCCAAACAGGTGCCGGAGGCTCTTGTAGATGTCCGGCAGCGCAAGCGCGACGAGCACCTTCGTCACGATCTGAAACGATGTGGCGCCCAGCGTCTGTGCGGTTTCGACGTAGCGGTCGGGCACCCCCGCAATGGCCGCAGCCGCGTCGGAATACACGAACGGCACGGTCGCGATGAAGATGAACATGACCTTCTGCGTCTCGTCGATGCCGAACCACAGGATGGTCAACGGAATCAGGGCCGCCACGGGCAGGTTGCGCCCGAAGAGC
>Ga0207686_10001955_pt1 | contig 11365 bp, 8 predicted proteins | sample KBSM24metaG_FD_184396 | JGI IMG/M metagenome (GOLD analysis project Ga0207686, IMG submission 184396) | Miscanthus rhizosphere microbial communities from Kellogg Biological Station, Michigan, USA - KBS M2-4 metaG (SPAdes) (version 2) | ecosystem: Host-associated > Plants > Roots > Rhizosphere >...
GTTCAGCTCCACCAGGTCGGCCGAGCGTAGCGCGCCGCTGTCGGCCAGCATCTCCATGCACAGCTGCGTCTCGCGGTAGGTCGGGCCGCCGCGCACGGCCGTGCCCACGCCGGGGGCGACGGACGGATCCAGGCAGTCCATGTCGAAGCTGACGTGCAGGTGCGTGTCCGCATCCACGCCGCGCAGCGCGGCTTCCATCACCGCGCGCATGCCCCGCTCGTCGATGGCGCGCATGTCGAACACCTCGATGCCGTGCTCCTTCACGAACTGCTTTTCGCTGTCGTCCACGCTGCGCAGGCCCACCTGGCTGATCTGGCCGGGCCGCAGGGCGGTGGTGCCGGCCAGTGCGGTGAGGCCCGCCGGGCCGTGTCCCAGCAGGCAGGCCACGGGCATGCCGTGCAGGTTGCCGCTGGGCGTGGATTCGGGCGTGTTGGCATCGGCGTGGGCGTCGAACCACAGCACCTTCAGGCGCCGGCCGTTCTCGCGGCAGTGCTGGGCGGCGGCGCTGATGGATCCGATGGCCAGGCAGTGGTCGCCGCCCATCATCAGCGGCAGGTGGCCGGCGCGCAGGTCGGCCAGCACGGCGGCATAGACGGACTCGTTCCAGGCGGTCACCTCGGCCAGGTGGCGAAAGCCTCTCGCGGACTGCTCCTGCGGGTTGCCAGGGCCGGGCAGGTTGCCCCGGTCGATCACCTCGAAGCCGCGGGCGCGCAGTGCGCGGGCGATGCCGGCGATGCGCAGCGCGTCGGGCCCCATGCTGGCGCCGAGCACGCTGGCGCCCACGTCCGTGGGAGCGCCGATCAGGGTCAGGGTGGGCGGGGCTGCGGTCATGGGCGGGCGGCTCCAGGCAAGGGTGAAAAGTCGCTCAGCGCAGGAAGGCGTCGTAGCCGGTCTTGAGGATCAGCGCGCTCACCACGACGATGAAGATGCCGCGCACGAAGCCAGTGCCGTGCTTGAGCGCCATGTGCGCGCCCAGCACGCTGCCCAGCACGTTGGCCACGGCCAGCGGCAGGGCGAAGTGCCACCAGACATGGCCCTTGAGGGCGAAGAGGATGAGCGCCGCGATGTTGGTGGCCAGGTTCAGCAGCTTGGCCGAGACCGAGGCGTTGAGGAAGTCGTAGCCCAGCAGCCGCACGAAGAGGAACACGAAGAAGCTGCCGGTGCCCGGGCCGAAGAAACCGTCGTAGAAGCCGATGGCGAGGCCGATGGCGCAGGCCGCGGCGGCTTCGGCGCGGCCGTCCAGGCGCGGCGCATGGTGGCGGCCCAGTTCCTTCTTGGCCAGCGTGTAGATCAGCACCAGCACCAGGATCAGCGGCAGCAGTTTGCGCAGGAAGTCGGCCGAGACGATGGTCACCGTCCAGGCCCCGGCGAAGGCGCCCGCGAAGCCCGCGAGCGCGGCCGGCAGCATGGCCTGCCAACGCATCTGCACGCGGCGGCTGTATTGCCAGGTGGCGATGCCGGTGCCCCAGACGGCGGCGCTCTTGTTGGTGCCCAGCAGCGTGGCGGGCGGCGCTGTGGGGAAGGTGGCGAAGAGGGCGGGCAGCAGCACGAGGCCGCCGCCGCCCACGATGGCGTCCACGAAGCCGGCCAGCAGCGAGGCCAGCGAAACGATGATCCATTCCATAGGGCGGCGATTGTCGCATCGCCGCGGTGCCTGGACGGGGCTCGGCGAGAGCCTGGGGCAGGGCCGGCGTCCGAGTGCCGGCGAAAAAAAAAGCGCCGGGGTCGCCGGCGCTTTGGGAATCATGCATCTCACGGGGGATGCTTGGAATTTTTAGAGTTGCTTGGGTTTGTCTGTCTCCTCGGTCCCCTCGTCTGGCGGGCCTGAGCGGCTCGCTATCGAGTGCGTGGACTGTAATGGTTTGCCCAGGCTTGGTGCATAGGGGGTTTCCCACCCCCTTCTGGGGCGGCCGATGCGCTTGCCGGTGCGTGGTGCACCGTTACCGGGCCTCCGCGCGCATCCATTCGGCCACTTTCTCCGCGATCATCAGCGTAGGGGCGTTGGTGTTGCCGCTGGTGATGGTGGGCATGGCACCGGCATCGACCACGCGCAGCCCGGCAATGGTGCCGCCCCGGCCGTCGCGCACGCGCAGCCGGGCGTCGAGCACCGCCATGGGGTCGGCGTCCTGCCCCATCTTGGTGGTGCCCACGGGGTGGAAGATGGTGGTGGCGATGTCGCCGGCCAGCCGTGCCAGTTCTTCGTCGCTTTCGTACTGGGGGCCGGGCTTCCATTCGGTGGGCTGGTAGCGCGCGAGCGCCGGCTGGCTGGCGATGCGGCGCGTCACGCGCAGGCTGTCAGCGGCGACCTGGCGGTCTTCGGGCGTGCTGAGGTAGCAGGGTGCGATGGCCGGCGCCTCGCGGAAGTCCGCGCTCTTGATCTGCACCGTGCCGCGGCTGGTCGGGTTCAGGTTGCAGACGCTGGCCGTGAAGGCCGGAAAGGCGTGCAGCGGCTCGCCGAAGGCGTCGAGCGACAGCGGTTGCACGTGGTACTGGATGTTGGCGTGCGGCTGGTCGGGGCTGCTGCGCGTGAAGGCGCCCAGCTGAGAAGGCGCCATGCTCATCGGCCCGGTGCGCCTGAGCGCGTATTCGAGCCCGATCCTGGCCTTGCCCACCCAGCTGCCGGCCAGCACGTTGAGCGTGGGCACGTGGTTGACCTTGTACACGGCGCGGATCTGGAGGTGGTCCTGCAGATTGGCGCCCACGCCGGGCAGGTCGGCCTGCACGGCGATGCCGTGGGCCTGCAGCAGCGCGGCCGGGCCGATGCCCGACAGCTGCAGCAGCTGCGGCGAATTGACGGCGCCCGCGCTCAGAACCACCTCGCGCTCGGCGTAGGCGGTGACCATCTCATCGCCCGTCCACACCTGCACGCCGGTGCAGCGGCGGCTGCCGTCGGGCAGGGTGTCGATCAGCAGGCGGCTGGCCTGGGCGCTGGTCCACATCTCGAAGTTGGGCCGTCCGTAGCAGGTGGGGCGCAGGAAGGCCTTGGCCGTGTTCCAGCGCCAGCCGGCCTTCTGGTTGACCTCGAAATAGCCCACGCCCTCGTTGTCGCCGCCGTTGAAGTCGTCGGTGGCCGCGATGCCGGCCTGCTGCGCGGCCTGGGCGAAGGCGTCCAGCACGTCCCAGCGCAGGCGCTGCTTCTCCACGCGCCACTCGCCCGATCCCCCGGTGCTCTTGCTGCCGTGCAGGCGCTTGAAGGCCTCGCTGGCGGTGTCGGGCCGGTCCAGGCGCCAGTGGTCTTCATGGCGGCGGAAGGCGGGCAGCACGTTGTCCCAGCGCCAGGCGTCGTCTCCCGTGAGGCGCGCCCACTGTTCGTAGTCGCGTGCCTGGCCGCGCATGTAGATCATGCCGTTGATGCTGCTGCAGCCGCCCAGCGTCTTGCCGCGCGGGTAGCGCAGGCGGCGGCCGTTCAGGCCCGGCTCGGGCTCGGTCTGGTAGAGCCAGTCGGTGCGCGGGTTGCCGATGCAGTAGAGATAGCCCACGGGGATGTGGATCCAGTGGTAGTCGTCCTTGTGGCCGGCCTCCACCAGCAGCACGCGGTGCCGCCCGCCGGCGCTGAGCCGGTTGCACAGCAGGGCGCCGGCGGTGCCGCCGCCGATGACGATGTAGTCGAAAGTGGTGTCGCTCATGGAATGCCGGGAAGTTGCCGGGCCATTGTGCGGAGCGGGCCCGCACTGTCGATAGGGAAAGGGCTGATTGCTATGTTTGTTGTAGCTTGCTGCGCTCATCGCGCCTGGGCTGCAGGCGGTTTTTGATCTATTTTCAAGGCCGGCCGCCAAGCCCCTGCACGCAGGCATTGGGCGAATTTGACTGACGCGGCCAAAGCGCGCTCTGGGCTACCATCCTCCGGGTGCAGCGCCTGGGGGGCGCCGCATGCCATGCCTTCCACGACCACGCCCCTGGTCACAACGCCCGCAGCCACCGACTTTCCGATGAGCGATCCAGAGCCCCGCATCACCCGCCGCGACGACGCGCCCGAGGGGCCGTGCGCCGTGCTGCAGGGCCGCTGGGGCGCGGCGGAGCTGGGCCAGCGCCGCCAGTGGCGCGAGCTTTCCGCCCAGCTGCGCGCGCTGCCCGCCGATGCGGGCCTGGCCTGGGACCTGCGCGAGCTGGACTGGCTGGACCACGTCGGCGCCCAGGTGCTCTGGAACCACTGGGGCCGCGCGTTGCCCGAGCGCCTGCAGGCCACCGATGCGCAGCGCGACATGCTCGGGCGCATCGCCGAATTCGCCACCGAAGAACCCCCGGCCGAGCGCTGGAGCGTGGCCGAGCAGATCGACGCGCTGGGCGCCCGGGTGCTGCAGGGCGTGGGCCATGGCCGCGACCTGCTCATCCTGGTGGGCCAGCTGGTGCTGGACCTGGGCCGGCTGGTGCGCAACCCGCGCCGGGGGCCGTGGCGCGATGTCTCGGGCCACCTCTACAGCATGGGCGCGACGGCCCTGCCCATCACGGCGCTGGTGGGCTTCCTGATCGGCATCGTGCTGGCCTACCTGATGGGCCTGCAGCTGCGGCAGTTCGGCGCCAGCACCTTCATCGTGAACATCCTGGGCATCTCGCTCACGCGCGAGCTCGGCCCCATGCTGGGCGCCATCCTGGTGGCGGGCCGTTCGGGCTCGGCCATCACCGCGCAGATCGGCGTGATGCGCGTGACGGAGGAACTCGACGCCATGCGCGTCATGGGCATCGCCCACGGTTTCCGCCTGGTGCTGCCGCGCGCGATCGCGCTGGGCATCGCCATGCCGCTGATCGCGCTGTGGACCACGCTCGCGGCGCTGGCTGGCGGCATGCTCGCGGCCGACGTGGCCATGGGCGTGTCGCCCGCCTATTTCATCCAGGCGCTGCCGGCCGCGGTGGCGCCCGCCAACCTGTGGATGGCCATGGGCAAGTCGGTGGTGTTCGGCGTGTTCATCGCCCTCATCGGCTGCCACTGGGGCCTGCGCGTCAAGCCCAATACCCAGAGCCTGGGGCAGGGCACGACGGCCTCGGTGGTGAGCGCGATCACCATGGTCATCGTCGTCGATGCGCTTTTCGCCATCGGCTTCAAGAATCTGGGAATCTGACGCGATGACCTCCGATACCCATCGCCCGCCCGCCACCCCCGCACCCCCGCCGGACGATGCGCCACCGGTGGTCGAGATCGCAGGCCTCTCGACCGTCTTCGGCAAGGGCGACGAGGCCTTCGCCGTCCACCAGAACCTGGACCTCACGGTGCGGCGCGGCGAGATCCTCTCGCTCGTGGGCGGATCGGGCACCGGCAAGACGGTGCTGCTGCGCCACATCCTGGGCCTGACCCGGCCCACCGACGGCCGCGTGACCGTGCTGGGCGAGCCCGCCGCGCAGCTCACCGGCCGGGGCGCGGCCAGCCGCGTGGGCATGCTGTTCCAGCAGGGCGCGCTGTTCTCGGCCTTCAGCGTGCTCGACAACATCGCCTTCGCGCTGCGCGAGCAGGGCACGCTGCCGCAGCGCCTGGTGTGCGACGCCGCCATGGTCAAGCTGCAGATGGTGGGCCTGAAGCCCGAGCACGCCACCCGCATGCCGGCCAATCTTTCGGGCGGCATGATCAAGCGCGTGGCGCTGGCGCGCGCGCTCATCATGGACCCGCCCCTGCTGCTGCTCGACGAGCCCACCGCCGGGCTGGACCCGCACAGCTCCGACGACTTCTGCGACCTGCTGCGCGAGCTGCATGCCTCGCTGGGGCTCACCGTCATCATGGTCACGCACGACCTGGACACGCTCTTCGCGCTCTCCAGCCGCGTCGCCGTGCTGGCCGAAAAGCGCGTCATCACGAGCGGCACGCCGCACGAGGTGGCGCGCTTCGACCATCCCTTCATCCACGAATTCTTTCTCGGCGAACGCGGCCGGCGCGCCATGGCGCCCGTGCCGTCCGCCGAACCGGCACCGCCGCCGAGGTGGCGCGCTTCGACCATCCCTTCATCCACGAATTCTTTCTCGGCGAACGCGGCCGGCGCGCCATGGCGCCCGTGCCGTCCGCCGAACCGGCACCGCCGCCCGCCCACATCAAGGACGCATGATGGAAAACAAGTCACACGCCCTCGCCGCCGGCATCTTCGTCGTCGTCATCTCGGCCTTGCTGGCCGTCATGGGCCTCTGGCTCACGCGCGACCGCACCGACTACACCCTCTACGAGCTCTCCACCAAGGACAGCGTGAGCGGCCTGCAGCCCGAGGCGCCCGTGCGCTACAAGGGCGTGGCCGTGGGCAAGGTCACGCGCATCGGCTTCGACCCGCAGGTGCCGGGCAACGTGCTGATCCGCATCGCCGTGAACGAATCCGCGCCGATCTCGCCCACGACCTTCGCCACGCTGGGCTACCAGGGCGTGACGGGGCTGGCGCACGTGCAGCTCGACGATGCCAACGCGCCCCTGACGCCCCCCGCGCCCGGCCAGAGCGGCCTGCCGCGCCTGCCGCTCAAGAGCTCGCCGCTCAGCCAGATCGCCGAGCAGGGCCCGGCCATCCTCGCCAAGGTGCAGGACGCCACCGAACGCCTGAACAAGCTGCTGGGCGACGAGAACCAGGCCCGCTTCGCGCAGGCGCTCGACAACCTCGCCAAGGCCTCCGCCAGCGCCAACACCCTGGTGCAGCGGCTGGACAACACCGTCGTCACCAAGCTCGACCCGGCGCTGGCTACCGTGCCCGCCGTGGCGCAGGACGCGCGCGCCACGCTGCAGTCGCTGCGCGTGGCGGGCGACAACGCCGCGGCCGCTGCCTCCGAAGTGCGCGGCGCCGTCGCCCAGCTGAGCGCCACGGGCGGGCCGCTGGACCAGATCGCCGACGGTGCGCAGTCGCTCTCGGCCGCGGCCGACCGCTTCGGCCGCGTCTCGCTGCCGCGCCTGAACAACGCCGCCGACGAGGCCGCCCGCGCCGCCCGCCGCCTGGGCCGCACGGCCAGCGGCATCAGCGACAACCCGCAGTCGCTCATCTACGGCAACGGCAGCGCGCTGCCCGGCCCGGGCGAGGCCGGCTTCGCGGCGCCCACCCGCGCCGCGCCGGCGCAGTGAGCGCCCGCCGGCACCCGCACCGCATCTTGGAGGACACTGGCATGCTGACTATCAAAAACATAGCGAAGAGCGCAGGCGGAATGCGCGCCCGGGCCGTTTTCGGTCTGAGCCTGGCTGCCGCGCTGGCGGGCTGCTCCGTGCTGCCCGATCCGCCCAAGCGCGCCGAGGTGTACGACTTCGGCCCCGGCCTGCCGACGGTGGCCACGCCCACCGCATCGGCCGGCGCCGCCACGGCGACGCCCGCGGCCCTGCCGCCGCTCGCGCTGGCCGAGGTCTCCACCACCGGCATGCCCGAAGGCAGCACCGCGCTTCTCTACCGGCTCGACTACGCCAACGCCCAGCAGCTGCGCCCCTATGCGCAGACGCGCTGGAGCCAGCCGCCCGCGCAGCTGGTGCAGCAGGCGCTGCGCGACGAGCTGGGCCAGCGCCGCGCCGTGCTGCTGGGCGAGTCGGGCGTGGGCCAGCTGCTGGACAATGGCCGCCCGCCCACCGTGGTGCGCGCCCAGCTGGAGGAGTTCAGCCAGGTCTTCAGCGCGCCGGGCACCAGCACGGGCCTGGTGCGCCTGCGCGTCTCGGTGGCCGACTCGACCACCGCCGGCGAGAAGCTGGTGGCCCAGCGTGTCTTCACCGTGCAGCGCCCCGCGCCCACGGCCGACGCGGTGGGCGGCACGCGCGCGCTGGCCGAAGCCGCGCGGCAGGCCTCGGCCGAGGTCGAGCGCTGGCTGGAGCAGCTGGGCCGCTGAGCGCGCCGCCGCATCTGCGGATCGGCCAGGAAAAAGGGGCGCCACTGGCGCCCCTTGTGCGTTTCGGCTTCCGCTCTGCCGCTCAGAAGCTGTGCCGCAGCGTCAGCGCGACGTTGCGCGGCGCGCCCGGCAGGTTCAGGTTGGCGTTGCTGCCGTGGGCCGAGACGATGTAGCGCCGGTCGAAGAGGTCGCGCAGGTTCAGCTGCAGCGTGGTGGCGCGGTCTATGCGGTACTGCGCCATGGCGTCCACCACGGTGTAGCCGGGCAGGGTGACGGTGTTGCCCGGGTTGGCGAAGCGCGCGCCCACGTAGCTCACGCCGCCGCCCACGCTCCAATCCGCGCCCAGCGCCTGCGTCACCCAGGCCGAGAGCGCCTGGCGCGGCGTGATGGTGGCGCGCTTGCCTTGCACCGGCTGGCCTGCGTCCACCGTGGTGGATTCGGTCACGCGCGCATCCAGGTAGGCATAGCTGACCGTGGCCTGCGTGCCTGGGCGCAGCTCGCCCGCCAGAGACAGCTCCAGCCCGCGCGTGCGCTGCGTGCCGATGGGGATCAGCACCGTCGGGCGGGACGGGTCGGTGGACTTGATGCCCGTGCGCTCGAGCTGGAAGAGCGACGCGGTGGCCGTGGCGCGGCCGTCCAGCAGGTCGAATTTGCCGCCGATCTCGTAGTTGGTGCTGCGCTCCGGCGCGACGTCGGCGTTGGCCGCCGTGAGCGCGAACATCTCGCCCGAGGGCTGGTAGGAGCGGCTGACCGACGCGTAGTACGACTGCACGCTGTCGGGCTGCCACACCAGCCCCAGGCGCGGGCTCCAGGTGGTGTCGGTGCGGGCGAAGTCGCCCTGGCCCGGCAGGCGGTTGTCGGAAGACTGGCCGAAGCGGTCGTAGCGCAGGCCGGCCAGCACCTTCCACTGCGGCGTGAAGGTGATCTGGTCCTGCACGTAGAAGCCGCGCGTCTTGTAGCGGTTGAGCGTGCTGCCGTTGAGCTTGCCGCCGCCGTCGAGCGGCACCACGGGCAGCACCGGGTTGAGCAGGTTCACGGTGGCGACGGTGCCGTCCGAGAAGCTCAGCGCGTCCTTGTTCTGCTGGCCCAGCTCCACGCCGTAGAGCAGCTCGTGCTCGATGTTGCCGGTGCGCAGGTTCTGGATCAGCTCGGTCTGGTTGAACACGCCGTGCTCGAAGCGGTCGATGCCCGAGCGCGTGAGCGCCACGGTGCCGGCCGCCTCGTTGACGGTGCCGCCGGGCAGGGTGTTCTGCCGGTCCAGCTCGTAGTGGTAGTAGCGCAGCGCGTTGCGCAGGCGCAGGCTGCCGTTGAAACGGTGCTCGAAGGTGGCGGTGAAGGAGCCCACGGTGGATTCGGAGGTGTCCGCATCGCGCGCGTTGGCCGAGCCGAAATAGGTGCCCGGCGCCACGTCCACCGGCCGGCCGCGCAGGGCCGGGATGCCGAAGTCCGTCACCCGCTTGTCGCGCAGCCATTCGGCCTGCAGCAGCAGCGAGGTATTCGCATCGGGCTTCCAGAGGGCCGAGGGCGCGATCGTCTGGCGCTTGAGGAACTGCTGGCTGCGGTAGCTGTTGGCGTCTTCGGCGGCGCCCGTCAGCCGCCACGACCAGTCGCTGCCGGCCGGGGCCCGGCCCAGGTCGAACTCGCCGCGCCTGTCGGCCCAGCTGCCCACCGTGAGGGCCACGTCGGACACGTTCGCGCCCGGCTTCTTGGTCACGCGGTTGACCAGCCCGCCCGAGGAGCCGCGCCCGTAGAGCACGGCGGCCGGGCCCTTGATGACCTCCACGCGGTCGATGTTGGAGAGGTCGCGGAAATACAGCGCGTCGTCGCGGAAGCCGTCCACGAACTGGTCGCCGATGCTGGTGAAGCCGCGGATGCTCACCTGGTCGCGCTGGCCGTCGCCCGTGGACAGGCCCACGCCGGCCACGTTGCGCAGCGCGTCCTGCATCGAGGTCGCGCCCTGGTCGCGCAGCACCTGGCGCGGTACCACGTTGATGGTCTGCGGCACGTCGCGCAAGGCGGCCTCGGTCTTGGTGCCGCTGGCCGAGGTGGGCGCGTTGTAGGCCGCATCGTCCGCGCTGCGGTCGGCCTGCACGCGCACCTCGCGCATCGTGGCCACCGGAGCCGCAGCCGCGCCGGACGTGGCGGGCGCCGCCTGCTGCGCCGATGCGGCGGCGCCCGCCAGGCACAGGGCCGCCAGGGCGCAGGGACGAAGAGGGGCCCGCAGCGGCTGCTTGCGGGAAGCGGAAAGGGTGAACGAGCTGGACATGGTGCGGTGCAGTGAGGAAAGGTCGTCGGAATCGTGGGCACGCCAACCATCCGCAGCGGACGCCGGCATGCACTGGCCGGGTCACCATGGCAATTTCCTCCAATACGCCGCAAGCGCTTGTAATTAAAGCGCCGGCTGCTATGGTTTTTAATGTTTTGGGTGGCGCAGCGGCTGCATTGTATTGATATTGCAAATTGTTCTCATCAATGTTCTTCTCGTGTGGCAATGCCGCCACGGCAGCGAGGGGAGAGGGCCCGCGGGCACAATCGCGGGCCACCGGCCGCCTCGGGGCGGGCCGTGACACCGACTTTTGGGGAAACATCCGATGAGCATCGATCTCGCACGCATCAACGCCGAACTGGGCCGCAACGCGCAGGGCCTGGTGGACTGGGCCGTCGGCCTGGGCCGCCCGGCCATCGTCACCACCAACTTCCGCCCGTTCGAGGCGGTGATCCTGCACATGGTCACGCGCGCCCAGCCCGACGTGCCCGTGGTCTGGATGGACAACGGCTACAACACCGAGGCCACCTACCGCTTCGCCGACGAAGTCACCCGCCAGCTGAAGCTGAACCTCAGCATCTACCTGCCGCGCCGCTCGCGCGCGCACCGCGAGGCCGTCGAGGGCCCGGTGCCCGCGCTGGACGATCCGCGCCACGCCGCCTTCACCGAAGAGGTGAAGCTCGAACCCTTCGCCCGCGCGCTGCGCGAGACCGCGCCCCAGGTCTGGTTCACCGCGCTGCGCGCCACCGACACGGCGGTGCGTGCGCAGATGGACCCGGTCAGCATCAATCCCGACGGCCTCGTCAAGGTCGCGCCGCTGCTGCACTGGTCTTCCAAGGACCTGTACGAATACCTCCAGGCCCACGGCCTGCCCAACAACTTCGACTACGTGGACCCCACCAAGGGCGAAGACAACCGCGAGTGCGGACTGCACCTCTCGCACTGATCGGGCGCGGCGCACCGCCGCGTGGCTGACACCCATCCTTCGATAGCAAGGCGTGCCCGGGGCACGCCTTTTTTTCGCCCCTTCCCCACCGGCCGCTCGCACGGATGCACCGTAGGCTTGAACTGACGCGGGGTGCGCGGGCGCGCCTACGCTCCACGGCAAGTGCGGCTTTTAGAGTGCGTCTATCGCATGCAGCAAGGACTTTCCTCCTCCGGGGCGAAAGGGCTGAAGCGAACACAGGCAACGCACGAAGGAGCACCATGAACGAAGACACCCTCAAGGGCAACTGGAAGCAGTTCACCGGCAAGATCAAGGAGCAATGGGGCAAGCTGACGGACGACGACCTCGACGTCGCCGCCGGCAAGCGCGACCAGCTCTTGGGCCGCCTGCAGGAG
>Ga0207686_10001956_pt1 | contig 11356 bp, 9 predicted proteins | sample KBSM24metaG_FD_184396 | JGI IMG/M metagenome (GOLD analysis project Ga0207686, IMG submission 184396) | Miscanthus rhizosphere microbial communities from Kellogg Biological Station, Michigan, USA - KBS M2-4 metaG (SPAdes) (version 2) | ecosystem: Host-associated > Plants > Roots > Rhizosphere >...
ATTCATTACCTCCGCTCTTGGTCACCACGTTGAAGATACCGCCCGTGGCTTTTCCGTATTCAGCGCCGTAGGCACCGGTCTTGATTTCAACTTCCTGCACAAACTCGAACGGCAGGTTGGCGCCCGATCCGCCGAAGGCGGGGTCGGTCGTGTTCACGCCGTCGAGAATGTAGTTGTTTTCAGGTCCCGAGGAACCGGCAACCGAAGGATCGCGATCGCGACCGGCCGCGTCTCTCAAACCTGAACGCGTCACGGTCGGCGCGATCGTGTAAAGACTCTGCACCGTTCGCTGCGTCGGGAAGTTCGAGAACTGATCGGTCGAGACGTTCGAGCCGGTCGTGTTCTGCGCCGCATCAACCACAGCGCCGCCGGTAACCTGGACGGTGGCGGTTGCTGAGGCCAGCTGAAGAGACGCGTCAGCAGTTGAAGTTCTGCCGAGGTTCACGTCGAACTCAGACGTGGTGAACTTCGCAAAGCCACCCGCGTCGACGCTTATTTTGTACTTGCCCGGAGGCAAATTCGAAATCTGATAGCGACCGTCATCCTTGGTGGTTGCGGTCTGTGCTGAGATCAAATTCGGACTGGTCGCCGTCACCGTGGCGCCTTTAACTGAGGCGCCGTTCGGGTCCGTGACCATGCCTTCAATTGATCCTGTTGTCGTGGTCTGAGCAAACGCGCTCGTAGCTACCAGCGCCAGGCCCAGGGCCACAACGAACATGAAAAATTTTTTCATCATCTCTGTCCTTTCTTAGATAGCGCTTGTCGAAGCGCTTAATGTTTCTGCATTCAATCTAAAGGCCAACCACTCCGACCTTCCTGGGGCAGTTGGCCATTCATTATTCCGAAATCTAGCGGCTTTTTGGGGCAGATTTGACTGCCAGTTTGAATCGTCTCATTCGTGCGCCGCGTCTACGACTCGAATTCTGGGCTGGCAAGTAGCAATGCCGATGCCAAAGGGAAACCGCGTAACGATGCGGCAAAATACGTCGCTTTGGAATCAACGCGCCAGCCGGATATCCGAAAATTCGGTTTTAGTCCGAAATTCCGTAAACGAAAATTTTCACGCGAGCGTCGCAAACGAGCCTTGAGTGTCCTTTTGCAGCGACGACAAATACATCTTCAAATCGTGTGATAGACTGCCCTGCAAACTCAACTCAGGTCGACAAGTGACGCAAAGAATTTACCGCGATCCGGTTCACAACATCATCGCTCTGCGTGACGACACCGCCGAGGAGCAGTTGATGATCCGTCTGATCGACGCGGCTGAGTTTCAGCGTCTGCGCCGCATCAAGCAACTGGGTCTGGGTCTGTATACCTATCAAGGGGCTGAGCACTCGCGCTTTACTCACAGTCTCGGCGCGTTGCACCTGATGACGCGCATTCTGGATCGACTGGCCAATCCCAAACTGTCACCGGAGGATCGCGCGGCCGCGCGGGCCGCAGCCTTGCTTCATGATGTCGGGCATGGACCCTTCTCGCATGCAATGGAGAAAGTGCTCGGTGTCCATCACGAACAGATGACGATGCTGGCAGTCACTTCGCCTGACACTGAATTGAATGCGACGCTGAAATCGTTTTCGCCCGAACTGCCCGAGCGCATCGCCGCGATTATCGAAGGAACTTTCAAACCAGCGGCGCTGGCCCAACTGGTTTCGTCGCAACTCGACGTCGATCGCATGGACTATCTGCTGCGTGACTCGTTGATGACGGGAGCAAAGTATGGCTTGTACGATCTTGAATGGATCATCAACGCGCTGCAAGTCGATCCGGATGCCGATCGCATCTATGTGACCGCGCGTGGTCTGCATGCCGTCGAAGAATATCTCCAGGCGCGCTATTACATGTTTCGTCAGGTTTACTTTCATCGCACCTTGCGTTCGGCCGAGGCGGTGCTCCGCTCGGCGCTGCGGCGCGCATTGACTTTGGTCAGCGAGGAAAAAGAAGTTTGGCGCCTGGCGGGATCGGCATTTGAAAAGTTGCTGAGGCGGCAACCGCTGACAATCATCGAGCATTTGAGCATGGACGATTCAGATGTGATCTTTTATATGAAGCAGTGGCAGGAATCGCCGGACGCGATGCTCAGCGATCTGAGCCGGCGCTTCGTCAACCGTCGCTTGTTCAAAGCGATCGATTTGGATATGCCGCCGGATGAACGCGCCGACTTTCTAAACGACGCCAGGACCATCGTCGAACGAGCGGGCTTTGCGCCCGAATATTATTTCATCGAAGATCGCGCCAGCGATGTTCCTTACTACGATTACTACACCGCGGCGGGTGTCGAACCGCGCATCTACGTGGAAGACGGCTACGCGCGTCCGGTGGTCCGCGAAATCAGCGAAGTCAGCGAAGTGGTGCGCGGACTAGGCCGTGGTTACGAACTGCATCGCGTCTGTTTCCCGGCCGAAGTGAAGGATGAAGTCTACCGTCTCTACCATGCGATGCCTTCGGCCAAATCTTCCGCCAATGCCTCACGGTAATTCGTTGTTAAAGATCAAAGGCTTCACTTCTCTGGGAACGCGGACGCCCTCGTCCGCAATTGTTCGGATGATAAACGGATGCGGACGCGGGCGTCCGCGTTCCCAGCTAATGGCGACGCTCTTCATGTGGACGTGTCTGTCTACATTCTCTATCTCCGCCCAAACCTCAACGCGAGTGACTGTTGCCGTACTTGATTTTGGAGATAGCTCGACGGGATTGCGCGTGGCCGCGGCGACTCGAAAAAGCCTGCGAGAGGATTCAAATCTGTTCGTAATCGATCAATCTCTCGCAGCGGCCGCGGCCCGCGGAAATGGTTACGAGGGATCGCTCAATCTGACTACGCAGGAAGCACGCGACCTCGGCGCGGCCATTGGTTGCGATTTCTTCATCATCGGCGACGCGCGGACCGTGGCCCGCTCGCCTTCGAACAACGCGAACTATTTCGAATCGTACGCCTCGATTTTCATCGTGAGCGCGCGCACCGGACGCCTCAGTTTCTGGGAACGTACTTCGGAAAGAGGAGACAACGCTGACAACGCTGAGAAGACTCTGCTGCAAACGCTTACCACTGCGTCACGCCATTATCGGGTCGCGATTCTTCGCGCCGCCGAGGATGAAGCGAAAGAACGGATTGCCAACGTCGAGTCTCCACCGGCTGCCATCGAAGTCATGTCAGACGAGGACAATGGTAAAGGCGACACCCGCGAACCTCGCCCTTATCGCCGCGTCAAGCCTGCCTATGCGGGCGCCGCGGCCCAGGCTGAAATAGAAGCCACGGTCGATGTGCTGGTTGATGTCGATGCACGTGGAGAGATTAGCCACCTCGAAATTGCCCGCTGGGCAGGATACGGCCTCGACCAATCAGTCATCGACACCGTGAAGCAGATGCATTTCTTCCCCGCAATGCGCGATGGCGTTGCGATCCCGATGCGTGTGCTGTTGCGATATAACTTCAAGCAAAAACCGCTGGAGAAAGCGCCCACCAAGCCGCTCAAGCTGCCGGTTCGACCAAGTCAGGCGCCGTTTTAGGGAATTCAGGTGGCAGTTTTGACGAGGCAGGTGGGGATTCAGCCGAGTCAGGTGGCGTTTCAACCGAGTCAGGTGGCGTTTCAGCTGAGTCAGGTGGCGGTTCAGTCGAGTCAGGTGGCGGTTCAGTCGAGTCAGGTGGCGGTTCTGTAGGGTCAGGTGCCGGTTCAGCCGAGTCAGGTGCGGTATCTGTCTGGACTCCCTTCTACCTTTGGGAGAAGGGCCGGGGATGAGGGCCTGCCAGCGACCAAACTATCTCAGCAGTTTGCGAGAGATGAATTCGCGCCGCGACTTTATCTCTCGCACAGTACTCAGGATTAGTCTAGCCGCGCTCAGGCCCTCACCCAACCCTCTCCCAAAGGGAGAGGGCAATACGAAGGCTTCTTTCCTACTTCTGCGGTCTCTTAAAGGACAACCCCGCGACGTCCCTATAAATCTGGCTGTCCCGTCCAAAGGCGGCCAGCACATAATTCTTTCCCAGCGACGCCGTATTCACAATCGAGGCCTCGCCCGTGTAGAGCAACTCATCGCGTTTGCCGCGCGCCTGGCTCACCGGCACCGAAGCAGCACTCACGGCATCATTCTTCGTCTGCAGGGCGTCACGCAAAGTTTGCAAGGCAGCCAGTTTCAAATCGGCTTCATTCGGATTGTAACCGGCGACGTTTTGCAACACCGCCAGGTACCCGTCGAGGTGCCCAATCTGATTCTCATAACTGGTCTGGGCCGAGGAGCGGGTCTTCGCGGGCGGGTTGGCGCCCGCCTCAGGCTTCGCCTCACCCGCCGCCTCGTCCGGTTTCGCCTTTTTCGATTTGCTGCCGCCGGTCATCTTGCGCTTGAAACTATTCAAGTCCTCGATGACACTCGCCGGCGCCCCCGAAGCCTTCACCAGATTGTGCACTCGAGTCAGCAACGGTTTCACGCCGTCGAACAACGTCTCACGCTCGCTGACCGCCAACTTGCTCGTCCCCTGGTGCGTCGTCAATTCCTGCACCGCCGCCGTCCCGGCAGCATACTGCGCATCCATCGCGGCCACCGTCAGCGCGGAATTTCCAGGCTTGTAATCCGGCTCGTTCTTGACACGATCGATCAACTTGCGAAAGTTGCCGAGCAGCTTCATGTCTCCAGTTTCGTTTGCCATGTTTGAGGTCTCCTTTGTGAGTTGGAATTCCATGCGCTGATGCGAATGAACTAAGAGCCTGGTTCAAATACTAGTTGCGGCGAGTCTTTGGTCCGCGGTCCGCCGATTTCGAAGCGGCTGCTACTTCAAAAGTAACTGGATTCGATTCTACCCAATCACCATTTCGGGTAAATCGCTTCTTAACAGTTAATTGGTACCGTCCGGGTTTCAGCGGCGAGTCATACCAATCTTCGATCCTTACATCAGTCCAGAAGCATTCTTTGCCGGGGGTGATCGTGCTTATGCCCATACTGCCCGAGAAAGTCTCTTTCTCAGGCAATTCAACATTCTTTTGAGCTTTCTCTGTATAAGGCACAGGATCGCCATCACGAATCAATTCAGGGCGGTAGTTAGTATACGGCCACGACGATTCTGTAAAGGTAATATCCTCAGAGGAATTCTGCGTGAGAAAGAGTTCGAAATGGACGCGCTCATCAGCGGAATAGGGAGACGGTGTCGTCGACGGCTCCTCTTTGACGCCATCACGTCTTTGCGAAGCAAGTCGCAATAAGATAAAAGTTGGATGTTGCAGTAACTCGCCTATCCGTTTGTTCTTAGCGAGTTGTTCTTCGGTTGGATGAAAGTTCCCATACTTGTCGATTGTGCCCTGACTGGCTAGGGGAGCCGCGATCATCAACATGCAACCAACAACGAATATGGCTTTCTTGCACATTCGGTTTTTCCTAATTCTTAGTAGCTGAGTCTAGGGCGTCGTCGGCTTCTTTCGCCACCTGTTTACTTAATCGCTTCATCTCTGAAGCTTTACGTGCATGGTTTGGCGAAACATTGGTGTTAGCTCTTTTGCCAATCCTTTAGTGCTTTCAGCACGAGCTGCGCGAACCTTCTACTAAAAAATACATCTTTATTATCTCCAGGCTCCGGCACGCTAAAAATCTGAAATCCGGTGCCAGGCTTGCGATATTGCGATTCATCTCCGCCCCCGCAGCGGTCGAATCAAGATCGTTTTGCGAACCAGGTATTTCTATAAAGAAACGCTTACGACGTTTGATTTAATCAACTCTGAGATTCCGCCATCGATGGATCGTATTCGCCGTTCGATTGAAATCTTGTAGGTACCCTTCTCCTGCATCCTGAAGAATTGAGAAATGCGAAGCTGCTCCGGGTAGACTTGTCCGACGTCCAAAGCAATCGTCTTTTTGTGCAAAGCGAAGTACGAGAACGTTAATTGCCTTTGGCCCACTTCAGTTGGCTGAACGGGTCGATTGTGCTGATCAGTTACCGTGAACTTGTAGTCGAGAAAGACGTTTGTGTCTCTGAAAACAATCTGTTTATCAGATACGTTCTTAATCGACCAAGACAGAATTACGTTCTCGCGATCCGTCTGAGCCGTAGCCGTTAGCATCAGAGGTTCTTCAACCGCCACCCAAAGCAACAGTGACGGTTTAAGCCTTACTTCCGCTCCTACCGCTACTCCCATTGAGCTTCGGATTAAAGCCGACTGTGCTAACAGCACAAAGATTAGGTATCTCATAAATGGCACATTTGCGATCCCGATCCGCGGCGGATGTGCTACGGGAGTACGGTCACTTTCACGATGTTGGACTTTAATTCAACCCATGACTTGTCGACGTCCGTTAGAGCCCGCCGGCTTCCGGTTACAGTGTACGAACCAGGTTTAGACATGTCGTAGACTTTGTTGATTTCAAATGTCTCGACCTTCTTATCGCCGGGAGCCAGTCTAACTGAGAGTCGTCTACCGACCCAGAGTGAATGAAATAAAAGATCCTTTCCTTCCGGCGTGGGAGGGACGGGTCTCCCTCGTTGATCCCTAACGTCGATTTTATAATCGGCAAGAGGATTACTCTCGACAACAATCACGTCTTTGCTGGTGGTGTTAGTGAGCGATAGTTTGAGAATTATAGGCTCCCCTCCGGTTACCCCGCGGCGAGGAAGACTGGCGATCAGGCGCAAATCAGCTTCAACCAGCGCCGCAGTACCAACTGGGGACCCAGCGAGTGTGCGAGTGGTGCCACGTCCTTTTTCTGAGGCTGCCGAAAACATAACGACCATCGCAAGACTGATCCTTAGTGAAAGGGCAAATACTTTCATTGTTACTCACCTCTCAATCCCACTGCTGAACGCTCACGGAAAAGCATTCCGAGTCCATGTAGGATAAGTTGTGCTGTCACTCGCCGAAAGATTCTGAGGGTCTGTGTGGGTTCCTAATACCCATTGGCCTCCGCTGAACGTTGCAGTTGAGGCCCAACTCCAGGTTACCTGTCGCAGAGGAACCCAAATTGAATTACCAGCAACATTCGCTGGTTTGAACATTAACCACATAGTTGCAGTATAGTCGGTGAACGTCGACGTCAGCCCATTCGGAAGCGTTACCCCTGGTGAATCCTCCGTAGAACTATGTGAGTCATATGGATAAACCTCATCCAACCCGTCCCGCTGAAACGAACCTTGGTCATGGCAGGACGGAGATATGAGGCACGACATCCTGTTTCACATAATTTTCAAACCGCGTAAACTCAGTGTCACCAAAGGCTGCTTGCAACGCGTACTTGGCGCGCGTGATGATCGCGTTCCGTTCATCCCATAACGCATGTAGTTCCGCAGGAGGTTCAGGAGGTTGAACGCCTTTATCCAACTTTCCATTTCCGTTCTTGCGAAGAACCTTATCAATGATCGCTTTCGCTTTCGCATCCTGCTGTGCAACTAGGCGTTCACAATCGGATGCGATGTCGTCGAAATTTCGAGCTTCCTCATCGGTCAACTTCGCTTGCCGTTTGTAAAATTCGCGCAGAAACCTGCCGCTCTTTCCGTCCTTCTCAAGCTCATCCGCCTTCTGCTTCATAATCACGTGGTGATGAAACAATTGGCGATACACCTCAAAATCGGGAATGGCTTGCACTGATTGACTCGGCGACTTAGGTTGTGCTGCTGACTTTCGAAATCTAAATGCAGCCCCGACCAACAGCAGCACAATGACTGCCACGACGATAAGTATTCTTTGGAGTTTCACGGCAACCTCCTTCGGGCTGAAGGTCAATGGGTGGACTCGATAGTCCGGAAAGGTTTCTTCGCTGGCTGGCTTCGGTATGGCTTCCGACAATCCTAAGCAAGCCAGTGGAGAACCGAGACTGCGCGCACAATACGCCCAACTGCGCGGCCAGTCAATACTTTTCTGACGCCTAGCAATCATCCATGCGGCTGCTGAGAGGGAAGCTTTGCGATTGGCGGAGCGAGGGCGTAGCGAGTCACTGCCGCGAGCGGATCGGATATCCAAACGCGGCAGCCCGGAGCAAAGCGTTGTAGACCGCGAGCAGAGTCAGGGACCACTATTCGGCGTGTCATCCGAAATCGAGTCAGCTTCAAAAGGGACTGGAGAGAAAGTCAGACTCGTCACCATACATACCGCGATCCGCCCGTCCCACTCGCCGCCGATTCTGAGACACGTCGCGAGACCGTCTTCGACGTAGTCAATCAGAATCCTCTGACCGTCCGGTAAGTAGGCCATTCGGCCTGGAAGGTCTTCCATGCAGACGATTCTAACAGCTTGAACAAGCCCCAGTTTTTGTCAACGACTGGTCTGAGAAGATCGAACGGTGGCCAATGTCTTCATCGGCTTTACTGTAGGGGCAGGGCTCGTCCCCGCCCGGATCTTTGAAAAGGGCGGGGAAAAGGACGGGCGGGCGTCTTTGGAAGGAACGGGCGGGGACAAGCCCCGCCCCCAATAAGATCTGATCGTTAACGGCGCGCGCCGGGCTTATAACGATCAGTCAGCAGGTCCTGCCGGCTCTTCTCTTTCATCTCGCGTCCTTTGATGAAGACGTGTTCGACTTGCGTCGAGAACTCGAACGGATCGCCGCTCCACACGACGAGGTTCGCATCGCGTCCTGCTTGCAGTGAACCTATGTGATCGCTCAGGCCGAAAAGTTCCGCCGGCGTCAAGGTCACGGCGCGCAAAGCATCGTCGTAAGACATGCCGTAAGCCACCGCGTTGCCCGCTTCGTACTTGATGTTGCGCGCGTTGAACTGCGCTTCATCGCTATCGTCATTGCCGACGAGCGCGACTTTCACGCCGGCCTTGCGTAACAGCGCGGCGTTCTCCTGTCGTTGATTGAGCGTGGCAAATTTGTCGGGGATGTTGTTCATGGCACCGGTGAGCACCGGAACGTTCGCCGCTGCGAGACGATCGGCGGTCAGCCACGCCTCGGCGCCGCCCGAAATAATGATCTTCAATTTGTAATCGCGCGCGAGCGCCAGCGCTGAATCAATCTCAGCCATACTGTCAGCGTCGACGATCAGCGTCATTCGTCCGTCAACGACGGGAATCAACGCTTCGAGATCGGCAAACGTGGCGCCCAGGGTTTTCGTCTGGGCGCGGTCGTAATCGCCGCGATGCGACGTGTAGTACTTCACATCGTCAAACAGTGCGCGCAGTTTGCCAATCAATTCACCACGCGCCGTGGTGCCCGCGCCGGCAGCGCTGCTCACCTGGGCCATCATCGCCACCGGCCCGCGCCGCAAAACGTCCGCCGCATGACCAGTGCCTAAATCAATCGCCGCTGCCTGGCCGGAAATCAATCCGCCGCGCGGCACGACAATCACCGTGGTCACCCCTTCGTTGCGTGTCGGCGCGAAGAGAGTCGAAGTCGGATTCAATCCATCCCAGACCCGGAAGGACGCAGCAATGTTGTTCGTGCCTTTCGCAGTTGCGTCGTTGGTGTCGCGCACTTGCCCGATCTCGATAATGCCGATCGCCGTCAATGAATTAATCAAACCGGGCGTCACAACTTTTCCGTTGGCGTCGATGGTCTGCGCGCCGGCAGGAACGGTTACGTTATCGCCGACCGCGGCGATCAAGCCGTCCTTGATGACAATCGTTCCCTTCGCGATGGCCGGGCCGCTGACGGGATAAATCTTCGCGTTGGTGATGGCTACGGTTTGTGCAAAGACGGAAACCGTCGCCGTAATTAAGAAGAGCAGGACCAGAATCAGACGCATGTTAGTTGCTCTCCTTCACGTTGCCGAGCTCGAAATCAGTGCGCCATTTCTGCGTCGCATCGGAACGATCGAAGAGCATCGCGCCGTCGACCCAAACCTTCTCGGCTTTGCTGTAGACACTGAACGGATTTCCGGACCACAGCACGACGTCGGCGTTCTTGCCGACTTCAATCGATCCGACGCGATCGTCCAGGCCGAGGGCCCACGCGGGATTGATCGTGAGCCATTTGATTGCCTGATCCTCAGTGATGTTGATGCCTGCCGCGCGTCCGGCATACATCGCTTTCGCAACTTCCTGATTGAGCCGCTGCGCGCCGAGCGCACTGTCAGAGTGAATCATCGCCCGGGCGCCGAGCGCCTCGGTGATCGCCAGGTTCGCTTTCACCGAATCATTCGCTTCCATCTTGAAGCCGCCCCAGTCGGCCCACTCAGCGGCGCCGATATTGTTCGCCTTGAGCAAGTCGGCAATCTTGTAGCCTTCGACCGTGTGATGGAAGGCGCGAATCTGATAACCAAACTCCTTCGCGATGTCGATCATCTGGACCATCTCATCGGCGCGATAACAATGGTTGTGAACGAGGATGTTCCCGCGCAGGACTTCGGCCAGCGTTTCCAGTCCCAGATCGCGTGCCGGCGGATCGCCTTTGTGCGTCGTGTTCCATGCATCCCAGCGGCGGCGGTAGCTTTCCGCTTGAATCCACGCCGCCCGATAACCCGCGACGTTGCCCATGCGCGTCGATGGCCCACGCGTCTGATAGACGCGCTTCGGGTTCTCGCCGCAAGCCATCTTCAAACCGTACTTGGCGCCGGGGAACTTCATGCCCTGCACCGTGCGCGACGGCACAACTTTCAACACTACGCTGCGACCACCAATCAGGTTTGCCGAGCCCGGCAGAATCTGCATCGTCGTCACGCCGCCCGCCAGCGCTCGCGGAAATTGCGGATCCTGCGGCCAGACTGAATGCTCGGCCCAAACATTCGCGGTGACTGGATTCGTTGCTTCGTTGCCGTCGCTGTTCGCGTCGACACCCGGCGCCGGATAATCACCGATGTGTGAATGCACGTCGATGATTCCCGGCGTCACGTATTTCCCGGTGCCGTCGATCACCAGTGCGTCAGCCGGAATGACGATCGCCGGACCGACCGCGGCGATCTTGCCGTCGCGCAGAAGAATCGACGCATTCGTCATCGTTGGCCCGGCGGCGGTCATGATCGTCGCGTTGCGAATCACAGTCGTCGTACGCGCGAACGGTTTGTAAGTGCTCGGAAACGGATCGGCGTTCGGCAATGAAGTGCCACCTGGACCGGGCGGCGGCGCCGGAGACGCTGGCGGCGAAGGCGAAGGCTGCTGCGTCTGAGACACCAACTGCCCAGCGAGCGAAAGCAACAGACAGAAACAGGCGGCGACACGAACGATTGAATTCATATTCACCTCGAATGATGCGCTAACGAAATATCTTTTGATGAGAGCGGCGACATTCTCTTACAAGCGGTCGTCGGAGTCCAATAGTTTTGTGTCAGAACCGAGAGCGGTAGCGACCGGATCAAGTGGAAAGTGGAATTCCCACGGGTTCTTGATCCGGTCGCTACCGCTCTCGGTACTGACACTCCCGCGCTCCGTTTATCGCGTGATATCATCCCATCGATCGCATTCGGCGAATTCAACAATGCTTTATCTTTCGCAAGTTTTGGGTCGACCGA
>Ga0207686_10001959_pt1 | contig 11348 bp, 7 predicted proteins | sample KBSM24metaG_FD_184396 | JGI IMG/M metagenome (GOLD analysis project Ga0207686, IMG submission 184396) | Miscanthus rhizosphere microbial communities from Kellogg Biological Station, Michigan, USA - KBS M2-4 metaG (SPAdes) (version 2) | ecosystem: Host-associated > Plants > Roots > Rhizosphere >...
GGCCGCGGTCGCGGACGCCGACATCGTGATTGAGGCCATCATCGAACAGCTCGAAGCAAAAACCCGGCTCTTCGAGACACTGGACAACCTCGCGAAAGCGGACTGCATTCTCGCCTCGAACACCTCCTCGATCTCGATCACGAAGATCGCCGCCGCGACGAAGCGGCCGGAGAACGTGATCGGCATGCACTTCATGAATCCGGTGCCGGTCATGACGCTCGTCGAGGTCATCCGCGGCATCGCGACGTCGGACGAGACGTACGGCAGGGTCGAGGACCTCTCGAAGCGGATGGGAAAGACGCCCATCGAGGTGAACGACTATCCCGGCTTCATCTCCAATCGCGTGCTCATGCCGATGATTAACGAGGCGATCTTCGCGTTGTACGAGGGAGTGGCGACGCGCGAGGCCATCGACGGAGTGATGAAGCTCGGCATGAATCACCCGATGGGACCGCTCACGCTCGCGGACTTCATCGGCCTCGATGTCTGCCTGGCGATCCTGCGCGTGCTCGAGCAGGGATTCGGCGATCCGAAGTACCGTCCGTGTCCGCTGCTGGTGAAGATGGTGGATGCGGGATGGCTGGGAAGAAAGAGCGGGCGCGGCTTCTACGAGTATCGGAAGTGAACGAGGTATAACGACTGTTCTAATTCGCGAAATCGACCATGCTTTGCCAGACCTGTAGCGCCTACAACGACGACGAGCGCGAGTACTGTTATCGCTGCCAGAACAAGCTCCTCGTTCTCTCCGGCGTCACTTCCTTCGAAGAAGATGAGATCGACGAGTACGAGGAGGAGGAAGACCTCTCGCTCGACGAGCATCTCCTCGAGCGCGTCTCCGCGCTCGAAGAGATCGTGAAGCGCTCCGCGGAGACGCTGCGCTCGATCGTCGACGCCGTGCAGAAGCACGAGCGGGCGATCTTCATCAATCAGACCGGTCTGCTCTCGGTCAAGGAGATCCTCGAGAAGAAGAACGTCCTCACGCCCGACGAAGTCGTCGAGCTGTGGGAGTCGAAGATGGGCGAGCAGATGCTCGCTCTCGAGAAGAAGCAGCGCTTCATCGAACGGAAGGACCGGATGGTCTCGCTGTTCCGCGGCGAGAAGCGCGAGCGCTTCCTCCTGCTCGTCGCCGACGCCGAGTCGGCGTTCGACGGATTCGATCCCGACCGCGGGATGAAGCACCTCGAAGAGGCGTTCCGTCTCGACCGCGACAACTACGAGCTGTCGTTCTTTCTCGGCGAGATGTTCTTCAACGACGGCAATCTCGATCGCGCGAAGGCGTATCTCGAGCGGACGCTCGAAGTGCAGCCCGATCATTTCGACGCGGCCGTGTTCTACGGCGTGCTGCTGCACGAGCGTCAGGACCTGAAAGGCGCCGAACGCTGGCTGCGCCGCGCGATCCAGATCTCGCAGGAGTCCTTCCTCCCGTACTTCAGCCTCGGCGCGATCTACGCGCGCAAGGGAAAGCTGCTCCGCGCGCAGAAGTTCCTCGAGAAGGCCGTGCAGCTCGAGGCCATCCCGCAGGCGTACTACCTCCTCGGCACGATCTTCTACGAGAAAGGCCAGCTCGAACGCTCGATCCGCTCCTTCCAGGCCGCGCTGAAGCTCGATCCCGATTACGAGGAAGCGATCTATCACCTCGGACTCTGCTACCTCGACCGCAACTGGAACCGCAAGGCGATCGAGTGCTTCCAGGAGGCGCTGGAGCTCAATCCGAACAAGATGGAGTACCAGCAGGCGGTCAAGATCTACGAAGGCGTCTCCGGTCATATGCCGGTCGAAGGTCCGGCCGCGCAGGTCGTGAACACGGCCGAGTCGCTGGCGAGCGAAGGCAAGTATGCCGAGGCCATCGATCACTACCGGCGCGCGGTCGATGAAGAGCCGGACAACGTCAACATCCTCCTGCCGTACGCGCTGCTCTGCTCGCACCTCGACATGAACCACGAGGCGATCTCGATGGCGCGCCGGATCCTGAAGCACCGGCCGGCGGAGATGGTCGCGGCCGCGGCGTACACGACGCTCGTGGAAGCGCTGCGCGCCGAGGGGAACTACAAGGACGCGAACCGCGCGCTCGAGGACATGCTCAACGACTACACGTCGAATTACGCGAAGTCGATCGCGTACTACGAGAAGGCGTACAACCTCGCGGAGATGGAAGAGAGCCTCGACGAGGCGCTCGAGAGCGCGCAGCTCGCGCTGCGCTACTCGCCGAAAGAGCTGAAGCAGTTCCCGCTCGCGGCGCTGGGGTGGGTCTACTTCAAGCGCCGCGACTTCCAAAGCGCCGTCGACTTCCTTTCGAAATCGGCGGAGCTCGGGCCGACCGCGACGAACCTCATGCACCTAGGCATGGCCCTGCTCGAAAGCGGCCAGAAGGATCGCGCCCGCCAGGTGTTCCGCCGCGCGAAGAGCTTCAAGATCAAAGGCGCGGGACTCGAGGAGAAGATCCTCGAACAGGTGCGCAGCGCGACCAAGCTGATCGACCGCCTGCACCAGCGCCGGCGTAAGGTCGCGAAGTCGTGACGGGCGGCGGTCGCAGCGGCATGCCCGTATAATCGGGCATGCCTCCATTCACCCGCGTCGCGGTTCTTCTACTGCTTTCTGCACGTCTGTTCGCCATCGAACCGGTCGCCGGACCTGAATCACCCGTGGCCCCGCAGCCTCCCGGGACGTCCGCGTCGTTGGCCGATGCTCCCGCGGCAGCCGCCAGTCCAACCGGATTTCTCGTGGCTTGGATCGATTCGTCGTACCCGCTCGGCACTCCCCGGCTCGTCGTACAGCGCCTCTCGCGCGACGGCGAAATGCTCGATCCGTTCGGAGTCACGATCGCCGAGGTCGCGCCGGCGGCGGACGTCGAGGTGTCGTGGAACGGCAGCAAGTACGTCGTCATCTCGGGAACGCAGATGTGGCGCGTGGGCGTCGACGGAAGCGTCGAAGGACCGCTGTCTCCGGTGCACGAGACGTTTGCGCGCAGCGACAGCGGCGAGACGGTGGTGGTGGTGTCGAACGGGAACACGACGTTGTGGTTCGTCGCAAGCAACGGCGCGCGCACGAATCCGGTCGTCCTGAGCAACAGCGAGCTGTCCGTCAAGGTGCTGATGCCGGTGGCGACCGACTGGGTCGTCCTCGGCACCGATCCCGCTGACCACGTACGATGGATTCGCGTGAACCGCCAGGGAGTGGTGCTGAGCAACGTCATCGCCACGGGCGGATTGCAACGCAGTTTCGCCGCGAGCCGCTCGCACATCGTGATCTCGTGGTTGAACATCGGCCCCCTCAACGCGAACGAGGACACGATCGTCTTCGGGTACACGATCATCGAACCGCCGTCGGGAATCTCACGGGATGAGTTCCTGGACAACACCACCGTGCTGCACGGCACGACGCCGTACACGTCGGTGCCGGTCGTCGTCTTCGACGGCGTGAAGTTCTCGTTCATCTCGTCGCATTTCGAGGATGGAGAACACTCGATTCGGGTGAGGACGAACAGCACGGACGTCCGCACGATCACGGGATCGGATTCGCTGCACCCGATCAGCGCCATGACCCTCGCCACGGGATACGGCAATCTGCTCGTCTGGCGGATGGCGCAGCCGCGCTCGCGGCGCTCGGGCTCCACTCTGTTCGCGATCCCGTTCGAGAACGCCGACGAGATCGAATTCGGGCCGATGCTGCAGCTGACCACCGCACCGGCGACGCAGGTCCAGCCGCTCGCCGCCACCGGCGCGAGCGGCATCCTGGTCGCGTGGCGCGACGTCAGCGACACGAGCCAGATCTCCGCTCGGTTCTTTCCCTCGTCCGGCGACGCGCCGCCCGATTTCGCGGTGTCCCCAGGAACCGCGGAGACGGACGGCCATGCCGTCGCGGCGACTGCCGATACGTTCGTCGTGGCCTGGCGCGAGCTCGATTTCGTGCCGCTCAGCAGCGGGGGGGTCCTGGCGTCGAAGATGCGGGTGGTGGTGAGCCGCTACGACGCGGACGGCAACGTCCTCGATGAGGAGCCGGTCGTCATCGCCGACATGGCCGCGCCCGGATCGGAGCTCGGCAGGCGCGCCATCAGCGTGATCGGCGACGGCTCGTCGTTCGTCGTGGCCTGGGTGGGTGCGTTCGGGAAAATGTTCGCGACGCGCATCGCGGCTCGCGGGCCGATCTTCGCCAGCGTGAGGCCGACGCTGGAGGCGCCGCTGGCAGGTCCGGTCCTCGCGCGCGCAGGTGGCCGCGTCCTCGCCCTTTGGAGCACGAACTCGCTGTTCGGCGCAGGCTTCAATGAGAATCTCGTTCTCGAGACGCCGGTCGACCTCCTGGATGGCGGAGAGATTCTTTTTGACGCGGCCGGGAACGACCACGAGTTGCTGATCGCATGGTCGGATTCGTCCTGCATCTGGACGCGCCGCTTCACTCCGGGTCTCGTTCCTCTCGAGCCCGAGCGCACACTGCTGTGCGATGACCAAAGCTACACCCCCGCGGTCACGTGGGACGGCGAGCGGTGGTGGGTCGCTGCCGCGAGCACCAACGCGACGCAGGCGCTGCGCGCGTGGCGTCTCGGGGCCGACGGCTCCGCGGGTGAGCCGATCTTCCTCGCCACGAGCGAGCAACGCCCGATCGATCCCGAGCTCGTGCCGACGGCGTCCGGCCTTTCGGCGCTCTACTCGCGGATTGACGAGAGCGCGGCGTTCACTTGGCGCGCGTTTCTCCGTCCGATCTTCCAGAAGATCCGCAGCCGCGCGGTGAGGCACTGAGCCCTATGCGCGCGTCAGTTTCGCGAAGCGGGCGATGAATTTCTTCGTGCCGTGGCGCTCGAAGTAGACCGAGAGCTTGGCGTCGGGGCCGTGGCCTTCCATGGTCAGGATCGTGCCGACGCCGAACTGTTCGTGGCGCACGCGCTGTCCGCGCTTGAGCTCCGCCCCTCCGCCTTCCGTCTGCTTCGCGGCCTTGATCGCGCTCGGGTCGAACTGCACCGGCGCGTTCTGAAAAAACGACAGCACGCCGCTCGCGCGCGAGGGCGATGACTGCTGCCGCATCGGCTGCTCGCGCCACGAGCCTTGCGGCGCGCGGTAGGCGCTGGCGAGGCGGACGTCCTCCTTGACCTCCTCCGGAATCTCCGCGAGAAACGGCGAAGGACTCTGCTCGCGAAACCTTCCATGCAGGCGCCGCTCGTGCGCGTGGATGCAGAAGAGGAGCTCGCGTGCGCGAGTCATGCCGACGTAGCAGAGCCGCCGCTCCTCCTCGAGGTCCTCGTTCTGCTCGAGCGACTGCGAGTGCGGCAGAACGCCCTCCTCCATCCCGGTGAGGAACACGACCTTGAACTCCAGTCCCTTGGCCGCGTGGAGCGTCATCAGCGTCACGCCTTTCTGCGACTCGTAGCGGTCGAGGTCGGACATGAGCGTGAGCGAGTCGAGGTAGTCGCCGAGGGAGGCCTGCGGGTTCTGTTCGTAGTACTCGCGCGCGGAGTTGATGAGCTCATCGAGGTTCTCCAGACGCGACTCGTCCTGCACGTCGCGCGACTGCTGGAGCATGCGCCGGTAGCCGGTGCGCACGAGGACGAATTCGACCAGGTCGGGAATCGGATTCGTCGCCGCGCGCTGCAAGTCGTGAACGATCTCGCGGAACTCGCGCACCGCCTTCGATGCGCGCGGCGGAAGGAATCCCAGATCGCCGTCGACGATGGTCCAGAGCGAGACGTTCTGCTCGGTGGCGCGCTCGCTGAGCGCCGAAAGCGTCGTGTCGCCGATGCCGCGCGAGGGGACGTTGATCACGCGCTCGATCGACGGCGTGTCGTGCGGACGCACGGCCAGGCGGACGAACGAGAGGATGTCCTTGATCTCCGCGCGCTCGTAGAACTTCACGCCGCCCACGACGGAGTACGGCACGTTCGCGCGCAGCAGCTCTTCTTCAAAGGGCCGCGACTGGGCGTTCGTGCGGAACAGGACCGCGAAGTCGGAGAGCTGATACTGCGAGCGCATCGAGGAGATCTTCTCCATCACGAACTGCGCTTCCTCGCGCTCGTTGCTGCAGGTGACCACGCGCACGGGATCGCCCGTGCCGCCGGTGGTGAAGAGCGTCTTGCCCTTGCGAGCCAGGTTCTTCGAGACCACGCCCGTGGCGGCGTCGAGGATGTTGCCGGTGGAGCGGTAGTTCTGCTCCAGTTTGATGATCGTCGCTCCTGGAAAATCGCGTTCGAAGTTGAGGATGTTGTTGATGTCCGCTCCGCGGAAGCGGTAGATCGACTGGTCTTCATCGCCGACGGCGACGATGTTTCCCTCCTTGCCGGCGAGCAGTTTCACGAGCACGTACTGGGCGCGGTTCGTGTCCTGGTATTCGTCGATGAGGAGGTGCTTGAAGCGGTCGTGCAGCTCGCCGCGCACGTCTTCGTTCCGCTCCAGCAGCTCGACGTACTTGCCGATCAAGTCGTCGAAGTCCATCGCGTCGAACTCCCGCAGGCGCTTCTGGTACATCCGGTACACCTCGGCGACGCGCGCGCCGAAGAAGTCGAGGTTCGTTTTCTCGTAGTCGACCGGGTTGATCAGCTCGTTCTTCGCGCTGGAGATGCGATTGAGGATCGAGCGCGGCGGAAAGGCTTCATCGTTCACGTTGAGCTCGCGCATGCAGCGGCGGATGAGCGTGAGCTGGTCGGCGGTGTCGTAGACGGCGAACGATTTCGTGTAGCCGAGGCGGTCGGCGTAGCGGCGCAGGATGCGGAGCGAGGTGGAATGGAAGGTGCCGATCCACGGGCGATATCCACCGGCCGGCGGCACGAGATGATCGACGCGGCCGAGCATCTCGTTCGCGGCCTTGTTCGTGAACGTGACCGCGAGAATGTTCTGCGGCCGCACCCCGAGCTCGCCGATCAGGTAGGCGATCCGATACGTGATGACGCGCGTCTTTCCCGAGCCCGCGCCCGCGAGGACGAGCAAAGGTCCGCTTCCGTGGGTGACTGCTTCGCGTTGTTGAGGATTGAGTCCGGAGAGATCGAGCATTGTGGCGGGGCGCAGTTTAACAAGCAGATGGCGGATGGCGGATGGCAGAAGAGAGACCCGTCGTCGTTTCTTCTTCCGCCGTCTGCCATCCGCCATCTGCCATCCATGGTGGAAGGGCGGGCCCTCCCCCGGTGTTACACTGGCCGCGCTTCGTCCTTCCCTGGAGGCTCTTCAATGTTTGGATCGTTTGGGTTACCGGAACTTCTCGTCATTCTCGTGATCGTCGTCGTGATTTTCGGCGCGAGCAAGCTGCCTCAGCTCGGCCGCGGCCTCGGCGAAGGAATCTCCAATTTCCGCGACGGTCTCAAGGGGAAAGACGATAAGGCGCTGCCGAAGGGCCCCGAAGACAAGTAGTGCCGGCTCACAAGTGGCTCATCACGGGCGCCGGCGGCATGGCCGGCACCGATCTCCGCGACGAGCTGCTCCGGCGCGATGAGAACGTCGTCGCGCTTTCGAAATCCGATCTCGACATCACCGACTCCCGCATCGTCAGCGATTGCCTCGCGGAGCATCGTCCGTCGATCATCGTGAACTGCGCCGCGTATACGAAAGTCGACCTCGCGGAGCAGGAAGAGAGCACCGCGAACGCGATCAACGGCTCGTCGGTCGAGCTGCTGGCCGAGGCGGCGAATGAAGCGGGCGCGCTGCTCGTGCAGATCTCGACGGACTTTGTCTTCGACGGCCGCAAACGCGACCCGTACGACGTCACCGACACCACCGCTCCGCTGTCTGCCTACGGCCGCTCGAAACTCCTCGGCGAGGTCGCGGCCGGGCACGCCGCGAAGCGGCTCATCATCCGCACGTCGTGGCTGTTCGGCGTGCACGGAACGAATTTCGTCGAGGCGATCCGCAACCAGATTCGAAAGGGAACGAATCCGCTGCGCGTGGTCGACGACCAGCGCGGCCGTCCGACGTACACGCCCCATCTGGCGAACGCGATCATCCGCCTGGCGCTGCAGGACGTGCGCGGGGTCGTCCATTACGCGGACGAGGACGAGTGCACCTGGTTCGATTTCGCGCGCGCGATCGTGGAGGAAAGCGGCGCGGACGTGACGGTGAAGCCGGTGACGTCCGAGGAGTTTCCGCGCCCCGCCACCCGTCCCGCGTACTCGGTGCTCTCGACGGAGCGTTACGAGCGCATCACGGGCGTGCGCCCGGAGTCGTGGAGGGAAGGGCTTCAGGAGTACCTCTCACTGCGTTCATGAGGAACTCCACGTTCCCTTCGGCACCTTTGACCGGGCTCTCGATCACGCCCCTCACTTCGAACCCGATCTCGCGCGCAAAGCTCACGATGCCGTCGACGGCCGCCTGACGCTTCGCCTCGTCGCGGACGATTCCGCCTTTGCCCACCTCGTGTTTTCCGACTTCGAACTGCGGCTTGATGAGCGCGACGAGCTCGCCGCGGAGAAACGTGGCCACGGCGGGAAGGATCAGCCGCAGCGAGATGAATGAGACGTCGATGGACACGAGCTCGATCGGCTCATCGAAGTCGGCGGCGGTGAGATTGCGCGCATTCACTTTCTCGCGATTGACGACGCGCGGATCGCTGCGCAGCGAGACGTCGAGCTGCCCGTAGCCGACGTCGATCGCGTACACCTTCGCCGCGCCATGCTTGAGCAGGACGTCCGTGAACCCGCCCGTCGAGGCGCCGATGTCCGCGCAGACTTTGCCCCGCACGTCGATCGCGAGCTCCTTCAACGCATGCGCGAGCTTCATCCCGCCCCGCCCGACCCAGGGATGCTCGAGCTCCGCGACGCGAAGCTCGTCCTCGTCCGCGACGCTCGCCCCGGCCTTGTCGATGAACTCCCCGTTCACCAACACGCGCCGGGCCATGATCAGCGACTGCGCCTTCGAGCGCGTGTCGACGAGCCCGCGCTCGACGAGAGCGACGTCGAGGCGCTGTTTTTTCATTCGTTGACGAGGATGAACCCTTCCTGCTTGAAATGGTGATCGTTCGTGAGCACGTGCTTGATGCCGAGTCGAAGCATGATCCTCATCGACATGCAATCGACGAGCGAATACTCCTTGTCGAGACGGCGCTCGTACATTTCAAGTGCCTCCAGGAACAGCCCGCGAGACAGAGGTAGCGTGGTGTAGCGGCGATTGGCGATGACCTTACGCGCGAATGCCGCGGTCTCTCTCCGCCAGAACTCTCCGTAACTGGAGAAGAACGTCAGCAGTTCCGTCAGCACACCATCGTGAGTCACAAACGAGGCATCGCTCAACTGTCGCGCGGTGTGAAGCGCAAAACGATGATCCGGGTCGGCTTCATTCAGCTGCGCGATGACGAACCACGTATCGACGAAGTAGAGCGGCGGCATCTACTTCGCGGTCACGGGCCGTCGCACACCATAGACGACCTCATCGATCTGATCGCTCGTCGGCAAATCACGGAAGGCGTCCGGCGGAGCGGTGTCTCTGATTTCCGCGAGAGCGTCGGCCAGATCACCGATGGTCATGTACTTCGGCACGAGCTCCCGCACCCGCTTCGCGATCCCTTCCGGGTGCAGGTCGTATTGCGCGCGCAGAACGTCCTGTGCGCCGTGGTGTACGTACTCGTCGGGGATGCCGATGCGGTGGAAGCGGACGTTTTCGATTCCGAGTTGCTCGCAGCGCTCCGCGATCGCGGAGCCGAAGCCGCCGGCGAGGGAGCCTTCTTCGACCGTGATCACGAACGAGTGCGGTTTGCAGTACTTCGTGATCAGCTCATCGTCGAGCGGCTTGATGAAGCGCGCGTTGATGACCGCGACGTTGATCTCTTCCCTCGCCAGGATCTCCGCCGCTTCCACCGCCGGCCACACTTCGTTGCCGATGGCGAAGATCGTCGCCGCGTCGCCTTCGCGCATTACTTCGCCCTTGCCGATCGGGAGCGAGTGGATCTCCGGATCCATCTGCACGCCCACGCCGTTGCCGCGCGGGTAGCGCAGCGAGGTCGGATGGCCGGTCTCGAACGCGGTCTTGAGCATGTGCCGCAGCTCGTTCTCGTCTTTCGGCGCCATGCAGACCATGTTCGGAAAGACGCGCAGGTAGGCCATGTCGTAGATGCCGTGGTGGGTCGGGCCGTCGGCGCCGGCGATGCCGCCGCGGTCGAGGCAGAAGACCACCGGCAGGTTCATGATCGCCACGTCGTGGAAGATCTGGTCGAACGCGCGCTGCAGGAACGTCGAGTAGATCGCCGCCACCGGCTTCATTCCCTGCGTCGCCATGCCGCCGCAGAACGTCACCGCGTGCTCTTCGGCGATGCCGACGTCGAACATCCGGTCGGGAAAGACCTTCGCGAACTTGTCGAGGCCCGTGCCGTCGGGCATCGCCGCCGTGATGGCGACGATCTTCGGGTCGTGCTTCGCCAGCTCGATCAACGCTTCCGCGAAGACCGCGGTGTAGGTCGGCGCCTGCGGCTTGTCCGACTTCTTCACCTCGCCGGTCACGATGTCGAACGGATTCACGCCGTGCGACCAGATCGGCTTATTCTCCGCCGGCACATAGCCTTTGCCCTTCTTCGTCAGCACGTGCACGAGGAGCGGGCCGTCGTAGTCCTTGTTCTCTTCGAACACGCGCAGCAGCATGTCGAGGTCGTGGCCGTCGTAGGGGCCGAGGTACTTGAAGCCCAGCTCCTCGAAGAGCGTGCCCGGCACGACCATGTGCTTGAACAGCTCTTCCAGTTCGGACGCCGCCTCGTGCAGCTTCCCGCCGATCAGGGGGATGCGATCGATCACGCCCTTGGCGAGATCCTTGAGCTGAACGTAGCGCTTTCCCTTGATGATCTGGTTGAGATAGCCGGACATCGCGCCGACGTTCGTCGAGATCGACATGTCGTTGTCGTTCAGGACGAGGATCATCTTGCTCTTGAGATGGCCGGCCTGGTTGAGGCCTTCGAACGCGAGGCCGCCGGAGAGCGCCCCGTCTCCGATCACGGCGACGACGCGATAGTCCTCTTTGCGGAAGTCGCGCGCCTTGGCGACGCCGAGGGCGGCGGAGATCGACGTCGACGCGTGTCCGGCGTTGAAGACGTCGTACTCGGACTCTTCCCGTTTGCAGAATCCGGAAATGCCGTTGTGCATCCGGATGGTGTTGAAGCGGTCGCGGCGGCCGGTGATCAGCTTGTGCGGATAGGTCTGGTGGCCGGTGTCGAAGACGATCTGGTCGCGCGGCGTGTTGAAGACGTAGTGCAGCGCGAGCGTCAGCTCGACGATGCCGAGGTTGCCGCCGAAGTGGCCGCCGATCTTCGACACGGTGTCGATGATCGTGTCGCGGATCTCCTGCGCCACCTGCGGAAGTTGTTTGCGATCGAGCTTGCGTAGGTCGTGCGGCGTGTCGATCGAGTCGAGTAGTCGAGACATGGTCGTTGGCCCCTCGCGCCCTTCAGGAACGGCGCTC
>Ga0207686_10001965_pt1 | contig 11330 bp, 9 predicted proteins | sample KBSM24metaG_FD_184396 | JGI IMG/M metagenome (GOLD analysis project Ga0207686, IMG submission 184396) | Miscanthus rhizosphere microbial communities from Kellogg Biological Station, Michigan, USA - KBS M2-4 metaG (SPAdes) (version 2) | ecosystem: Host-associated > Plants > Roots > Rhizosphere >...
CCTTCGTGACTCCCGCCTGCTCCTGAGCATGCTTGGCGTTGATCTCGGCGACAAGCTCACAAGTAACCTCCGGCGCAGCCTTGCCGCTGGCGACACCCCGCGCGAGATCGATCTCGATAGGGTACATGCTGGCAACGTGGTGCACGATGACGCCGACCGCGCGCCGATCCTGGGCCGACATCGGCGTACGCCACTCGGCGTCGGAAAGTCCCTTCGCGAACGCGGCCAGACCCGCGGCGCCTTCTTCGATACGATTCGCCAGCAATTCAGCCCGACGTCTTCCGGGACCTCCGATTTTGTGATGAGCCGCGCTTTGTGGCTCGTTCACCAGTGCCTCTTCTTGAAGTGAACTCATAGGATCACTCTCCTTTCACTCCGATTATGCTGCCAGAAGGGCCAGGTTGAAATGATCGATCGTCCCTTATTCTTTGCCCGAACGCTGTTTTTCCAGGGCGCTCCCAGCATCGTCCTCGCTATCGCGCTGGCGTGCCGACGCCCCTAGGCCTGAACTGCAGCGGAGGCGGCTATCAGTGCAAGCGCCTTTTCGATACGCGCGAACTGATCTCCCGTGATCATACTCCGTAATACCTTCTGGAATCGCGGCTCAGCCGCGCCTGAAAGAATGTATTGCCAGCGGTAGGCAGACAGGGTTTCCGCGCGCAGCCTGGCGATGTTCTCCTCAAAGAACGCGGCTCCGCTCACTTTCAAGAAGTAGTCTATGTCGGCTACCGCCTGGGCGCGCACGATACCGTCCACCGCCGCCACCAGATCGATCATGTCGTTCACAGCGCTGTCGCGTTCACCCGCCGAGATGGCCGCGTTCTCACGAACCCATTCCAACTCGTCGATCCTGGCGTGCTGAGACTCTTCCTTCCAGTGATAGAGGAAAACATCTTTGTACAGTGCGGAACATTCCTGGTCCGGCTGGATGCTCTTTAAATAGTGGGTTTGCGTGAAAAGCTCGATCATCAACGTCAATCCCAATACCGCCCAGGTGGATTTCGAGAGCACCGCGCTCGCCACGTCATTCGGCTGCGGCACGAAGTGGTAACCGGGAGCCATCTTCGCCGCGATCATTTGCTCGATGCGTCGAAACAATTCCTGGTGTTTCAGTTCTTCGTCGCTGAAGCGAACCAGCGCCTCCAGCGCCACTTGATCGCCGGTCCAATGGTGCTGGCTCAATTCCAACACCTTGCAATTGATGAAGCGTTCCACCAGGCCGAACATGTTCGCGTAGGTGCGCCCCTGGATCTGACTCAGCAAGCGGGCTTCCTTCGGATCCAGGAATTCAAATCGCTGGATCCCGGAGATCGAGTCCGGTAGCAGTTTGCGATCCATTTCAAAATCGCGACCGCGAATGATATCCCGATCGATCTCCCACCGCACGCGCTTGGAAGCGTTCACGCAACTCGCGTATTTTTCGGTTGGCATCGCCAGAGTGTTTGTCATAAAAATCGTCCCTTTCGTCTTGATTTGGCAGCATATTCTTGTGCAGCCGTGGTGCCAGGATATGGTCTAGACTGTGAGGGAAGAAGTGGGTAACGGTAATTAACTCGCACATGGCATCCTCCTACTCGGCTCCGGAAAGAGACCGGATTCAGCGCCAACTCACTGAGCTGGCAGGTTCAGCGACGTTCTCCTCCGCCCCACAACTTGTGAGTCTCCTTACCTACCTGGTGACATCGGAACTGGACGGAACAGGCCACGAATTGAACCAGGCTCGGATTGCAATGGACGTTTTGGGCCGTTCGGTCACGTTCGACGCGACGACAGACTCGGTTGTGCGCGTAGAAGCGGGACGGCTTCGCTCCAGACTCCGGGATTATTACGCAGCGGAGGGATCAACCGCTGAAGTCCGTTTTGAAATCCCCAAAGGGCGGTACAGCCCGAAAATTTACGTCGGGACGGCCCCACAATCGCCCGCCGCGACGCAACAAATTCGGTTCCTGAAGAGTTCCGATGGCACCTCCCTGGCCTACGCGGTTTCCGGTCAGGGGAAGCCGCTGGTCAAAGCAGCCAATTGGTTGTCGCACGTCGACTTCGACCATCAGAGTCCGGTGTGGCGGCATTGGTGGCGGGAACTCAGCGCACGCTATCACCTGGTCCGTTATGACGTACGCGGGTGCGGTCTTTCGGAATGGGATGTCGAATTTAGTTTCAACACCTGGGTGGAAGATCTTGAAGCTGTTATCGACCGGAACGTCGAAGGACAGTGCGCGTTGTTGGGTATTTCCCAGGGCGCGGCCGTGGCCATCGCGTACGCGGTGAAACACCCGGAACGAGTCAGCCACCTAATTCTCTACGGCGGCTACGCCCAAGGACGTTTGAAACGCAACTGCACGGAAGCGAAAAAAGAAGAGGCCCGCACACTCGAGCGGCTGATCCGTGTCGGCTGGGGAGGAGATCATCCAGCCTTCCGAAGAGTGTTCGCGTCCCTATTCATCCCCGACGGCACACCCGAGCAGTTTGACAGCTTCGACGCGTTGCAACGTGCGTCTACCTCTCCGGAAAATGCCGTGAAGTTCGTTGGGACGACTCACCACCTGGACGTGGTTGAACTTGCCGCACAGGTGAAGACTCCTACCCTGGTGATGCACTCGAAGGATGAGTTGGTGATCCCCATTGAGCAGGCTCGCCTTCTAGCCACCACGATTCCCAACGCACGGCTAGTCCTGCTGGAAGGCCGGAACCACATTCTCAGTGAGAACGAACCGGCGTGGCCAAGGTTTCTCAAGGAAGTTGACGCATTTCTGTCGGAATAGCGTTCTGAAGAGTGTCAGGCTGGGAGCGACCTATGCTCGCTGCGGTATCGGCCTGGAGGTTGCCCGAACTCCCTCTTGAATGCGCGATTGAAGGCCGCTTCCGATTCGTATCCGACCTCGGCGGCAATCTCCGCCACGCCCCGCGCTGTCCTTTCGAGCGATCGAGCGGCCACTTGAAGCCGCCACCGGGTTAGGTACGTCATCGGTGGCTCGGAAAGATAGCGCGTGAAACGCTGCACCAGTACGGATCGTGAGATGCCTACCTCGTCCGCGAGGTTGGCGATCGTCCACGGGTGGGCAATGCGGCTATGCAGCAAGCTAAGACTTTTCCCCACGACGGGATCGCGCACGCCTGTGAGCCATCCGGTCTGTTGTTCGGGTAGGCCGGCCACGTAGCGCCGTAACGTGTCCACGAACAAGGCTTCCGATAGTTTGGCGAGCATCGCTTCACTTCCGATTCGCCCGGAAGCGGATTCTTCGACCAGATGCAGAATGGAATTCTCAAGCCAGAGTCCGGAGGCATCCGTCCGAATGTTGACCTTAAAGACCGGGGGCAGTCCACTTAGGATCGGGCGGCTGAGGTGAGGATCGCAACTCATATACCCGCACACGAACCGCGAAACGCTACCACCGCCGCCGGCGCGTAAAGGAGACAAGTCGCGCGACTCTATTTTGGCGCTGATCCCATAATTCGGGAACGGCCGTTCTCCGGTGCCGCTACCCATGTGATGAGAGTCCCCATGCGGAAAAACAACAATGTCACCGGGGTTCAGCTCGATCCGCTGGCCATCCAGCAACTCGATAACGGCCCCGCCGTCGAGAACCAAATGGTAGAGCACGACGAGGTGCTCCGCTCCCACGCCGGCGGTGGCCGCCATCGCTTTCGCCGTGGGCGTCGAAACTCCCCACGGCGCTGAGAATTCCGCACGGAAGAACACGGCGCCGCTCAACTGGACTCCACTCAGAATCTGTGAAAACGCGTCCATTCGATTATTTGGCCTATCTGCAAACTCCCTGATCTTTTCGGCAAACCGATCCGCGGCCCCGAGACGTTCGAGCAAGTTTTATCGACGCTCGGGTATGGCCGTCGGAGCGAAGGCACCGCACCATTGTAGCTGTGCAGCGTACTTCTCGGTTTTACTGACAGCTGCAAAAAAAGGAGAACACGCCATGATTCGCATCGAAGGAGTCCCCGTCGTCGCGGAAAGGCTGCAAAAGGCGCTTCGCCCCGCACTCCAGCGGGTCCGTGCCAGGGCGCCACGATCGCGGCCACGTCAGCCCGTGGTGAAGGCCAGAGCGGCGTAGTCGAGCCTGGATGAATCCCATGTCCTCTCGTCTTCGGAATCCGAGCTCAATGAAAACGTTAATCATTATCTTCGCTCTGGTTGGTGCGGCGACTGGACAGGACGCCATCTCACTACGGGAAGCCGTTCACCAGTCGATGGCGCAGAGCAAGGTCATTGAGGCGTCCGGTGCGGCCATCGACGCAGCGAGTGCACGTGTCACCCAGGCTAAAAGTGGTCGATTACCCCAAGTGAACTACTCGGAATCGTGGACTCGCAGTGACAATCCGGTATTCGTTTTTTCCTCACTGCTCACGCAGCGTCAGTTTAGCGAGTCGAACTTCGGCCTTGCGAGCTTGAACCGGCCGGGCTTCCTCAATAACTTTCAATCGCTGGTGACCGGAGATCAGTCTCTTTATGACGCCGGAAAAGCCAAACGCGCCGTGCGCACCGCAGAGCTCGGTGAGGATGCGACTCGCGAGGACCGCCGCCGTAGCCAATTGGATGTGATCGCCCAGGTGGTGCGGTTCTATTGGGACACGCAGCTCGGAGTGGAGGAGGTTAACGTCACCACGCAAGCCATGAAGTCGGCCGAAGCAGACCTGGAGCGCTCGGAAGCGCGGCGTGAGAGCGGAATGGCCACCGATGCTGACGTGCTATCGATTCGCGTACATCTCGCCGGTGTCCGCGAAGAGCAGATTCGGCGGTCGGCAGATTTAGAGGTAGCTCGCGCTGCTATGAATGACGCAATCGGATTGCCTCTGGACTCTGTTCATTCCCTCACCACTCCCCTGGCTCCGTTGCCAGTGGCACAACCTGAACTGAGTGGTTATGAGAAGAATGCAGTCGACGAGAGACCGGAAGCGCGCCAAACCCGGCTTGCCGCGGAGATAGCAAGGGTTCAGGCGGCGGATGCCCGCAGTAATTATCTGCCGCAGGTAACGCTGCACGGAGCTTTCGAAGCCGACCGCCAGCGATTTGCATACCGGGGCGGTGCGAACTGGCTGGTTTCCATTGGCCTCCGCTGGAACCTCTTTAATGGAGGCGCGGACAAAGCAAAGATCGTGGAGAGCGAAGCCACGACTCGCCGTACCGCTGCGGAGCAGGCTCGAGCAGAATCTGGAATCCGCCTGCAGGTTCGCCAGGCGTGGGCGAATTTGAAAGCCGCGCAACAAAGAATCGAATCAGCTCAAGCGTCCGTGGCTGAAGCCCAGGAGAGTCTTCGAATCTCTCAAAACCGTTTTGCCGCGGGACTGAGTACAGTAACCGATCTGCTCCGGACCGAAACCGCATTACTCGAAACGCAAACACGTTATTTGGCGGCTGTCCATGATCAGCGAATCGCTGCTGCGATGTTGGATTTCGCAGCAGGCACGCTTAATCCCGACTCAGAGGTTTTAAACTAATGCGACCCTACTATGCACTTGCAGTATTGCCTTTCTTAACAGGATGCGGGAGCGAACCGGCGCTCAAGGCGGTGGGCACCCCGGTGACTCCGATGCGGGTGGAAACGGCGGCCGTCGCCGAAACGGACTGGCCATCTACCTATGAGGCGACGGGCACGGTTCGCGCCAGAACCACAGCCACTATTTCATCCAAGCTCATGGGGTATGCCCGTGAGGTACGAGCTCAAGTCGGAGACCATGTGCGCGAAGGCCAGCCGCTAGTGGTGCTTGACGCTCGCGATCTGGACACGTCGGTGCTGCGGGCCGAAGCCGGGCGCGAGGAAGCGAAAAGCGGTTTTTCTGAAGCGGAGAGCGCCGTCGCCTTGGCCAAATCTCAACTGGATTTGGCGCAAGTGACCTTCCATCGCATGCAGGATTTGTTGGACAAGAGGTCGATCACCGACCAGGAATATGATGAAGCCTCGGCGCGTTTGAAGGCGGCGCAAGCCGCGCTCGACATGGCGCGCGCCAAGCGCACTCAGTTAGACGCGAAGATGGCGCAAATGGAGCAGGAGGTCCGTGCTGCCGGCATTCAGCGAGGCTACTCGCAAATCATCGCGCCCTTCTCCGGGACCATCATTACGAAGTCCATCGACCCCGGCACCTTGGCCGTACCCGGTGCACCGCTGTTCACCATTGAGCGAGATGGTGCCTACAGGCTGGAGGCGTCCGTCGAAGAGTCCCGACTTTCCTTGGCACGGGTCGGAAAAACGGTCTCGGTCACGCTGGCCGGGATTGATCGAACGTTTCCGGGTCGAGTTGCCGAGGTCGTTCCGTCGGTGGATGCGGCAGCAAGAGCCGGAACGGTGAAGATCGATTTGCCCTTATTCTCCGAGTTGCGCTCCGGGATGTTTGGGAGAGCACTCTTTGACACCGGCGGGCGCAAGGTTCTGACTGTCCTAAGCTCGGGTGTCATGGAACGAGGACAACTGCAGTCCGTTTATGTGGCGGAGAACAACATCGCTCATGCCCGCCTGGTGACAATCGGTGCGAGAGTAAAGGACAACGTTGAAGTACTCTCGGGCCTCAACCAGGGCGACCGCGTGATCGCTCCGATCCCCACGGGCCTGGCGGATGGCGCACGGATTGAGGTTCACCAATGAGCCAGACTAGAAAGCTCGGCCCAGCAGGGACATTTGCGCGCGTCTGGATCGATTCAAAGCTCACGCCCCTGGTGATCGCCGGTTCCTTGCTGCTTGGTGCGTTTGCCTTTTGGAAATTGCCGCGCGAGGAAGAGCCCCAAATCATCGTTCCGATGGTGGACGTCTTTGTTCAAATGCCGGGCGCTTCGGCGCGCGAAGTGGAAGAGCGTGTCACCAAACCAATGGAAAAGCTGCTGTGGGAGATCCCCGGGGTGGAGTACATCTACTCGACTTCCAACCCCGGAATGTCAATGGCGATCGTTCGCTTCCTGGTTGGGCAAGACGAAGAGAAGGCCATCGTCCGGCTGAACCAAAAGCTGGCCGCTAACCTGGATCTGATCCCGCCGGGCGCGTCGCAACCGCTGGTCAAACCTCGCTCGATCGATGACGTTCCGATACTCGCGCTGACTTTCTGGAGCAAGCGTTACGGCGATTTTGAACTCCGGCGCATCGCGGCGCAAGTGGATGACACTATCAAGCAGACGCCGGACGTCTCGGCCGTGGCGTTGATCGGCGGCCAGCGCCGCGAGATTCGCATTACTTTGAATCAGGCCCGCTTGGCGGCCTACAATCTATCGCCAGTTCAGGTCGTGGGAGCGCTGGGTCTTTCCAATCGCCGTCTGCCGGCAGGCCAATTCGCTAGCGGCAACCAGCAGTTTCTCATGGAGACCGGGCAGTTTCTGCGCACGGCGGACGATATACGCAATGTTGTTGCCGGAATTGCCAGCGACAAGACGATCCTCGTGCGCGATGTCGCCGAGGTGAGCGACGGTGGCGAGGAGCCGTCGCAATATGTGCGGTATTCGGATGGCAAAGGCTCTTTCCCGGCCGTGACCATTGCCGTGTCCAAGCGCAAGAGTACCAACGCGGTTACAGTGGCGGAGGACGTCCTCAGTCGCGTGGAGCGGCTCCGCGGCAGTGTCATTCCGTCGGACGTCGAAATGACCGTCACACGAAACTACGGCGAAACGGCGAAAGAAAAGTCCAACGAACTGCTGTCGCACATGCTGATCGCCGTAATCTCTGTGAGTCTCCTTATCGCAATCGCACTGGGATTTCGCGAATCACTGATCGTATTCACGGCGATTCCAGTGACCCTGGCGCTGACACTCACTATCTTTTATCTCTACGGTTACACGCTGAACCGCATCACGCTCTTCGCCCTGATCTTCTCCATCGGCATTCTAGCGGATGACGCGATTGTGGTGGTGGAGAACATCGCACGTCACTGGAGAATGCCGGATAATCGGGCGAGGCCGCCCTTTGAGGTGGCGGTCGAGGCAGTGGACGAAGTTGGCAATCCGACCATCCTCGCCACGCTTGCAGTTGTGGCGGCCATCCTACCCATGGCTTTCGTTGGTGGTCTAGCTGGGCCGTACATGCGGCCGATTCCGATCGGCGCCAGCGCTGCGATGCTCTTTTCCCTGATGGTCGCCTTCATCGTGACGCCCTGGGCCGCCGTACGCCTTCTCAGGCCTGGCGGCGTCCTCACGGGCGAGCGCGAGGTCTTCGCGACGCGGCTGTACCGCCGGGTTATGGGAGCTCTGCTGCACCAGCCGCTCTTCCGTTGGAGCTTCGTCGGTGGGGTTGTAGTCCTGCTGCTAGCCTCTTGTGCGCTGATCTACAACGGTTTCGTCAAGGTCAAGATGCTACCGTTCGACAACAAGAGCGAGTTTCAGGTGATTGTGGACATGCCGAACGGCACCACGCTGGAACAAACGGCTCGGGTGGTGCAGCGGCTAGGGGAAGAAACGCAGAAGCAACCGGAAGTGGTGAACATCCAAACCTACGCAGGTACGGCATCTCCCTACAACTTCAACGGCCTGGTACGTCATTACTATATGCGCCGCGGACCCAATGTGGCCGACATCCAAGTCAATCTGTTGCCAAAGGGTGGCCGCGACCTGCAAAGCCATGAGATTGCCAAGCAGGTGCGTCTGCGCCTGGAACCGATCGCTAAGCGTTATGGCGCGCGAATCAAGGTGGCCGAAGTGCCGCCCGGACCGCCGGTGCTCGAGACACTCGTCGCAGAAGTGTACGGGCCAACGATGGATCGGCGGATCGAGCTGGCGCGGCACATCCGCGATCTATTCAAGCAGACCAAGGGCGTCGTGGACGTCGATTGGTACGTGGAAGACGATCAAACCAAATACCGCTTGCTGGTGGATGAGAAGAAGGCCGCCCTCAACGGCATTTCAGAGGACGACATCGCACGCGCGCTGCAAGTGGCCTCCACCGGTTATCAAGCCGGGCTCTTGCATCAGGACGCGGAGAAGGAAGACGTTTCACTGACTGTGAGGCTGGACCGCCCGACTCGATCCGATAGGGAGCGTATCCAGGGCCTGAAGATAGCCGGCCGCAACGGGCGGACCGTGTCTCTAGGCGAATTGGTGCACTCCGAAAACGTCGTCGAGGACAAGAGCATCTATCACAAGAACCTGATGCCGGTAACGTACGTAACCGCCGACATTGCGGGAGAGATCGAGAGTCCGGTCTATGCAATGCTCAAGCTCGGGCCAGAGATCGACAAGATCAAGATCCCGGAAGGATACGCTATCGAGCAGCACATGGCTGCACTTCCCTCCGACCCGGACCGCTACTCGATGAAGTGGGACGGGGAATGGCACATCACGTATGAGATGTTTCGCGATCTGGGTATTGCCTTTGCTGTCGTCCTGATCCTGATCTACGGACTCGTGGTGGGCTGGTTTCAGTCGTTCTTGACGCCGCTGATTATCATGGCCGCGATTCCGTTTTCGCTGGTAGGCATCTTGCCGGCGCACGGCTTGCTGCACGCGTTTTTCACAGCGACCTCGATGATCGGCTTCATTGCGGGCGCGGGCATCGTTGTGCGGAACTCGATCATCCTTGTGGACTTTATCGAGCTGCGTTTGAAAGAGGGGCTGCGGCTAGACGAAGCGGTGATCGACGCTGGCGCCGTCCGCTTCCGTCCGATGATGCTGACGACGGCGGCTGTAGTGGTCAGCACATCCGTAATTCTGTTCGATCCCATTTTTCAAGGCCTTGCGATCTCGCTTATGGCTGGAGAGATTGCTTCTCTTCTGCTTTCGCGCATGACCGTTCCGGTCCTGTTTTATCTGTTAAACAAACACGCATACGGCGACTGCGCGTGTTCGATCCCGAGAGGAGAACCCACCGCTGGTTGGAGCGGGCGCAGGGCCGGCGCCGGTTTGGCGACATGCATGAGTTGCCCGAATGAAAGTGGCGACATGGCAAAATAAGCGAGACTGGGGTTTACGCACTCCGACTCATGCCGTTCTGGCGAGGCAGTTCATGCGGCCGCCTACTATAGTGATTCTATGGACTTAATAAAGCCGTTATGGGGACATTATCGGTAACTGCTACGGGCATCCCAAACTAGCTTGGTCTCACTTCCCACAACGCCGTTACTTTCCAACCTTCGAATTGCGAAACAGGCCTATCGGAAAGCAATGCCTTGCGGTTCTCTCGATCTGCAAACTTCCTTGGCGGAATCTAGTCAGAAGCCAAGTCGATCAGAGCTGAACCTCATCATTCGGCATGCCAGCGTCGGCGACAGTCGTGCCAGGAAATCAAAGGCGTGGTAATCAAGGCCAATGACGATTCGGATGGGATTTGCAAGGAGCCGATCCAGAGACCGCCGCGCGACCTTTTCTAACGACAATCCCCGGACGCGGAGAAATGTTTCTTCCTTCTCGCGCAGTGGCTCCGAATCGGAAATTCCGTCGCGAACGATTGAGGTGGAAAGCGGGCCAGGATATAGAACTGTAACTCCTACGCCATGGCTGGCGACTTCCCATCTGAGCGATTCAGAGAACGCCTTCACGGCTGCCTTCGACGACGCATATGCCGCCTTTCGAGGGTAACCAATCCAGCCGAAGCAACTGGAGACGTTCAGGATCTGCCCCTCTGTATGGGCCTCAAGTAGCGGGAGAAACGACCGACAGCTGTTGACGACCCCGAAATAGTTGATCTGCATTACTCGCTCAAAACTTACGGGACTCATATTCCGAAAAGATGCGGAAGCGGATACGGCCGCGTTGCTGATGAGGAGATGAGCTGTGCCATGTGCATTTCCGATTTCGCCGGCTACCCGCTCCACATCGGATTCGGAGGCTACATCGGCCAGGTGTTGGGTTACCACTATTCCATCGCGAGGAAGTACGGTCGCACTAGTCTGAAGGCCGACAGCATCCGTATCAATGAGCGCCAAGTGGGATTTCCGCACCGCAAGTTCCGTAGCCAATGCTCTGCCCAAGCCGTGTGCGGCACCTGTAATCACGGCTACTTTTCCAGCATAGGAGCGAAGCATAACACGGGTATATATAACAGATATTCCGCAAGAGGCGGTAGAGGATTTCGTCTGGCCCTATGAATGGATCACGCCCCCGAGCTGGCAGGTGGTTCGCCAGAAGTCGGCCTTTGGGAAGTTGACCGTTATGGGAACATAACAGTAGGTACTAGGATCCTAACTTCACAACTGCCGGTCTCGCGGTGGCACGAATAGATAGGCGATCCTACGCTGGCCGATGGTATACTCGACCGGCTAGTCCACAACGCCCACCATTGAGATGCGGGCAGTAATTTTACGAGGTGCCTTATTACACCATCCGTGAGAGAATCCCAAGCACAGCCTAGTGCCCCTCCTCCGAAGGGTATTGGGCTGTTAACGGGGCCCGGCGTCACTCCGTAGGCGCT
>Ga0207686_10001967_pt1 | contig 11329 bp, 13 predicted proteins | sample KBSM24metaG_FD_184396 | JGI IMG/M metagenome (GOLD analysis project Ga0207686, IMG submission 184396) | Miscanthus rhizosphere microbial communities from Kellogg Biological Station, Michigan, USA - KBS M2-4 metaG (SPAdes) (version 2) | ecosystem: Host-associated > Plants > Roots > Rhizosphere >...
GCGTCGTGCCGCTGGCGGTCGGCGGCTTCGGGAATTTCGTGATGCCGCTTCAGATCGGCGCCCCCGACATGGCGTTCCCCAAGATCAACATGATGAGCTACTGGGTGTACTTCATCGGTGGCGTCGTCATGCTGTTGAGCTTCTTCGCCCCGGGAGGCGCCGCGCAGTCCGGGTGGACGTCGTATACGCCGCTGTCGGTCATCGCCACGTCGGGCCAAACGTGGTGGCTTTTCGGCATGATCTTCCTGATCACGTCGTCTCTCCTCGGGTCCATCAACTTCATCGTCACGATCATTCAGCTGCGCGCGAAGGGCTTGAACTACATGCGCCTGCCCTTCTTCGTGTGGGCGCAGTTTGTCACAAGCTTCCTGCTGCTGCTCGCGTTTCCTCCGCTCGAAGCCGCGGGCGTCCTGCAGTTGATGGATCGGCTGGCCGGCACGAGCTTCTTCGAGCCGAGCGGTCTGGTGGTGTCCGGCAAGGTGCTCACGAATGCGGGAGGCGGCAATCCGCTGCTGTGGCAGCATCTGTTCTGGTTCCTCGCGCATCCCGAGGTGTACGTGCTCATCCTCCCCGCGATGGGGATTGTCGCCGAGGTCATCGCCAACAACACGCGCAAGCCGCTGTGGGGATACAAGGCGATGGTCTATTCGCTCATCTTTCTCGGGTTCATGTCCTTCTTCGTGTGGGCGCACCACATGTTCATGACCGGCATGGGCACCGCGATGAGCGCGTTCTTTCAGACGACGACGATGATCATCTCGATCCCCTCGGTCGTCATCTTGACGTCGCTGCTGTTGTCGCTGTGGGGCGCCTCGATTCGTTTCACGACGCCGATGCTGTTCGCGCTCGCGTTCCTGCCGATGTTCGGCATCGGGGGGCTGACAGGCCTTCCTCTCGGGCTTGCGCCGCCCGACATCCACCTGCACGACACGTACTACGTCATCGGCCACTTCCACTACGTGGTCGCGCCGGGAACCATCTTCGCGTTGTTTGCCGGGATCTATTACTGGTTCCCGAAGGCGACGGGCCGGAAGATGAACGAGATGCTGGGCGCGATCCACTTCTGGGGTTCGTTCATCTGCATCAACATCGTCTTCATGCCGATGTTCATCCAGGGCCTGGGCGGGATGAACCGCCGCATGTATGACGGCGGCATGCAGTACGCGCACAACAAAGAGCTGCTCAAGTACAACATCTGGATCGGGATGGCGGCATGGACGCTGGGCCTGTTCCAGCTCCCGTTCATCGTCAACTTCTTCAGCAGCATCAAGTGGGGCGCGCTGGTGGACAAGAATCCGTGGGAGGCCACCACGCTCGAGTGGTCGGCGCCGTCGCCGCCGGGACACGGCAACTTCCTCACCGAACCGATCGTGTACCGTGGACCGTACGAATACAGTGTGCCGGGCGCGCCGCGGGACTTTACGCCGACGTTCGAGCCGGAGAAGGCGTAGCCCACCATGAATATTCCGTACACGATCGAAGAGCGGCCCGATACGGGCCTGACCAACGGCAAGCTCGGCATCTGGCTGTTCCTGGCGTCCGAAGTCATGCTGTTCGGCGCGCTGTTCTCGACCTACATCATCCTGCGCGTCGGCGCGCCGGAGTGGCCGCACGGCGAGTTGAACGTGTGGCTCGGCATGGCCAACACGTTCATCCTCATCGGCTCGTCGGTGACGATGGTGATGGCGTGGGCGTCGCTGAAGCTGAACGACTGGGGCAAGCACCGCATCTACCTGCTCGCGACAGTGCTGCTGTCGGCGGCCTTTCTCGTGAACAAATATTTCGAGTACGCCGCGCACTGGACGAAGGGCGAGCTGCCGGATCACAGCACGTTCCTCGCGATCTATTTCACGCTCACCGGGTTGCACGGTCTCCACATCCTCGGCGGGATCGTGGTGATGCTCTATTTCCTCGGACCCGGGGCCGGTTTGTACAAGAAGAGCCCGGAACAGTTCACGAACCGGATCGAGTACACGGGCCTGTACTGGCACTTCGTCGACCTGGTGTGGATCTTCCTGTTTCCGGTTTTGTATTTGTTGTAGGTCCGGCTGAAGCCGGACACTACCGAAAATGGGTCGTGTCCGTCTTCCCGCTATCGGTGGCGTCCGCTTTTTTCGAGTATCGGTAGTGTCCGCCTTCAGGCGGACCGTTGGAGACCGCATGCACTCTGATCAGGAATCGATTCGGAAGACGATCAAGACCTACTGGATGATCGGCGCCGCGCTCTTCGTGTTCACCGGGATCACGGTCGCCGTCAACCAGGTGCACCTCGCGGTGCCGCTGGCCATCACCGTCGCGCTCATCATCGCGACGACGAAGGGGTCGATGGTGGCGAGCGTGTTCATGCACCTGAGCCACGAGCGCAAGTGGGTGTACGGCGCATTGATTCTCACGGTGATCGGGTTTGCCATCCTGATGCTGGTGCCCAGCCTGACGATCAACGACAGCATCGGCACGCCGATTCACGTCGAGGCGCCGGCAGCGCCGCACACGGGTCACTGATGTCGCTCCGCACGTTCCATCTGGTGTTCATCGGCGTCTCGGTGATCCTCGCCGCGTTCGTCGCGGCCTGGGCGGTGCAGGAATATCAGTCGGTGCACGCCATCGGGTATGCCGTGACCGCCGCGTTGTCGCTGGCGGCCGGCGGCGGATTGATCGCGTACGGCACGGCGTTTCAGCAGAAGACGAAGCAGCTATAACACGCAGGCAGGAGCCGGGCGAGCGGTAGAAGACATGCGAAAAACATTATTCACGATTGGCCTGCTGGCCGCGCCGCGTGCCGCGCTTGCGTGCCCGGTCTGCTTTGGCAACAGCGACTCGCCGCTGGCGATCGCCACGAACCTGGGCATCATCGCGATGCTGGTGGTGGTGGCCGGGATGATCGGCGCCTTCGCGACATTTTTCATCTACCTGAATCGGCGCGCCAAGCGCGTCGCCGCTCAGGAGAGGACCGTATAAATGCAGACCTTCCTCTCGATGTTTCCGATTCAGGCGTCGACGCATGCCGCTGAAGTCGATCACATGACCATCCTCGTGCACTGGCTGATGCTGGTGCTGTTCATCGGGTGGGGTTTCTTCTTCGTGTTCGTGCTCTTCCGGTTTCGCAAAGGCGCGAATCCCAAGGCCAGCTACACCGGCGCGCACGGGAAGTTCGCCAAGTCCACTGAAGTGGCGGTGGCGGTTATCGAGATCGGGATCCTGATCTTCTACGCCATCCCGGCCTGGGCGACGCGCGTGAAGGCGTTTCCTGCCGAGAGTCAGGCGGTCGTCGTGCGAGTCGTGGCCGAGCAGTTTGCGTGGAACGTGCACTACCCGGGGCCTGACGGCAAGTTCGGCCGGACGGACATCAAGTTGGTGAGCGCCGACAATCCGCTCGGGCTCGATCGCAGCGATCCGAACGCGAAGGACGACATCACCACCATCAACCAGCTGAACCTGCCGGTTGACCGGCCTGTGCTCGTGCATCTGTCCAGCAAGGACGTGATCCACAGCTTCGGTCTCTACGAGATGCGCGTAAAACAGGACGCGATTCCCGGGATGACCATCCCGGTCTGGTTCATTCCGAATCGCGTCGGGGAGTACGAGATCGCCTGCTCGCAGCTGTGCGGCCTCGGTCACTTCAGGATGCGCGGCTTCATCACGATTCAGAACGCCGCGGATTACCAGAAGTGGTACGACGATCAGGAGAAGGAACTGCGGCCGGCGACTACGACGGCCAACCCGTAGGTCGCTCTCGACTCAGAGCATCAATTCCTGTCCTGCGTTTCGCTCGACGGCGCGCCGGTACGCGAGTGCCGCCGCCGTCACATCCTCGACAGCCAGCCCCAGGCTCTTGAAGATCGTGACTTCGGTGTCGCTGCGGCGTCTCGCCAGCGAGTCGTCGGCCAGCAGCTCGCCGAGCTCGGCGACGATGTGATCGGCGCCGAATCGTCCCTCCTGCATGCCGAGCACGACATCGCCCGATTCGACCAGCGCCGCCCTGCGAGAGTCGACGAAGAGACGGCCGCGTGCGACGAGCGCGGGATCCATTTCGCGCTGATTCGGCCGGCATGCGCCGACTGAAATCACATGGGCGCCTGGCTTGACCCATCCGTTTTCGAGCACCGGCGTCGGCGATGACGTCACCAGCACGATGATGTCGGCCCCGACGACGGCTTCGCCTGCGTGATCGACGGCCTTCAGGGTCAGACCTGGGTCAGACCCTGAAATCGCAGTTTTTGCATCATCGACGAACGCGTCGCGATGCGATTTGTTCGGACTCCAGACGGTCACCTGACGCAGTCGGTGTACCAGGCTCAGCGCGTCCAGGTGACTGCGCGCCTGAACGCCGGTGCCGATGATTGCCAGCGAGGCGGCCGTTTTCCTCGCCAACAGACGCGAAGACACCGCGGACACCGCCGCGGTCCGCGCCTCGGTGATGTAGCGCCCGTCGAGAAGCGCCTGCAGCGCGCCAGTTTCGGGATCCAGGAGCAGGATGGACGCCAGGTGACTGTGCAGATTTCGCAGCGCATTGCGGCCGAACACTGTCACCAATTTCGCTCCCAGGGCCGCCGAATCGCTCGAATCGTCGTTTAGGGTCAGACCTGGGTCAGACCCCGGTCTGACCCCGGTCTGACCCAGGTCTGACCCCCGTGCCGGGGCGTCGGCGCGGACGTAGGCAGGCATCGTCGCAAAAAATGAATCGTCGGCGATTTCGACGGTCGGGCGGACGGGCTGCACGACGCGGCCGGTGGAGAACCGGCGCAGCGCGGAGGACATCGTCTCGATCAGATCCTCCATCGTCAGCACGGCTCTGACGTCAGCTTCAGTAAGAAGACGAAACTTCATGGACACGGGGACTCCTGTGACCGCGGCGGCTCGGACGCGACGGCGTCGCGAATCGTCGGTGCTAAAGTTCTACCGCAATGATTACGCTCAAGACAATCGACGCACACGCCGCTGGCGAACCGCTCCGGCTGATCGTCAGCGGATTCCCATCTCCTCTCGGCAAGACGATGCTCGCCAAGCGCGAGTGGGTCAAAACGCACGCGGATCACCTCCGCCGCGCGCTGATGCTGGAACCTCGCGGACACGCGGACATGTACGGCGCGATTCTCACCGAGCCGGTCGCCCCGGGCTCGCATGCCGGCGTCCTGTTCATGCACAACGAAGGCTACAGCACGATGTGCGGCCACGGCGTGATCGCCGTGACGACGATGGCGCTCGAGCGTGGATTGCTGATGCCAGGCGGCGACGGGCGAACCATCGTCTACGATTCGCCGGCGGGAACGATTCGCGCGCGGGCGACGCTGGGAAACTCAGTCGAGGAGACGCGAGTCGAGCGAGTCGCGTTTCAGAACGTGCCGTCGTTCGTGCTCCATGGCGGGCTGATAGTGAAGCTCAGGTCCCGGACGATCCAGGCCGACGTCGCGTTTGGCGGCGCTTTCTACGCCATCGTGGACAGCGAAGCCGTCGGCCTGCCGATCGACGCGGCGCACCTGCCGGATCTGCGGCGCGCCGGCATGGAGATCAAACACGCGATCGAGGCCGCGCACACGATCGTGCACCCGCTGGATGCCGGGCTGACGGGGATCTACGGCACGATCTTCACCGGACCACCGACCGACGAGAGCGCCGATCTTCGCAACGTGACTATCTTCGCCGACGCCGAGGTCGATCGCTCGCCGTGCGGCACGGGGACAGCGGCAGTCATGGCCGTGGTCGACGCGATGGGACTCCTGGGAGCCGACAGGCCGTTCGTTCACGAGAGCCTCATCGGCACTCGCTTCAAAGGTCGAGTCACGTCGCGCACGGAAGTCGGAGAACTGCAGGCGATTGTTCCGGAGATTGAGGGCTCGGCCTGGATCACCGGCGAGCACACGTTTCTCGTCGATGAGTCCGATCCGTTGAAAGACGGGTTCAGGATCTAGCGCGGGCGCTCGGCTGAAGCCTTCGCGCTACAGGCCGACGCGCGCTCGGCTAAAGCCTTCGCGCTCTCTCGCTAGAATCCGATCGCCAGGCCATCCTTGCGGACGTCGGAGCCGCCCATGAGAACGCCCGTGCGCGGGTCCAGCATGATTCCCTGGAAGCCGCCGAACGCGCCGCCAGGGTTGGCGTTCGACGTCACCTTGTGGCCCCGCTGAATCAGCGCAGCGCGGACGGACTCCGGCACGTTGCTCTCGACCAGCAGCCCGTTGTTGCCGTGCGTCACCCGCGCGGCCTCGCCGGCCTCCTGCACGTTCATCCCGAAGTCGATAGCGTTCAGCAGGACCTGCGTGTGCCCCTGCGCCTGGTGATCGCCGCCCATCACGCCGAACGAGAGCCACGGCTTCCCGTCCTTCATGACGAACGCCGGAATCAACGTGTGCAGCGGCCGCTTGTGCGGCGCGATCTGATCCGGCGATCCGGGCGTCAGGTTGAACGCGCTCCCGCGATTGTGCAGCAGGATGCCGGTATCGCCGGCGACGACCCCCGATCCGAAATCGGAGAACAGCGACTGGATGAGCGAGACGAAATTCCCTTTGCCGTCGGCGGCCGTCATGTAAATGGTGTCGCCGCGATCCATGCCCGTGAAATTCTGCAGTGCTTCGGCGATCGCCGCCGTCGGCGGCACGCCAGGCATCACGCCGGCCTTGTACGATTCCGCCGCGTGCTGCGGGTCGATCTCCTTGCGCCGCAGCGCGGCGTACTCCTTCGAGATCAGCGTCTTCAGCACGGAGGCGGGCACGGATGCTGGATCGCCGTCGTAGGCCGCGCGATCGGCGAACGCGATCCGCTTCGCCTCGATGAGCGCGTGCAGCGCTTCGGGCGAGTTGTGCCCCATGGCTTTCACGTCGAAGCCCTCGAGGATGTTGAGCATCTCGAGCACGACGAACCCCTGGGTGTTGGGCGGCATCTCGTAGACGTCATATCCGCGGTACGTCGTCGAAATCGGATCGACCCAGTCCGCCTTGTGTTCCGCGAAGTCACGCTCGTCGAGTAATCCGTCGCGCTTCCGCATGTCGGCGACGATCGCCCGCGCGATGGCTCCCTTGTAGAAGGCATCGCGTCCGCCTTTGGCGACGGCTTCCAGCGTCGCGGCCAGATGCGGGTTCGTGAAGATCTCGCCGGCCTGGAGCGCGTGTCCGTTCGGCAGGAACGTCGCAGCGGTCACAGGGTCAGCCGCGAGCTTCTTCTCGCTGGCTTTCCACTGTCCGCTGATGATTTCCGACACTGCATAACCGTTCTTCGCGTACTCGATGGCCGGCGCCACGGCCTTCGACATCGGCAGCGTGCCGTATTTCGACAACAGCTCCGACCATCCCTCGACGACGCCCGGCACGGTGACCGAGAGGACGCCGGTTCCCGGCATGCGCGTCTGCCCGCGCTTCGCGTACTCCTGCGGCGTGGCCGCGTACGCGGAACGCCCGCTCGCATTGAGCGCGTGAAGCGTCTTCGTCTTCGCGTCGTACACAATCGCGAAGAGGTCGCCGCCGATGCCGGTCATCGACGGCTCAACGACCGCAAGCACGGCCGCAGCGGTCACTGCCGCGTCGATCGCGTTTCCCCCTTCCTGCAGCACCTTGAGGCCCGCGGCGGACGCCATCGGCTGACTCGTCGCGATCATTCCGTTCCGTCCGAAGACGGCCGATCGCGTCGCGTGAATGTTCGCCGCCGGACGGTCTCCGGGCAGCGCGCGTACGCGGTCGGGAGCCTGCTGTGCGGACACGGTGAACGTCGCGATTGAGATCGTGATGACGGCGAGCAGGCCGAGGACGGTGCGTTTCATGTCGTCTCCAACGTCCGGCTAAAGCCGGACACTACCGAGCATCCGAAGCCGGACACTACCGAGCATGCGAAGCGGGACGCTACCGAGTGTCGGTAGTGTCCGCCTTCAGGCCTGCGCGAGAAAACTTCGCGTCAGACGATCGAGCAGCTGCGGCAGCGTCTCGCCGTCCAGCGCGAAGGCGCCGGCCGCCGGAGCCCACGAGAGTTTAAAGCTTCTGGACATCGCCGAGACCCAGATTTGTCGCACCGGGGCATTCGGCGAAATCACGAACTTCGTCTCCGAGGGCTCTTCGAACACGAGGTTCAGCACGCCGTTCTGCAGCTCGACCTCGAAGCCCTCGCTGTCGGCCAGCGGCAGCAGGGCCTGGCGGGCCGCATGCAGCGCCTCGTCGCTCTTGACACGAAATTCCTGTTCGGACAGTGACATATCGCTCTATTAAACCTTTGCCGGGGGGCGTCCGTCTAACGGGATGATAGGAGGTCAGAGAGTCATGCGAGCAAGAATGCACGAGTGGAGTTTCTCGGCGTCCGCGGACTGGGTTGTCGGCTTCCTGCTGGCGGTTGCCGTCGTCGCCGCATTCATCTGACGCACTGCGTCCCACCGCGGGCCCTAAGGGCCCGCGCGATGTCCGTCCAGAGCGCTTACTTTCCAGATCCCGTCGGTTTGTCGCCCGCCGCTAGATAACTGCGACGCGCCTGCGCGGTCATGCCGGGCTGTTTCATCTTCACAGCCAGCTTGTGCACTTTGTTGTCGAGCGTCATCGGCGTGAAGCCGATCACATACTGGCTGTGGAGCTCCTGCGCGACTTTCGTGAAGGTCGGCGCGAGATCGCTCGCCTTGGTGAGCTCGAAGTAGCCGCCGCCTGTTTCGTCGGCGATCTTCCGCAGACCTCCGTCGGGCTTGGTGCGGACCTTCTGTTGGCCGTTGAAGTACACGCTCTCGAGCCCGATGGCGTAGATCATCACTTCGTCGGCGCGCGCGCGATCGAGCACGGTTCCCAGACGCAGCTTGCTCTCCGTATCGTCACCATCGGTGAAGACCAGGATCACTTTGCGCCCGTCCTGGGTCTTCAGCTCGTCGAGGCTTGCACCGACGGCGTCCCACAGTCTCGTGCCGTTGCCGTAGTCGAGATTCTTCGCGTCGGTGATCAACTGATCGCGGTTGTTGCTCCACTTGGCGTTGAACTGAATCTTGTCGTTGAACGCGCCGACACGCGCCTTGTCGTCGGGGAGCAGCCGGAGCAGAAATTGCTCCGCCGCCTGCTTCAGCAGATCAATCGTGAGCGTCATGCTTCCGCTCGTATCCAGCATGACGACGACGTTGATCGGATGGATGCTGTTGTCGAAGTAGACCAGCGGCTGCGGCTTCTCGTTGTCGAAGACCGAAAAGTCTTCCTGGGTGAGATCGGACACGAGCCGCTTCTGCGAATCGGTCACCGTGGCGAAGATCGACACCACCTGCGTGCCCGCCTTGAATGTGGGCTGTTGCGCCATCAGCGTCAGGGACATCGCGAGTGCGAGCGCAGCGGTAACGGCAATCGGCTTCCAGACCTTCATGGTTTCAGCTTACTGCAACGGAAGGTCCAGTGGGGCGCCTCAACGTGCCGGCGGCGGGAGCTTCTCCACAAGGGATAACGCCTCGGTTATCGCGGGTTCCAGCGCGCCGGCCATCAGCCTGTATCCATCGGGAGACGGGTGAAGGTCGTCCGGAGAGGACACGAGTCGATCGGGTTGTCCCGGAGCGGACACCGCGGCGCGCGTGTCGCAGAACACCACCGAGCCCTGGTGACGCGCGGCGTAGCTGCGTATCCAGTCGTTCACGGCATGCATCCGGCGGTTCTGATCCGGACTCGCGGTGTTGAACGGGATGATGGTGCCGGCGACGACGATGATTCGCGCTGTCCGGGCCGCGGCGTACATCGCCTCCAGCTCTACCTCGACCGATTCCGCGCTCCGGCCCTGATAGACGTCGTTGACTCCCGCGATGATGATGACAACAGCCGGCTTCGGTTCAGCTGCGTCAGTCGAAAACCGCGCGCGGATCTGATCGCTGCGCTCGCCGTTGACGCCCCGGTTCAACACCTGCCAGTCCGGATGGGTCCGCGAGAGCCAATATGCGTACTGGCTTTCGATGTTGCCGGAACCGTTGGGCGGCGATTCGACCGGCGACTTGTACCCTGGAGTGCCCGCGGTGGTGGAGTCACCCAGCGCGAGGATCGTGATCATGATGGCGAACAGCATAGTGCCCGTCGGCTATTTGAGAGTCCTCATCAGATCCATCCCGTCGTTCGAGCGGGTTAGGATATCCGAACTGTGACCCGGCCAGCGCTCTTCGTGATTGCGTGCCTCGCGGCGCTGAACCTCGTGCGCCCCTTCGCCGCCGCGCCTGCTCGCGAGACTCACGCGGGCTTCAACGGGATCTGGAATTCCGCCACCGTCACTCCGCTCGAACGTCCGGCGCAGTTGAAGGACAAAGCCTTCTTCACGCCGGCCGAAGCGGCTGACTGGGAGCGCCAGGTTGCTAAAAGCAACGAGGAGCCTCCGGCCGACCTGGTTTCGAAGAATACCGGGACCGGTACCTACAACACGGTGTATCGCGAGTTCGGCACGCGCACGGTCAAGACGCTCCGCACGTCAATCGTCACGGATCCTCCCGATGGCCGGATTCCTGCGCTCACGCCCGCTGCCGCCGACATCAAGCGGCGCCGGTTGGCCGCCATCAAGAACCCAGAGAGTGCCGAAGATCTGGGTCTTCAGGATCAGTGCCTCGCGTTTCTCACCGCCGGGCCGCCGATGCTGCCCTACTCGTACAACAGCAACTACCAGATCCTGCAGACCAAAGATGCCGTCGTCGTGCACGTGGAAATGATTCACGACGCGCGGATCATTCGCATGGATGGCAGCCCGCATCTTCCAGCCGACATCAGACGATGGATGGGCGATTCGGTGGGCCGCTGGGAAGGCGACACGCTCATCGTCGACACGACGAACTTCAACGACGCGGGGGGATTCTACGGCGACGCGGGAGGCAATTTCGGGTGGGACAGGAACCTGCACCTCGTCGAGCGATTCAGCCTGCTCGACGCCGACACGCTGCTGTACCGATTCGAGGTTGACGATCCGACGGCCTTCACGCTGCCGTGGAAGGGCGAGTTCACGATGACGCGGTCGTCAGGGCCGATCTACGAGTACGCGTGCCACGAAGGCAACTACTCGTTGACGAACCTGCTCCGGGGATATCGCGCGAGCGAACGCCCGGCCGGCAATCCGGCCGGGCGCTAGCCATGTGTTGTCGTCCGGTTTACTCGACGCGAACGACGATTTCCCAGATGCCGTTCACGAACACCTTGTTCCGCGAAGCCAGATAGACGTATTGCAGGCCGATCACGGCCTTTTCCGGCGGCGGGTACCACAGCGCCGCGGTTGGATAGCCGTGAGTCTGCATCCAGCCGATCGCTCCATCGGGGTCGAAACCACGATCGAGCAGATCGAAGATCCTCAACATCTCGATGTCTGGACTCTGGAAGAACACGTTGCCAGGCACATAATGCAACGTCTGCACCTGCCAGTTATCCCCCATCGT